>Ga0208895_1001187_pt1 | contig 11138 bp, 6 predicted proteins | sample ETNtaG_10_FD_185765 | JGI IMG/M metagenome (GOLD analysis project Ga0208895, IMG submission 185765) | Marine microbial and viral communities from oxygen minimum zone, Eastern Pacific Ocean - ETNP201302SV82 (SPAdes) (version 2) | ecosystem: Environmental > Aquatic > Marine > Oceanic ... | reverse complement strand
AATAACCCAAAAAGTATATTTGGCCTACGATGGGGATGAGGCCGGGCAAAAAGCAGCCCTGCGCGCTGGCTATGCATTGTTGCAAAACGGCATCGCAGCTTTAGTTGTACAAGTTCCTGAAGGACTGGACCCGGATGACTGGGTACAAAAAGAAGGAATTGATACAGTTAACAAAGGGATTGAAAACGCTATTCCGGTCTTGAACTTCCATCTGGAATCAAGCGGTGCGCTGGATCTGCCGGCCGTGGAACGATCGAACCTGGTCAAAGAAATCTTAACAGAAATTGCCGGTGTTCGCGACGGCATCATCAGGGATGACCTGCTGCAGACACTAGCAAATAAATTGCACATTAACGAGCATGAAATGATCAAGCAGTTCAAAAGCGCCGCCAGCCGCAAACGTCAGCCGGCACAGCCAGCAATACCCCAATCGACGTCACCGGTATTGTTTAACACTGTTGCCCAAAAAGCCCAGGTGGAGATTATCACCGCCTTGCTGGCATCCTTTCGGGATGTAAAGAAATTAGTACAGGCGAATATAGACCTTATTTCCGAACCGTTGCTCAATAAAACAGCCCAATTGTTATTGGAACACGGTGACGGTTCTACAGCGGCCGTTTTGGATGCCTTCGAAGATAAGGGCGAACGTGAAACAATGGCGAAAATCCTGATGAATGAACAAAACGTTGATAACCCTCGGGAAGTGGTGCAGGAATGCCTGCGCACATTAAAAATGCAACCGGTACGGGATAAAATTCAACATGCGCGCTTGAAGATACGGGAGCTGGAAGCTGCCGGAAAAGACAGCAGCGATCTAATATTGGAAGTGGGTAAGCTCCGGGAACAGCTGCAAGCTGAAAGTAATAGCGACCTTTAGACCAGTGTGCGGCAGTTTTATTTAATACTATTTATACTGGTTTTTTCAACATGGATTTCAGCGCAAGGCCAAACAGCGTTGAATATTGTTTCCGATACACCCGACATACCCATTTATGTTGATGGCCACCTGGTTGGTAATACTCCCTTGAACCATGATGTAGATGTTTTACCCGGCTGGCATACAGTAAGCTTTTTCCCTAACGATGAAGATGGTGACATTGCAACTCAAAAAGTATCCGGGGATATTATAAGATTGGGAACCCGTGATGTAATGGTAGAATCCGGTCAAACGGTCCATATTGCCATGGCGTACAGCAGTTTGGGTCAGGACGTTGACGGCTATTATAATAGTGTCCGCACAGGTAGTTACTTCGGTTTCAGTATGATCATTGTACTCATTACAATATGGGTGTGGGCCTATGTATAAAAGCAGTATTGTTTTATTGTTATTTATGATGGTTAGGGCCCAGGAACAGGACACCCTTGTAAAATATTTTCCAACAGATATCCAGCGTTCAGAAATATTGGATAGTGAAGTCTCGGAAAAAGATGTAAAAGGTAAATCTCATTTTAAATCCACGTATTCCGGCCAGGGGAAATTGCTGAATGTGGAGTATATCCCCGGCAGGAAGAAAGGACGTGAAAAATTAGCCGGCCTAAAATTATACTATAGTTATTGGGATATAGAAAAAAGAACTCTTGCAGATGGTCTAACCAATGATCAGCTAGATGGCAGGGATTATTATGAAGTGGCATTTAATAATAAAGGCCGCATAAAAAATGTAAAGTTTATTGATAAGAATAAACGTGAGCTGTGGTCATATGTGTTGATATGGAATAAAGCCGGTACAAAATCACGTTACAAGGTTGAGTTCCACATAAGGGAACCGTTGACACTCTACGATGAATTTTTATTTGTTGATGACTTGAGCGAAATGCGCAAAGGCTGGGTAGCGGAAATAAAAGAAAGGGAAGACAACAGACCCCTTACGGTAACTATTAAGGATAAACTAGACCAGGTTTACTATTTTTATACATTTAAGTATTTAGACGGTGATAAAAACAACAGGGCCAAAGAAATTATTGTTTCCGAATATTTCCGAGAAGATTCAACCAAAGTGGGTATGCATAAGTTGTTTTATAACAAGAATGAATTTTTGCAAAAAGCGGAATATTACATTCATGAGGATAGTCTTTGGCGGACACACAAATATGATTATAGTAATGCCCCCAGGGAAATTATGCTGACAACAACGGATCAGAGCGACCGGTTAATAGAAAAACGGCTGCTGGCATTTTCCAGTAAATATAAACGCAAACTCGGGCCGCCGAAAGACAAGACCGGATTGGCGGATGTTATGTTGTTTTTGGAAGACACATCTGAAGAAGATTTAAATCAATTGGTGCATTCTATCGAGGGCAAGTTTGATGTAACTGTGGAGATGGATACCATTATTCATAAAAATATATTGGAAGTTGAACCGGAGGAAGAAAAATTAGCAGATATACAGCCCGATACTGCGGAGCCTGTGGTCAAGGACAAAAAATTCAACGCATTACTCAACTTAAACAGGGACATTATTGCCGGCAGTTATATAGACAGCGGAAAGGTAAATGCAATTGATCTGGGCATTATGCTTCCCTATACCTTTAAATTATTTTGGTTTAACATCCAAGGTGGTTTTGGGTTGGAATATATTTCCTATAATACAGGAGAACATGCATGGGGCAGGTGGGTGTTTATTGAATCTGCTGACTTTATTTCATTCCCCTATTTTCCCATAGTTTTCAAGGGTGGTATTGGAAAAGCAGGTGCCGGACTTGGATTACGTTCCGGGATTTATGCGGGCCGGGAAATCGGGCCTGTAAAATTGGAATTGGGAACAAATGCAATATTATTGAACAATATAGACGGCAATAAAACTTTTACCGGTTATTTAAATTGGGGGTTGGCAATCATGTATCCTTTTGATTTTCCCAAAATAAACATACCCATTCCATGGTTTAAATAAAAAACCCCGCCAGTTTCCCGGCGGGGTTTTTTGTTTAACTAAACAAATAATTTAGAAATGCACTGTTATACCGGCGTTGAAATATCTTGGTATCCCAAGAAATACTTCAGCATCATCGGCATCATGGTCATTATCCCAGCTGTTATATTTACTATTGTCTGTTGCATCTTGGATATACACTTTGTCAAACAAATTAAATATGTGTATAAATGCCTGAATATTAACGCCGCCTACCAGCATTGGGTTTATTGGTACATCATAGGTTACGTGAATATCTGTTTTAGAATAACCAGGCGCCATCCAGCTTTCTTCTCGGTCAGCATAAGTCATTTCCATAGGGCTTATTAAACCATCGCCTTCGCCGTTGTCTGGGGCTATATCATCATCATCATCATAATCTCCGTCGTCGTTTGAGTCGTCTTTTTCAATGCCGTCATCCCCCCAGTCGTACACCTGCCTGCTTAAAGGATCCCAATCAGCATAATGATTATTGTATGAATTTAAAATTGCCTGGATACTTAAACCCTTAATTGGAAAAAATGATATAGCCAGTGATGAGCTTTGCTGGGGCATATCGCCAACTTTTAACCCATCTACAGCATAACTATAGTGGTATGTTGTATCATTGATATAATCTTTGTAACTGCCTGAAGCATCATCGTCAAATTCCCAAGTGCCACTGGAATAAGCACCATCAATACGCAGTATGTCCAGTGGTTGATATGCTGCTTCAATCTCAAAGCCGATGTGGGTTTGATCTAACCCTTTTAAGAAAATTATGTCGGTATCACCGCTTGATCCTTGCCCCGGTTCAACGTTTTTGGTAAGCGTACGGTCAAACCATTGTGTTTCATAATAATTCGCTTTGACAACAGTTTTGCCATCCGGAGATTTATAATTTAAACCTGCTTCAAAGCTTATAAAAATTTCATTGGCCGGGTCTGAAGCTACTGTTCCGTTGTTATCATCTATTACAGCATCAAAGATAGGCACTTTCTGAACGTTGCCATAATTAACAAATGCATCAGCTTCGGCTGATAGGTTAAAAATTCCGCCCATTTTCAATTGGGAACTTGCAATAGGTGCTGTTTCAATTGAAAATTCCTTTCCCGATCCATCATCTGTAAAGTGGTCTGTAAAAGTATATTTAATCGTGGAAAAACCATACATTCCATAAACTGAGTAATATTCTGTCTTGTATTCTGACTGGCCAAAGAAACCTAACCAGTCAACCGTGTTGGTATTGTGATAGGCTATAATATCACCCAGTTTTTTCATTTGGTTTTCCAGAGTAGCTTCTTCGTCCAAAACACCCTCTTCGTCATAAACGTTATCAAAATCATTTCCTGTATATAAATAATAATCCCCGCCTAACAGATCCCTGACTTCCCGGGCATGTTCAATTGTAGCAGTTCGCCAGTCCAGGCCATATTGAAATTTCAATTCATCATTATAAATATAATCCATTTTTGATATAGCACCGATTGTCCACTGCCGGTTAATACTGTTTCTTAAAATTCCGGTCGACCTGCTGTATATGGTAGAATAGCTGGAATCTATATTTGTAGAATTGTTCTGAATGGTTGTATTCCAATCCCACGTCCAGGGCGAAACTGCATACCAGGCAAATCCTTCTACAACCGGAATATATGCGCCCATATTCCTGCTTATGCTTCCATAAGTACCGGTACCTCCACCGGAACCGCCAGACCAATAAAAAATAGACGATAATTTCATTTGCTCATTAATTTTTCGGTACCAGTTCAGATTCACCAGCGGTTTGTGAAAATAATTTTCTCTTTCATTGAGAAAATTGGTTGCGTATCTGTCTTGATTTCCTCCACCAAAAAGACCACCAATTCCATACATATACCAGTATTGTATATTATATGATGGATCAATTGGTGACCAATTCTGATTAAAGAATCGACCAAACGTATCTGAAAATTTCCCCGTTGTGGAATCAATGTTGTAGATTTTGAAAATAGCCCGTTGGTCATAATCCTCTAAACTTTTGGCAAAATCAGAATCGTATGCACCTATATTTTGTTTATAGAGGTTTTGCCCGTGACGTTGAGGAGCACCGATAGCATAGAGTTCGAAACGATTGGTTTCATCCATCTGATAGCTTGCTCCAAAGTAGTAGGCCCAGGCATCGGTCCATGTTTTATCAATGATACCGTCGCCTGTTTTACGTACGATGGTTGTGCTAAAGGCAAAATTGCCACCTATCATCCCAGTGTTTAGGTTAAGTGTTGATTTTTTAAAACCTCCAGCACCAATTTCCTGTTTGAATTTACCGCCACGTGAATGTGCAGTTGGATCGGTAAGAATGTTCATGGTACCGCCAATGGAGGGAGTAGCCAGGTTTACAGCACTCAATCCGCGCTGCATCTGGATGGAAGATGTGGCATCACCAACACCGTCCCAGTTAGACCAGTAGACCCAGCCGTTTTCCATATCGTTTTGCGGTACACCGTTAATCATAACGGCAACATTCCGCTGGTTAAAACCGCGAACATTGATGCGGGTATCCCCAGCACCGCCGCCCTGTTGGGTTGCGTAGACACTGGGTGTCGTGTTCAAGCTCATGGGAATATCTTGAGATCCCAGGCGGAATTCCATCTCTGCTTTTGTTACGTTAGTATAAGCAACAGGTGTTTTTTCATCTGCGCGAGAAGCTAACACTTCTAAAGCAGATAACTGAATAGCCACAGCCTCCAGGGCAAAGTTAACTGTTGCTGCTGCTGTGGCGCTCGAGTTGGCATAGCCAATCATCGAGGCTGTTATGGTTGCGCCGGCAGGTACATTGGCAATGGAATAGCTTCCATCACCGGCTGCGGCTGCTCCGAGGTCAGTTCCTTCCACCACCACATTTGCGCCAGCTAAAGCATTGCCAGTAGCAGCATCTGATACTGTACCAGATACTGTCATCTGGGCAAAAAGTGATAAGGGAAGGAGAAAAACGAAACCCTTCTTAAACATTTCGAAAATGTCTGATTTTATTTTAATAATGAACAAGTTATTGTTTTTCCAAATCAAAATACACTACATCTGGTTAATGTTATGAATTAATATGAAAAATTTAGTACAAAAAACCCCGATCCTCCTATTGGCGGATCGGGGTTTTTTATTTAACTAAACGTTTAGTTTAGAAAGTAACGCTCAAACCAGCATTAAAGTATCTTGGTGATCCTAGGAATACTTCAGCGTTGTGTGCCGCATGAACTTTATCACCATAGCTATTATATTGACTATGGTCTACAGCATCCTGCACATAAAGATCATCAAGTGCATTGAATATATGTGCAAACGCCTGGAGATTCATGCCACCGATTGATGGGAGGTCATAGCTAATGTGAACATCCATTTTGGAATACCCGGGAGCTTTCCAGACCTGCTCTCTATCTGCATCAGCATCATCCCCGCTGTATTCACGAGCGGATGGACCCCAGTCTGAGTAGTTATTATCATACATGTTGTATAAGACTTGCGCTCTTAATCCGGATATCGGGGTAAGCGTTACACCAACAACATAGGCTGTTTGCGGCATATCACCGACCATTAATCCATCCAGTGCATAGTCGTAATTAGTTGTAGTCTGTCCTGTTACATTACCAAGGCTATCGAAATCGTCTTCTTGATAATTTCCGTTGGCATCTCCATCAAATTTCCAATCACCGATACTGATAGCAGCATCAAGACGCAGCATAGCCAATAACTGTGCTGATGCTTCAACCTCAATACCGTTATGTTTCTGGTTAACACCAGATAGGAAAATGACATCTGTGTCACCACTGGAACCCTGGCCTGATGAAACTGCTTTTGTAAGGTTACGATCCATCCAGTCGGTCATGTAATAATTAGCCTTGACAGCAAAGTTGCCCGCATGGTAATTCACACCGCCTTCAAGACTCTGGAAACTTTCGTTCGCAGGGTCTGATGCAACTGTACCATCAAAATAGATTACATTATCCATGATGGGCGGTTTCTCAACTACTCCAAAGTTGGCAAATACGCTTATGTCATCACTGACATCAAACATGGCGCCACCTTTGAACTGCGTAGCTGAAATTGGTTCTGACTCAATAACCGCATCTGCAACAGTGAAATGGTCCTGGTAGGAATACTCAATGGTTGACATGCCAAACATTCCATAAGCAGATAATGGGCCACTGGCAAAGTTGACTTGTCCAAAAAAGCCTAACCAGTCAACAGTGGTTTCGTTATGATAAGCAATAATGTCTCCGAGACCTACTTCTTTCCCGTTAGGTGCATTATCATCGGCAAAATCCACGTAATAATCACCGCCCATAAGATCACGCACTTCACGGGCGTGTTCAATACCGGCTGTACGCCAGTCTAAACCGACCTTGAGTGAGAGGGCATCACTCATATCGAAGGTAAAATTGGAAATAGCCCCGATTGTGCTTTGGCGATTAATACTGTTTCTTAAAATACCTACTGACTGATTATTGCCGCTTCCATGTGTACGTACAAGAGCAGATTTATCTACATAAACAGTATCTTCATTACCTGAGTTATAGTCAACGAGAGTATTCCAGTCTCTGACCCACGGCCCACGGCCATAGTAGAACTTGTAATCATCATCACCCAGGTTGCCGTCAGCATCCATAGTTGGAATCTTGCCATATGTACCGGTACCACCACCAGAACCACCTGACCAGTAAAGAATAGATGAGAGTCTCATGTTATTGCTAATGGTTAAGAAATGGTTAAGGTTTACCAATGGTTTGTGAAAGTAGTTTTCTCTTTCATTTAGGAAATCGGGATCATGACGATCTACTGTACGGTCACCATACATGTACCAGTACTGTTGACCTGAATATGAAGAACTTATAGGTGCCCAGTTTTGGTTAAACAAACGACCGAATTCAACACCGCCTGCTTCGCCTTCATCTCTGAATTTGCCATCTTCACCTAATGCTTCTGTATCATATCCTTCTACATCTGCAGCAAATTTTGAATCATAGGCGCCGAGATTTTGTTTATAGAGGTTTTGTCCGTGGCGTTGCGGAGCACCAATAGCATAGAGTTCAAAGCGATTGGCATCGTTCATCTGGTAACTAGCACCAAAGTAGTAGGCCCAGGCATCTGTCCATGTTTTATCAATGACACCATCTCCTATTTTGCGAACGATGGTTGTACTAAAAGCCATTTTTTCACCAATAAGTCCGGTATTGTAATTAAAGGTACCCTTCATAAAACCACCGGCCCCAATTTCGGTTTTAAATCTTCCACCGCGGGAAGCGGCTGTTGGATCGGTAATAATATTCATGGTTCCGCCAATGGAAGGGGTCGCCAAACTGGCAGCACTTAAACCACGCTGCATCTGAATGGAGGATGTGGCATCGCCAACACCGTCCCAGTTGGACCAGTAGACCCAGCCGTTTTCCATATCGTTTTGCGGTACACCGTTAATCATTACGGCAACATTCCGCTGGTTAAAACCGCGAACATTGATGCGTGCATCCCCAGCACCGCCACCCTGATGGGTTGCATAGACACTAGGGGTTGTATTCAAGCTCATGGGAATATCTTGAGATCCCAGGCGGAATTCCATCTCTGCTTTTGTTACGTTAGTATAAGCAACAGGTGTTTTTTCATCTGCGCGAGAAGCTAACACTTCTAAAGCAGATAACTGAATAGCCACAGCCTCCAGGGCAAAGTTAACTGTTGCTGCTGCTGTGGCGCTCGAGTTGGCATAGCCAATCATCGAGGCTGTTATGGTTGCGCCGGCAGGTACGTTTGCAATGGAATAGCTTCCATTACTGGCTGCGGCAGCTCCGAGGTCAGTTCCTTCCACCACCACATTTGCGCCAGCTAAAGCATTGCCAGTAGCAGCATCAGATACTGTACCGGAAACGTTTACGGCAAACAATGAGAGGGGAAGGAGAAAAGACACTAGGAACATGTAAGATCGTTTATTACGATTCATGTTGTCTCCTTGACTGTTGTGTTGATTATTAATCAATATTGATTAGTGTGTATAGGAATCGAAAAATGATTTGCAATACTATCATTATTTAGCTCGTTACCTACTTTAAAATACACGCAAATTTCACTAATTTAAGGATGCATTCGCAAGAAATATTTATGGTCAGAAATAATTATATTTTGATTGTAAATAAACAATAAGTATCATGCAGTGTGGTTAGCCAGCCTGACGATAGTTCCATTTATAAGTACGAATCATAACCATATAAGTTAATATTGCTTTTAATAAACTATGCTTTCTGGTTGGTGGGCGATGAGGGACTTGAACCCCCGACTTCTACCATGTGAAGATAGCGCTCTAACCAGCTGAGCTAATCGCCCGGAATTTCCTTTGTTTAAAAATGCAAATGGGGCGCGAATTTACCGGTGCATAAAACCCATTCCAAGTGAGATGAAAAACCAAGCTTTCCTGATAAATAATTTTGAAGTGGTTAATGACTTGAACAAATTATTTAACTTGCCCCTGGGCCGCCACCGCAGCCGCTTTCTTGGCGATTTCATCCGGATCACCTAAATAATAGTGTTTTATTGAGGACAGCTCTTCATCCAATTCATAAACCAGCGGCACGCCTGTTGGAATATTGAGTCCCACAATTTCTGCATCAGAAATATTGTCCAGATATTTAACAAGAGCTCGTATTGAATTACCATGAGCCACAATTAACACCTTTTTCCCGGATTTGATATCTGGCGCTATCTGGTCATGCCAATAGGGTAGAAACCGGTCAACAGTATCTTTCAGACATTCAGATGCCGGAAGGTCTTCAGGTTCAAGGTCATTGTAGCGTTTGTCAAACCGGGGGTGGCGCTCATCATCCATATCCAGCTCCGGCGGCGGTGTATCGTAACTCCTGCGCCAGGTGTGCACTTGTTCTTCGCCGTATTTTTGGGCTGTCTCCGCTTTATTAAGTCCCTGCAGGGCACCGTAGTGGCGTTCATTCAACCGCCAGTTATATATAATGGGTATGTCAGTGACAACCATTTCATCGAGGCAGATCTCCATGGTCCGGATAGCCCGGGTCAAAACAGAAGTATGGATCACATCAAATTCATATCCCCCATCTTGCAATAGTTTCCCTGAAGACTTTGCTTCAGTTTCACCTTTAGACGTCAGGTCCACATCGGTCCAGCCGGTGAAGCGGTTTTCCAGGTTCCACTGACTTTCCCCGTGGCGCAGTAAAACGAGCTTATGCATTTAAATACTTTCTATTGTCATAAAATATCAAAGGTAAAATTCGGCTTTTCAACAACATGATCAAAATGATACATTTTCATTTATATACAACGCCAACTCTAAACCCATAATAATAAACTCTTTGTTGAAACTGGTTGTTTACGATGAGTAGAATAGTTAACTATTCATGGAGTAAAATATGCAAAAAGTAGCCGTAAATGAATTTGTCCGGCGGCAAGTGCAGGGTTCAGGAAAAACATATTCATCGGATTTATCATTTGAAGAAATGGCAAAACATGCCGCAGAACAAATGGCATCGGGAAACTACAGAGAAGGATATCGCAATGGAGTACGGATCGTGGAATGCAGCCAAGAATTGAACCATCATTTTATTTGCCCATTTACTAAAGTTAATGAAGATACGGAATTTGTTTCCAAAGTGGTAAGACGCCGCCCGGATGAAGAACCTTATATTCAAACACGGGCTGCGAACGCAACTCCCATTCCCACTGGAAAAGTGGAATTCATCCTCTATCATCATGATGTATTGGCAGAAAATGATGAACAATCCACTGATTCAGACTGGGAACTCATCAGCATCCATGCCCTGCCGGAAGGAGTGGCTGAATTACCAATGGGACCGGTAACCATGATGCGCAATCAATTGGAATTACCGGGCGGGACAAAAGCAAGCTATACATCTGAAGAATGGGCAAGATCTGTCCGCTTCTGGCAGCAGTATGCCGCAGTTGAAATATGATGGTTAAGATGAGTATTATCCACCCCGCATTTATTTAAGGAATCATTATGTCAGAAAAAGTTTTTCAACCCGCACCGGAATGGTCTGCAAGTGCCCACATCAAAAATATGGACCAATACCGGGAAATATATGACCGGTCAATCCAGGATCAGGATGCCTTCTGGGCGGACATAGCCGAACGGATCACGTGGACCAAAAAATGGGACAGGATCAGCGATGTGGACTATACCAAAGCTCAAATCAAATGGTTTGAAGGGGGAAAACTCAATGTGAGCTACAATTGTCTGGACCGCCA
>Ga0208895_1001177_pt1 | contig 11196 bp, 5 predicted proteins | sample ETNtaG_10_FD_185765 | JGI IMG/M metagenome (GOLD analysis project Ga0208895, IMG submission 185765) | Marine microbial and viral communities from oxygen minimum zone, Eastern Pacific Ocean - ETNP201302SV82 (SPAdes) (version 2) | ecosystem: Environmental > Aquatic > Marine > Oceanic ... | reverse complement strand
CGCATATACGGAGACTTTGAGGAAATACTAAAATAATACGGAGGGTGTTTGCGGATAAATTAGTTGGTTAGTTAGACAATTGTTCAGGTTTTAAATGCAGTGTCCTTGTATGCCTATTAATGCTTTGAAATTGCTCCTATTTTTAATCTGTGTTTTAAACCCATTTATTGTGGATATAATGATTACTCTTCTTCCAAACCATATTCTAAGATAGACACCTTCAAAATCCATTTTTATAAAACCCGGAACCCTTTCTTCGTGACCATCAGGATATTCCTTTTCGGTGTTTATAAAAGTTGAATTTCCAAATCCTATTTCAGTGTATATTTTTATTTTCTCATTTTCCATAGACAATTATAAGGATAATTGTATCAATATTTTCTTCATCATCACCTCTCATCAAAACTTCACTTTCAGTTTTTTCCAATCAATACCCCAATTCATTTTACTTACACATTCCTTCAATAGTACCTTTGGTTTTATTCCCTTCATATAGATATTGCCACCAGTATCTTTACTTGAATGTCCTTGTAGGTAATCAATAAATCTTGGATTGACATTTTGATTTGTCAAATGTGTTTCTACCGAATGACGGAATGAATGAAATGAAACTTTCCTAACACCATCTTTTATTCCAATCTTTTTCAAGTATCTATCGTTGAAAAATCTACCAACATTTTTATGGAACTTTTTACCTTTTTTGATAAGTTCGTGGAATACTCTTTCGTGTCCTATTTTCTCCATTTTTTTCACATATTTTATAAAACCAAGAGTATCTATTAGAACAGGGTGCAGGGGTAATGTTCTTTCACTATAAGAGTTTTTTACTTGTGTCTCCTCTTCACCATATTCACCTTCTTCACGGATTTTATAAACCCATACTCCGTTTTCTTTGATTATATCCTTCACCCTCATCATACAGATTTCTTCAATACGACAACCTGTAAATACTGCCAGGATTGGAATAAAATAATATGGATATTGGATTTTAGAAAACTGGTTCTCAAAAATGTAAGGAAGAAAAGTTTTAGGATTGAAAATCAAATGTAAATCTTCATCTGTAAAGTATTCCTTTTTATCTTTTAGTTTTACAGATGATACTTGTTGATATTTTTTCCTAAAAACATTACTTCCCACATAGTCAGGGTATTCATCCAAACAATAGTTGAAAAAACCACTAATCTTTGAGTTGATAAGTTTTTGTGTAGTTTGTGAAATCCTATCTTTTACTGGAATATCTTTTGACAAAATCTCCTTCAAGGTTTTGTCTCTATACTTTGGGTTCTTGGTTCTGTTAGATGGAAGTTTAGATAATGCATTTCTATATTCTCTTCCATCTACATTATTGTAATCACCAATAGGTTTGTCTCCAATAAGTTCTATTAGTTGATTGAACGCATCTTTTGATGCACCGATAGTTCCTGTTCTTCTTTTGTTTATTTTCATATTTTCAAGGAACTCTGGGAAAACTTTTGAGAACAATGGAGAAGGTGAAGATTTTACCTTGTTATATTTCTGTTCTATTGATTTGGGTTGAACGATATAAGGTTCTGGTGCATAGTTTTCTATTACTACATTTGGCATCACACCTGTATCATTTTTCCACAAACCTAACTTCCATTTCTCATCTATTTGATTTTGAAAATCTTCATCAGTTTTTCCAGTATCATTTAGTAAATCTCTTTTCCAATCCTGTCTTATAAGTTTCAACTCAATCCATCTTCTAACTAATCCTTTGTATTCAACATTCTTCTTATCGGGTTCAAGGTTTTGAGTAATAAGGATTTTATCAATCTCATTTTCAATCAAATCAATTGTTCCCTTATAATCTTTTTCTAATCTTCCTCGTAATCTTTCCTCCTCCTTCATACTCCTTGAAATACTATCTTTCAGTTTGTCTTTACTGAAAACATTAGTTCCATATTGATAATGGTGGATATGCAATAGAGATTTCCTTACCTCAATCCGTAGGATGTTCTTTACATCTTCTAATGTGATGTCCTGCATATTTCCTTCTCTAACTTCTCTAAAAATAAACTGACATAGATTATAAAGATTTGTTGAAATGATTTTGCTATGAGAATACATAGAGTTCCCTAATGAAACTCTAAACTCAACTTGTCTAAAAACACTTATCAAATCTTTGGGAATAATACAACGAAACAAGAAAGATTGATAGGGTTTTCTGGTTCTTATAATGTGTGGGGTTCTTGTCATAATACACCTTATTTTGGGAAGGTTATTTTCCACAAGGTGTATCCACAAAGTGTATCCAAAGTCGGGGGTCAGGGATACAAAAGTGAAATACTTGATACTTGGAGTTTTTAGTAGGAAGGGATATAACCCAATAATATCACTATGTTATGATATATATTATTGCGTTAGTGGTAGATAGTTTGGTGCCGAGAGGGGGAATCGAACCCCCACGGGATTGCTCCCGCCAGATTTTGAGTCTGGTGCGTCTACCAATTTCACCACCTCGGCAGTGAGACTGCACTTTACTAACAAACTCAGGATTGAGCGTCGGCACCGACCGACTCTTCCACCGGGAAACCCGGCAGTACCATAGGCGCAAGGGGACTTTACTTCTGTGTTCGGGATGGAAACAGGTGTTTCTCCCCTGCCAGAAGCACCGGCACTCAAGCCTGAGTTCGTGTGTTTGGAGGTTTTGGAATATAAGAGCAAATGAGAGGGTCTCTTTGGGTTTTAATCTTGTATTAAGTCAGGTCGCCCGGCCAATTAGTACCAGTCAGCTTCACATGTTGCCATGCTTCCACTTCCGGCCTATCAAACAGGTAATCTTCCTGCGGCCTTTGGGGACCTAATGGTCCGGGAGATCGCTCTTGGAGCCGGCTTCCCGCTTAGATGCTTTCAGCGGTTATCCGTTCCAGACGTAGCTACCCGGCAATGCTCCTGGCGGAACAACCGGATCACCAGAGGTCTGTCCACCCCGGTCCTCTCGTACTAAGGGCAGACCTCCTCAGATCTCCTGCGCCCGCGGCAGATAGGGACCGAACTGTCTCACGACGTTCTGAACCCAGCTCGCGTACCGCTTTAAATGGCGAACAGCCATACCCTTGGGACCTGCTTCAGCCCCAGGATGCGATGAGCCGACATCGAGGTGCCAAACCGCGCCGTCGATATGAACTCTTGGGCGCGATTAGCCTGTTATCCCCGGCGTACCTTTTATCCGTTGAGCGATGGCCCTTCCACACGGGGCCACCGGATCACTAAGACCTACTTTCGTACCTGCTCGAGCTGTCGCTCTTGCAGTCAAGCTCCCTTGTGCCTTTGCACTCTGCGCCGGATTTCCAAACCGGCTGAGGGAACCATTGCGCGCCTCCGTTACTCTTTGGGAGGCGACCGCCCCAGTCAAACTGCCCACCAGACAGGGTCCTTGTCCCGGATAACGGGACTAAGTTAGAACACAGAAAAAATCAGGGTGGTATTTCAAGGGTGGCTCCAGAGGGACTAGCGCCCCCCCTTCGCAGCCTCCCACCTATCCTACACAAATCTTTCCCAAGTTCACTGCCAAGCTGCAGTAAAGGTGCACGGGGTCTTTCCGTCTTGCCGCGGGTTGACGGTATCTTCACCGCCATTTCAATTTCACTGAGAATCACATTGAGACAGCGCCCAGATCGTTACGCCATTCGTGCAGGTCGGAACTTACCCGACAAGGAATTTCGCTACCTTAGGACCGTTATAGTTACGGCCGCCGTTTACCGGGGCTTCAGTTCGGAGCTTCGGTCCGAAGACCTAACCCCTCCCATTAACCTTCCGGCACCGGGCAGGCGTCACACCCTATACATCATCTTGCGATTTAGCAGAGTGCTGTGTTTTTGCTAAACAGTCGGCTGGGCCTGGTCACTGCGGCCCGCTTAAGCTCCAGGAGCAAGTCCCTTCACCGCTGCAGGCACTCCTTCTTCCGAAGTTACGGAGTTATTTTGCAGAGTTCCTTAACATGATTTCCCTCAAGCGCCTTGGTATTCTCTACCCGCCCACCTGTGTCGGTTTGGGGTACGGTTTGCATCTGCTATGCTTAGAAGCTTTTCTTGGCAGTGTGGAATCGACCGCTTTGCGAAGCAAAGCCTCTCGTCATCGACTCTCGGCGTTAGATAAAGTCCCGGATTTACCTGGGACTTCCGCCTACGGCCTTGAACCTGGATATCCATCACCAGGCCGGCCTATCCTCCTGCGTCCCTCCATCACGCGCACATGCAAGTACCGGAATATGAACCGGTTTTCCGTCGACTACGCCTTTCGGCCTCGTCTTAGGTGCCGACTAACCCCGGGCTGAATAACATGGCCCGGGAAACCTTGGGCTTTCGGCGTGTGGGTTTCTCGCCCACATTTTCGTTACTTATGCCAACATCCTCACTTCCCTGCGCTCCACTGACCCTTTCGATTCAGCTTCACTGCACAGGGAACGCTCCCCTACCGATTTATATAAATATAAATCCCATAGCTTCGGCGCATGACTTGAGCCCCGTTAAATTTTCGGTGCAGGCTCGCTCGACCAGTGAGCTGTTACGCTTTCTTTAAAGGGTGGCTGCTTCTAAGCCAACCTCCTGGTTGTCTGGGCGCTCCCACTTCCTTTCCCACTTAGTCATGACTTGGGGGCCTTAGCTGATGGTCTGGGTTGTTTCCCTTTCGACAACGAAAGTTAGCTCCCGCTGTCTGACTCCCGTGAAACAACTCACCGGTATTCGCAGTTTGGTTGGGTTTGGTACCCTGGTGAGGGCCCTAGTCCATCCAGTGCTCTACCTCCGGCGGTCTATCACGAGGCTATACCTCAATATATTTCGGGGAGAACCAGCTATCTCCGAGTTTGATTAGCCTTTCACTCCTACCCCCACCTCATCCGAGAACGTTTTAAGGCTCAACGGTTCGGTCTTCCACCTGGTCTTACCCAGGCTTCAACCTGGACAGGGGTAGATCACTCGGTTTCGGGTCTGTTGCCGATGACTGACGCCCATTTCAGACTCGCTTTCGCTGTGGCTCCGTTATAAACTTAACCTGCCACCGACAGACAACTCGTTGGCTCATTATGCAAAAGGCACGCGGTCGCACGTGATCCGAAGATCAGCATTGCTTCCACTGCTTGTAGACACAGGGTTTCAGGAACTATTTCACTCCTCTGTTCGAGGTTCTTTTCACCTTTCCCTCACGGTACTGGTACACTATCGGTCTCTGGGTAATATTTAGCCTTGGAGGGTGGTCCCCCCAGATTCAAACAGGATTTCTCGTGTCCCGTCCTACTCAGGTACCGCCTCGGACATCTTCAGACTTTCGCTTACGGGGGTCTAACCCTCTATGCCGTGCCTTCCCAGACACTTCAGCTAATCCTCCAATTATCCTTTGTTGGCGGCCCTACAACCCCACCGGGCGTACCCGGTGGTTTGGGCTCTTCCGCGTTCGCTCGCCGCTACTAGCAGAATCTCGGTTGATTTCTATTCCTTTGGGTACTGAGATGTTTCAGTTCCCCAAGTTCGCCCTGATGAGCTATGTATTCACTCAACAGTGCATGGCCTCAACAGCCATGCGGGTTGCCCCATTCGGAAATCCCCGGATCAAAAGATGTTTGCTCTTCCCCGAGGCTTATCGCAGCTGGCCACGTCCTTCTTCGCTTCCCAGAGCCAAGGCATCCGCCCTGCGCCCTTACTACCTGACTTTAACAGTCAAGATCGTCAACCCTTGGAGACCCTCACATTTGATCTTGTGTCTCCAAAACCTCCGATTCAATTGTCTAAGATATTAAAAAATAAAATTCAGAAATTATTAAATAATTGCTGAAGCTTATCTTCTGCTTAAGCTGCACCACCTTTTTTTACTGTTCATTAATTTGGTGGAGGATAGCGGGGTCGAACCGCTGACCTCCTGCTTGCAAAGCAGGCGCTCTACCAGCTGAGCTAATCCCCCACTGAACCTGGTGGGCCTGGGTGGACTTGAACCACCGGCCTCATCCTTATCAGGGATGCGCTCTAACCAAGCTGAGCTACAGGCCCCTCTTGAAATTAGGAGTCCACAGTAACGAATTCAATTCCTTCGTTGCTCTAAATTCATAACTTAGCATTTACAGGAGAAAAGGGAGAGAAGAGAAGAGAGTCTGTTTCGACTTTGACTATCCGGAGATAAGCATAAAGCATCTCCGGCGTCCTTAGAAAGGAGGTGATCCAGCCGCAGGTTCTCCTACGGCTACCTTGTTACGACTTCACCCCAGTCGTCAACAACAGCTTGGGCGCCTGCTTCCCGAAGGTTAGCTCGGCGACTTCTGCCCTTGTCGGCTCCCATGGTGTGACGGGCGGTGTGTACAAGGCCCGGGAACGTATTCACCGCGGCGTGCTGATCCGCGATTACTAGCGATTCCAGCTTCACGCAGTCGAGTTGCAGACTGCGATCCGAACTGAGAAAGTTTTTCTGGGATTGGCATGGCCTCGCGGCTTAGCTTCCCTCTGTAACTCCCATTGTAACACGTGTGTAGCCCTGGTCATAAAGGCCATGAGGACTTGACGTCATCCCCACCCTCCTCCGGCTTGTCACCGGCAGTCCCCCTAAAGTGCCCGGCATAACCCGATGGCAATTAAGGGTAGGGGTTGCGCTCGTTGCGGGACTTAACCCAACATCTCACGACACGAGCTGACGACAGCCATGCAGCACCTGTCACTCGGCCTCCGAAGAGGAAACTTCATCTCTGAAGCGGTCCGAGGATGTCAAGACCAGGTAAGGTTCTTCGCGTTGCATCGAATTAAACCACATGTTCCACCGCTTGTGCGGGCCCCCGTCAATTCCTTTGAGTTTTAGTCTTGCGACCGTACTCCCCAGGCGGAGCACTTAATGCGTTAGCTGAGACACCCAGAAGGGTCGAACCCTCCGGACGTCCAGTGCTCATCGTTTACGGCGTGGACTACCAGGGTATCTAATCCTGTTTGCTCCCCACGCTTTCGCGCCTCAGCGTCAGAGTGGCCCCAGCCGGCCGCCTTCGCCACCGGTATTCCTCCTGATATCTACGAATTTCACCTCTACACCAGGAATTCTGCCGGCCCCTGACCCTCTCTAGATTAGTAGTTTCGAAAGACCCTCCGGGGTTGAGCCCCGGGCTTTCACCTCCGACTTACTATTCCGCCTGCGCGCCCTTTACGCCCAGTAATTCCGAACAACGCTCGCACCCTATGTATTACCGCGGCTGCTGGCACATAGTTAGCCGGTGCTTATTCTTGGGGTACCGTCATCATCTTCCCCCATAAAAGAGCTTTACGACCCAAGGGCCTTCTTCACTCACGCGACATTGCTGCATCAGAGTTTCCTCCATTGTGCAATATTCCCCACTGCTGCCTCCCGTAGGAGTCTGGACCGTGTCTCAGTTCCAGTGTGGCGGATCGTCCTCTCAAACCCGCTACCCATCGTTGCCTTGGTAAGCCTTTACCTTACCAACTAGCTAATGGGACGCAGACCCCTCCTTCAGCACATAAAGCTTTCAAATATACAACTTGTGTCATGCATTGTTATCCGGTATTAGCTCTCCTTTCGAAAAGTTGTCCCAGACTGAAGGGCAGATTGTCTACGCGTTACTCACCCGTGCGCCACTTTAATTGCTCCCGAAGGAACTTTCTCGTTCGACTTGCATGTGTTAGGCATGCCGCCAGCGTTCGTCCTGAGCCAGGATCAAACTCTCAAGTTATAATCCTATGCTTTTACTGACCTGAAATAAATTCCAGGTTTTGTTATCCTCAAAATAAATCTGAGAATACAAAAAAATTAACGTCTATCCACCGCTTTGGATGGATAGGAACAGGCTTTCTGTCTCTTCTGATTCCCTTTTCAAAGAACTTGCGTTCAACTCCTGCAAAGCTCATAATACTAATCAATCTTTAAGTTACTGTCAACACTTTATTTTAAATATATTTATTATTTTCATCCGGGCAAAATAAAAAACGATAGCAAATAATGTTTAATTTATTTAAAAACTTAAATAATGGAGCCGGCTTAAAGTATGTTTGTCTGGTGATAATCATTCTCCAAAGTACATTCTTTTTATCAAAAATTAGCAGAGCAGATGTAGATCGGGCTCTTGTTGCTCCCATGTCAGTTTTGGGAAAGGTGTCTGTGCCGGAGCAGCAAATATTATTTAACCGATTACGCGAAAAGCTGAATCAACATTTTCACATTGTATCGCACAAAGTGTTGGTATTGATTGCAGAAAAAGGAATGAGGAGCATTGACATAGAAGACTGCACCAGCAGCAAATGCGTTAAAAAAGTTCTAAGTTTTATTAGGAATCTGGAGCTACAATTTAAGACAGATAAGATGTTTATGTTTCAACTTGTCCGAAGAGAGAATGTGACTCAGCTGAGTTTAAAATATGCTGCAATGTCAGTTCCTGAAATCACCAGGAAAATAGTAACCCAAACCTGCAGAGAATGCGGTACAGAAAAATTGATTCAAAACGTTGACATTCTTGTTCAAAGGATGTTGCAAAAATTAATGCTTGAAAACGTAGCATTACCGGAAAAGGAGATTAGTCCATCTAAAAAAGAAATTGCATTACCGGAAAAGGAGATTAGTCCATCTAAAAAAGAAGTTGCGTTACCAGAAAAGGGAATTACCTCGCCTAAAGGAGGCGTTACTTCGCGGGAAGAAACGTCTTCACCTTCAACTGAAACAGCAACGCCTTCCGATCTTGCAGAAAAGCAAATTCCAGAACAGCCTGCACCTGATCCGTACATACTGGCTCGTGACTCATACAATCAGCATATCAGCAAATTACTGCTCGACGTAACCTATGCACTTCAAATTTTTCGCAGCGGCATGTTTGTGAAGCTTGAAATCAGCATCGATTCAGCCGGAATAGTTGTTGATCAAGAAATAATAAAATCCAGCGGCTCACAGGATTTTGACGATACAACCATGATGACTTTGGAGGAGATTCAGTTTGATCCATTACCTGATGCAATGCTTAAATTCGGCAATTATGCAGTCATTTTGCAAATTCAAAATTCCAGATAATACAAACTTTTTTTAAAGGAATAATACATTAACCATTTTATGTTTTCAGGGTTCCCCGAGACACTACGGCAGTACGGTTTTAAGACGGATGTGCGCACTTTGTTGGATATGTACCGCACCATGGAAATGGGGCTGGTTACCAACCTGGGTTCATTATTTGACGTTTGTCAGCATCTTATCTGCAAATCAAGAAGAGAAATTGCTCCTTATACACTTGCGTTTTGGGATCATTTTCTGGGAATCGATACCACTAACTTTAACACAATTGACGATGCTATCCGCAAATCTTCTGCTTTTGAACACTGGCTAAGTCAAAAGTTGGAAACGGGAAAAATTTCAGGTGAAATCGATTATGAAAAGCTTATTGATCAGTTTTTAAATGAGACACTCCAATCTGATTTACAGGCCAACATACAAAAAGAACTTGATGCCCGAAAGCATCTCGATGATGACAATCTGGATATGGCTGACCGAAAAAGTAATGGTCCTCCGGGAGTATCGCAGGCTACAGACAAAATGGTGGATTACTCCAAAATCTCTCTGGAGGAACTGGTTGAACGTATGAAACGAGTGATGGAGCAGCAAAAAACTGCACACAGCGGCGGAGGACACTGGATTGGCAGTCATGGTTTTTCACCATATGGCCACTCCGGACACGGGCTGAACGGAATTCGTGTTGGTGGACCGGCTCATGCCGGGACAGCCCGCAAGGTTCTCGGAGATCCTTCATTTTATCCAGTTGATTTAGATGCTCCAATTACTGATAACAACATGGATGCTGCCCTGCAGGCTTTAAAAAATATTGAGGACATTCATCCGGACAGAAAACTGAATGTGAAGCGTACAGTAGAAGAAACCGGACGTAACGGTGGAATTGTAATCCCTCATTTTTTACGGGAACAGCAGGACCGGACGCAGATTTTGCTGTTGCTGGACAATGGAGGCAATTCAATGTGGGTTCATGCCCGCAAAGTTCAAATGTTGTTTGCAAAAATTAAACGCCGCTTCCCTCAGGATTTGAAAACTTACTATTTCCACAATGCGATTTACGATCAGGTTTATGAAGACGAGGCCCGTCGCAAACCGGTTACGCTCCGAAAAGTTATGGAGAACAGTCCGGATTATCGGGTTTTCATTGTCGGTGATGCGTACATGGGGCCACATGAGTTCCTTGCACCGTTTGGCTCAATTGAATTTCGGGAAGAATCTTCTACACCAAGTTTGGAAAATATAAAAACTCTGCATGAACATTTCCCTTTTGTTGTTTGGATTAATCCAACTCCAAAACAATACTGGAACCGAACAATTGCCCCATATGTCCAGCAGGTATTTCAGATGGAGCCTCTTACCATAAACGGAATCATGGAAGCAGCAAAATACATGAATGGGATCAAGCATTTTTAAGGACACACTTCCATATAGTAAAAATAGCAATGAAACTCCGTTTCACATTTTTTTTGACAGTTTTTCTGGCATTTTGGACATCCGCCACACAGGCAGGGCCTATTGACGGTTGGGGGTTATTTTTGGATGTAGGTCAATTAAAACCGGTTAATGATGAGAGTGGAAGAGAGTACCAGGGTTCCAAAGTAATTGGAGATCAGATTGACTATCAGTTTGCTTTGGGGGATTCTTTTTCTTTTTCACTTTTCGCTTCAGAAAACATGAACAAAGGAGTATTGCCGGAAAACACAAAATATGGGTATTACAAAGCCGGCATCCTAGGTGCAGAATTTCGGGCATGGATGGGGCCATTATTTTTAGGTGTACATGGAGGGCAATATTTTCTGACATGGATTGAATCTTTGAGTTCTTATACGGGTCTTAAATGGTCCGGAGGCAGCGGCTGGGGACTTGGTCTCGAAGGAAAATCAGGATGGTCTCTTGGTTGGTACAAGGAAAAAAGTGAAAAAATTGATTTCGATGATTTTCCTGATCAACGAATAGAAGGAGACCGATTCATACTCGGCTACCGCTGGCGTTAATGTAGTTCTTCTTAATTCTGTCAGGGACATGGATTTGGAATTCGGCCGTGTATTTCTTCAATACCTTCCAGCACTTCTGCTGAAAGTTCTAATTCGACGCTGGCGAGGTTTGTATCCAATTGTTTGACAGATGTTGCCCCAAGTAGTACACTCGCCATAAACGGCCTTGTCCGCACAAAAGCCAGTGCCATTTGCGCGGGATCCAAAG
>Ga0208895_1001161_pt1 | contig 11304 bp, 6 predicted proteins | sample ETNtaG_10_FD_185765 | JGI IMG/M metagenome (GOLD analysis project Ga0208895, IMG submission 185765) | Marine microbial and viral communities from oxygen minimum zone, Eastern Pacific Ocean - ETNP201302SV82 (SPAdes) (version 2) | ecosystem: Environmental > Aquatic > Marine > Oceanic ... | reverse complement strand
GTGCGCTTTGCCCGGGTGGCAACGGATGGGAAGGTGTATGGCGTTGATATTGAGCAAACGCTTGTGGATTACCTGAATAACAGGGCAAAAAAGGAAAACCTCTCCAACCTGGTGAGTATACTGGGAAAACCGGATGACCCCAAGATCCCGGAAAAATCTGACCTGGTCTTTATTTGTAACACCTATCATCACATTCGGGATCGAGGTGATTATTTTGAGAATATGCAACAGTATATGAAACCAGGTGGGCGACTGGTTATTGTTGATTTTAAGAAAGGCGACTTGCCGGTGGGCCCCCCGGATGAGCATAAGTTGCCACCAAGAACAGTGACCCGGGAATTGGAAGGTGCCGGCTATCGGCAGATGTCCCATGCCCTGGAGCTGCCCTACCAGTATGTACTGGTTTTCAATCTTGCAAATTAATAAACCCAAAGTAGTGGTTCATACCCGCCAGCGTGGTACCGGGCGGTATAGGCAATATTCTGGGAAATGTATTTCTGATTAATTTATATAATTAAAAAACCCCGCAATCGTGGTTTTTTTTGTTTGTGGTATATTGGGTAGATTTGGGGATGAACCAGTCAAAAGAGAAAGAAAATATTCATCAATATATGGCAATTGAATTGAACGTTCAAACCTGGAACCTCCTTGGTAAAAAAGACAGAAATGAAAATGATGATAAACGAATGTTGTTTTTTGCAAAGGCATCGTTGCACCACTGGAGGAAATCACCTGACTACAAACCCGTTAATGAGCAGAGAGGCGAATGGTTGATATCCTACGTATTTGCAGTATTGAATCTAGGTGATGAATCTCTTCGACATGCTAAAACTTGTATGGATATCACAATGAAAGAATCTTTTAAAGATTTTGATTTAGCATATGCATATGAAAGTAAAGCCAGAGCATATGCGGCAATAGGAGAGTTAGAAAAAATGAAAAAATGTTTTTTAAATGCTAAGGACTCTGGTGAGAAAATTATTCGTGATGAAGATAGAAAACTCTTCTTTGATGACCTTCATAAAGGGCCATGGTTTGAATGTATGGGAGATTAAATTTTAAAATAGAAGTAAATATTTAGTACCCCGCCCCACAGCGGGGTTTTTGTTACACATCTGCCCACACTGACCCACATTCGTGGGTTTTTTGTTAGGCGGGTGTTTGTTAGATTTAAGTAATAAAAGGAGACCGCTATGTTTAAGAACTATATCACATTATTCTTCTTAGCTTCATTTCTTGTTGGCCAGCCAAGAGAAATCAACTTTGGTGGTGGTCCACACCGGATAGAGCCCTCTGCTGGATTAAAATGTATCTCCGAAGAAGAACGATCATTCGTAAGAGAACATAGAATAGAGGTAGACCACGAAACCATGCGCGATACGGTTTTGTTTCAGGATCCAATGGGCAATGGCGGAATGATGAATATTAATGATAGTGTTGGTCATCAAATTTGGAATTATGTAGATCAGAATAGTTCTATTGGCTGGATACTCGATTATACTTGTAACTATGTAACATATGATGGGCACCAGGGCACAGATATAGTCATACCAGGGTTCTACTACATGGATGAAATGATCATTCCTATTGTGGCAGCTGCCCCCGGGATAGTAACCTACAGCCATGATGGAGAATTTGACAGACAGACTTACTGGATTAATGGCGCAGTTGCAAATGCAGTCATTATTTCCCATTCTAACGGACTATCTTCATGGTACTGGCATATGAAGACAAATTCTGTTGCCGTAGCCACGGGTGATACCATAGAGATAGGTGATACGCTTGGTTTTGTTGGTAGCTCTGGATTTTCTAGTGCCCCACACCTTCACTTCGAGGTTGAGGCTGCATCCGGTAATTTTATTGATCCCTGGGAAGGACCATGTGGTGACGGACCTTCTCTCTGGGCGGATCAGTTACCATTTATAGGAGACACAAGTGTCTATGAATCAAAATTATTACAGTATCTCACAACGTCGTACCCGGTTAATAATAATATAGAAGTTCTCAATTATATCCTGTTAGAGAATCTCCCTGATTTAACGCATATAAATCCCGGAGGCAATTATTTGGCAGCAGTTTATGTAAGAAATCTTTTTCCTACAGATACATTAAAAAGAAGATTTTATCGGGATGGTAATTTCGTTGATGAATATAATTGGGTACCAGGAAATTCTAATTATTGGGGTACTGGTGTTGCATATTATACCACATCTTTATGGTATTTTTGGGGTAGTTGGCTTACTGGTAATGATGCGCTCGGAGAATGGACAGAAAAATTTTATATAAATAGTAAGCTTGTAGGTGAAAAAAGCTATGTCTGTGATAATATACCCAACCAGAGTCCCGGCGTTGATTTCCAGCAGATAAGCGTAGAACTCGGAGAAACGATTACGGGTGAGTTTACCGCCACCGATGATGGTGATCCCTTCTGGTTCAATCTTGAAACCGAGCCCAACCACGGCGGGGAAATAGAACTGTATGGGGGCCGAAGACGGAAATTTGAATACACAGCACCCATGGATTTTACCGGATATGATGTCGTTGGTATATCAGCCACGGATGACCGCGGCGAAACCGGAGCTATGACCCTGATACTATTTGAAGTGTCTGGAACAGGATTAACAAATTTGACTGTTGAGCCATCTTATGTAAGCCCATTACAAGACAGTGTTTTTATAAGTGCTGAAATTTTAGGTGAAGTGGATGAGCCATCGATTCGAGCCTATATTAATGATATGAATAATGGTGACCAGGCGGAGGTTGAACTAATTGAAGGTGATGGAATCTGGTCTGCCTATTGGGCTCCCGAAACAGAGTCATTTTTTAATGTTGATTTGCAATTGATTAACGAAACCGAAAATGATACGGTATATTACCAAGATGTTGGTTATTTTACTTCTGTAGGTCCTGTAAGTGTGAATATGGTAGGAGACCTGATAGCTTACCTCGCGGATGGGGTTGTATTGGATTTTATTGTTGAAAATAATAGCACCAATCAAGTTGCTCCGGATATTTCCATTCTATTTGAAGCTGAGAGCATGGATTGTCTAACGGACATCTCGCAGAATATTATTTTTCTGGGAGATATTGCGGCTGGAGAGTCTGTACCATCCAGCCCCTATTTCTTTGTTGCTTTTGTGAATAATGATTGTAATGCCGATTCAACCATTTTGATCAACGTCAATATCCGTTCTGGTGAACATGTATACTGGTATGATGATTTTGTTCTAAATATTGAAATGTTAAGCGCAGCAGATGGGAAAGAACTTCCAAATAAGTATGCCCTGGGAGGTGCGTACCCAAATCCGTTTAATCCTATCGCTAGAATTGATTATGACCTCATTCAGAAAAATTATGTGACCCTGGAGATTCATAATCTTATAGGCAGAAAGGTAAAAACCCTGGTCTCATTGGAAAAAGAGGCTGGATTTCATTCAACTTATTGGGATGCTACCAATAATGCCGGCGAGCCCGTAGCAGCCGGTGTATACCTTTATACGATCCAGGCTGGAGAATTCAGGCAGACCAAGAAGATGATCCTGCTCAAATAGATTTACCCTTTCTACAGCATCAAGCCCCGCCTTATTAGCGGGGTTTTTTGTTTGGCGGGTGTTTGTTAGATTTAAGTAATAAAAGGAGAAAACAAATGAAGCACCTAACTAAGATCATCATGGTTCTATTCTTTGGCATTCTCTGGTCGCAGGAAAATCCGACGATCATGAGAGGCGGGTATGACAAGATACTCAAAGGCAAGGATCAGGCATTCGAGAAAAATGTTGCTGCACATGTAAAAAAATGGCATGGCGCTGACCAATGGAATCAATACGGTTGGCGAGTAGAAACAGGGCCCCGTACAGGACAATACCTAATTGGGACTTTTAATCATTATTGGAAAGACTTTGATGATCGCGTTACATCAAAGGAGCATAATAAGGACTGGGATAGAATTACCAATTCATATATTGATGATAATAATAAGTATGCAGGTTCCCTATTCTGGAACCTATTACCTGAGCTTAGTTACAACAGCCAACCATCACCAAAAATTTCAGTAACATTTTATTACTGCAAAGATAATGCTTTTGAAGCTATGCTGGTCATTTTGGGTAAACTTAAGCAGGCCAATGAGAAGGCTAAAATCGATAGAAGCTATAATGTTTACAAAAAAGAAGCTGGTGGACCCAATGATGTTATTGCATTTGTGAGTCAGATTGGTGGTTATGCAGATATGGCACCCATTAACCCATCCCTTAAAGATAGGTACGTAGCTGCCTTCGGCGAAACAGTGTGGCAGGCGGACTATGCTACATGGACAAATGGTGTGAAATGGTCAGAAACAGAAATATTGACACTTATACCAGAAATGTCAACTCCTTCCACTGAATAATATTCTATTAATCAATATTGCCCCGCTTACTTGGCTTCCTTAGACTGAGTAGCGGGGTTTTTTGTTTGTGGGATGATCGTTAGATTCAGGCAACCTTGAGAATTCTAAATGAAGAAATGGAAAAGTTACAAACCAGGTGTAGCTGATAAAAAATTTGATGCCATTATCATTGGTTCCGGGATTGGTGGTCTCTGCACAGCTGCTTTACTGAGCCTGAAAGGAAAACGTGTTTTGGTGCTGGAAAAACATTTTAAGATCGGTGGCTGGACACATACCTTTCGCAGGGATAATTATGAATGGGATGTGGGAATCCATTATATAGGTCAGGTTCATAATTCCTATTCACCCATACGGCGCCTGTTTGATCTAATCTCCGGTGGAAAACTGCAGTGGTCACCCATGGATAAAAATTATGATCGGATTATTTTCCCCGATAAATCCTATAATTTTGTTGCACCGCGGGAACAGTTTATAGAAGATATGATCTCTTATTTTCCCAAGGAAGAATCAGGTATTATGACCTACATGGATCTCTTGGATCAGGCTGCCCGCAGTGCCCGGTCGTATTTCAGCAACAAGGCCCTTCCAGGGATTTTGAGTACCATCACCTATCCTTTTATGACCCGAAAATTCTTTTCTTATTCTGATCGTACCACCCTTGATGTTTTGTCCAGCTTGACCCATAATCAACAATTGATTGGTGTGCTTACTGGACAGTGGGGAGACCATGGGCTCCCTCCTGCCCAAAGCAGTTTTGCCATGCATGCGATGGTCGCCCGCCATTATCTTGATGGTGGAAATTATCCCACAGGATCATCAAGAAGCATTGCTGAAACAATTTCAGATCTGATTGAAAGTCATGATGGCGTTCTTATGGTCAATGCTGGTGTGGATGAAATCAAGATACATAATGGTACTGCTGTCAGTGTTATTATGGAAAATGGCGATGAGATTGAAGCGGATACCATTATTAGCAATGCCGGCGTAGTCAATACAATGGATAAACTACTCAAAAATAGAAACGATCATTCCAGATTAAAAAATCGCCTGGAAAAAGTTGAGCAAACTAAAAGCTATGTTTGCCTGCATATGGGGCTCGATAAATCTGCAGATGAATTAGGGATCACCAATACCAATTTATGGATTTACCCTGACTACGATCATGATAAAAATGTACAGGACTATACCAATAATCCAGAAGCAGATTTCCCAGTCGTATATGTTTCTTTTCCATCAGCAAAGGACCAGGCCTGGGACGAAAATCACGCTGGCTATGCAACCATGGAAGCCATTACTTTGAGCACCTGGGACTGGTATACCAAATGGCAGGACCTTTCATGGAAAAATCGTGGGAATGAATATGAAGATGCCAAAGAAAAACTGTCAGATCGAATCCTTGATATTGTATTTGAACAGGTTCCCGGTATTCGCCATGCCATGGCTTATAAAGAACTTTCAACGCCTTTGACCGTCCGCGACTTGGCCAATTACCAAAAAGGTGAAATGTACGGCATTAGCCATACGCCGGATCGTTTTCGCCAGCGCTGGCTGCGTCCGAAATCTGATATAAAGAATCTTTTTTATACTGGGCAGGATATCACAACAGTTGGTGTTTCCAGTGCACTTTTTTCAGGCCTGTTGACCGCATCGGCAGTTCTGAAGGAAAATTTGACTTCTTTGATAAAGGATTAAAGCAATTATCACTCCCATCATTCATGGGCTTGATTGTATAGATAATGAGTAGATTCAAATCATGATGACATTTAAATATTGCAATTTATTAATACCATTATTTCTTTTGATTAGTGGCTGTGACTCTGGTTTTGAACATGATATAGTTATACGAAATGGAACCATCGTAGATGGGACTGGACATTCCCGCATTAAGGGAGATATTGCCCTAAATGGGAATTTAATCACAGTGATTGGACTCGTGAATGGAGCAGGAAAAAAAGAAATCGATGCAAAAGGGAAAATTGTTGCGCCAGGGTTCATTGATACACATAGTCACCATGATTTTGGAATCTTTGAAAAACCGGATGCACTTGCTGCAGTCAGCCAGGGGATTACGACTCTGTTCATCGGCCAGGATGGATTTTCAAACCAGCCACTCACTGATTTTACCAGAAAACTAAGACGCAAACCTGTGGCTGTAAATATTGCATCTTTTTCCGGACACAATTCATTGCGTGAAATAGTTTTGGGCAAGGACTTCAAGCGAACTGCTGTTAAATCAGAAATTGAAAAAATGTCCGAATTGTTGGATGCTGATATGAATGCAGGTGCTTGGGGACTATCCAGCGGCTTGGAATATGATCCCGGAATATATTCAAATACAGAAGAGGTTATTGCACTGGCCAGAATCGCCGCTGAAAAAGGGGGACGTTATATTAGCCACATTCGGAGCGAAGACCGGTATTTCTGGGAAGCGGTTGATGAAATCATTGCCATTGGCGAAGAGACAGGAGTGGCGGTACAGATCTCACACATGAAACTGGCCTTACAGCGTTTGTTGGGAAAAACAGATCAATTAAAAGCAAAACTGGATAAAGCCAGATCGGAAGGAATTGAAATATCGGCTGATATATATCCATACATATATTGGCAATCCACCATGCAGGTTTTATTCCCCGAGCGCAATTTTAATGACAGGTCTGAAGCTGAACTTGTATTATCTCAAATAACAACGCCATCAGGGATAATGCTTACACAATTTGATCCAAATCCGGAGTATGTAGGTAAAACACTGCAGCAAATTTCAGAAATAAGGAATGAAGATGCGCCAACAACACTTTTAGCGTTAATTGCAGAGACTCTTGATGAAAATATTTCTGAAAGTATCATCGCGGAAAGCATGACACAAGACGATATCATTGAGCTGATCAAATGGGATTATACGAATATATGCACGGATGGCGGATCTGATGGCGGACATCCCCGAGGGTTTGGTACCTATCCCAGGGTTCTTGGAAAATATGTACGGGAAAATGGCTGGTTAAATCTTGAAGAAGCCATAAATAAAATGACAGGACTTGCGGCACAGAATATGAACTTAAAGAATAGGGGAGTCTTGAAGGTGGGGAATTATGCTGATTTGGTCATTTTTGATCCTGAAACCATCATTGATAGAGCAACGCCTAAAAATGCGACTGCAATTTCTAATGGAGTAGAATCAGTATTTGTTAATGGTAAAACTGTATATTCAAATAACAGCACAACCCGCTATAGACCCGGAAAGTTTCTCTATGGTCCTGGGTACAGCTCAGACCGCCTTTCTGATGAACTTAATGTATATTTTAACAAGCACGTAAAAGAAGAAGATCCAGGTGTTGCCTTGATGGTTCGGAAAGGTGGCAGGATCATTTATCAGCATGGCTTTGGCCTGGCCGATCTTGAAACGAAAGAAAAGATCAATCCTCATTCCTCTTTCAGGATGGCATCCGTGTCCAAGCAGTTTTTTGCAGCTGCAATTCTGCTCTGCCAGGAAAAGGGCTTTCTCACTGTAAAAGATCCCGTCACAAACTATATTCTCAATGAGCATTTAACAGGTATAACCATTGAGAATCTGGTCCAACATACTTCAGGGATTGGTACGTATTATGATGAAGCGCTAAATACGTGGGATGGCAACAGGAATCACAACAATGCAGATATGATCAAATATTTTAAAGAGTTTTACCCTAAGCCCTTTTTTGAACCGGGAGAGAAATATCAATATTGTAATCCAGGATATGAATTATTGGTTACCATCATTGAAACTGTAAGCGGACAAAACATTTATGAATTTATGGATGAAAACATTTTTCATCCTCTGGGCATGACTGAAACACAAGTTTTTGAGGGGATTATAGACTTTCATTGCCCGCAGCGAGTTATGGGGTATACAGAAGAAAAAGATAAATTTGTTGAAGATGATTATACATTTATAAATGGGATCATTGGTGCCGGTGGGCTGTACACTTCCTTAAATGATTATTCTAAATGGCTGGATGCCCTGGATAGACAGACACTGTTATCTTCTGAGAGCATGGAAATGATGTATAAACCAGCCCGCCTTAATGATGGTTCCATCGCATCTGTAAGCAAAAGGACATTAAAAGATTTTATTTTACCTGATGCATCAACATACAGCTCTTATGGATATGGATGGGCTGTAACCAAAGGTGATCCGTCAACCGTATCTCACTCAGGCAGCTGGGTCGGCTTTCGGAATAATGTTTATCGAAACATAAATACCGGCCTGGACGTTGTGATATTCAGCAATAGAGGAGCTACCCTGGAGCGCTGGATTCGCGATGCGCTGAAAATAATTGATAAAACTATCCTGGACTATTAATGGAATTAATCAATTCCATTATTTCAAGCCAAGTGTTGGGGTTTTTTTATTTGAATGAAAAAAAGTAGATTCCAGCAATGAAAAGAATTTTATTTATAATTTATGTGTTATTAATGGGGACAAACCAAATGTATGGCCAACAAAAAAATCCCCAGCCCCTCGAATACCGGGAACTGGTGGAACTGTTTAACGATTGGCGGGACTTTGAAAATCCGCCGCACCTGAATGGAGCGCCAGATTATACGGCAGACCGCTTTAAAAAAGACCACACTGCTTTCAAAGATCTCCAGAAACGTCTAACCCAAATCGCAATTGATGATTGGCCAATTCCCTATCAGGTAGATTGGCATGTGGTAAGGGCGGAAATGAATGGCTATGACTTTAATTATAGAGTACTTCGTCCTTGGGTACGGGACCCGGCATACTACCAGACGGTCTGGATGTATCAGAGCGATGTTCCTGCCCACGAAGGGCCCACTAACCACGGAACGTTGGAGTTCTGGACTTACGTCTTCCCGCTCAGTAGCGCTGACAAAACGCGCATCACAAATGATCTTAAGGTGATCCCCGCATTGCTGGATCAGGCCCGAGGGAATCTCATCGGCAATGCCCGAGACCTGTGGGTCGCCGGTATTGAGAATTTTAAGCAACAGGTTGTCGATCTGAATAAAATTGCTGAAAAACTTAAACTATCAAAAGATCAGGTTGACCTTTCAGTCTCGCTGGAAAATGCTCTGACTGCCACAAAAGATTTTATCATCTGGCTGCAAGAGCAGGCGCCTGATAAGACAGGGCCATCCGGGATTGGAAAGGAAAATTATACCTGGTATCAGCAAAATGTTCATCTATTGCCTTTGACCTGGGAAGATGAAGTGCGGCTGCTTCAGCGGGAACTGGACCGCGCTTGGACCTCTCTAAAACTGGAGGAGCAGAATAATATAGATTTGCCGCCCATGTCTGCTGCCAATACACCGGAAGAATTTGCCCAGCTCACGGAGAAGGGAGTTCAGCGCTTCATGAATTTTTTGAGCGATAAAGAGATCATGCCCATCAAGCCCAATATGGAACCGGCTCTTCGGGAGCACATGGGCCAGTTTGTGCCTGCGGATCAGCGTAATTTTTTTTCCATCGGTATGCACTACGACCCCTTACCACTCTATTCTCATTTTGTCCATTGGTTCGACTTGGCCCAGGTACGAGATGAGCCCCACGAAAGTCCCATCCGCCGCGGTGCTCTCCTTTATAATATTTTTGATTCCAAGAATGAGGGTATCGCTACTGGTGTAGAAGAAATGTTCATGCACGCCGGTCTCTATGAGGATAGCCCCCGCTCCAGAGAGATTATCTGGATTATGATTGCCCAGCGAGCCGCTCGGGGATTAGGATCCCTTTACGCTCATGCCAACGAAATGACCATGGCGGAAGCGGGCCAGGTGCACGTCAAATGGACACCCCGTGGCTGGATGAAACGTGAACCACACTTATTGCAGTTTGAACAGCACCTTTATCTTCGTCAACCTGGGTATGGGACCTGCTATATCACCGGGAAATATTTAATAGAGAAACTTGTCACGGAGTGGGCCAAGCAGTTGGAAGAACAGGAAAAACCTTTTGTGATGAAGGATTTTTTCCGGGCGTTTAATGATGCCGGGAATATTCCTGTAGAACTGGTGCGCTGGCAGATGACAGGAAATAAGCTAAATTAAAACCCAATAAACAATTAGGTTACCCATGAATCGCATTATCCCATTTCTATTGATTCTATCTCTTATCCCCCGTGTCTACAGTGAAGAGCGCAAAGAAAAGATTACTGTCGAATGGATCCAAAGCGATGAAGCCAATACGATCGCCGCGGTCCACCAATATCAATGGCTAGATAATAATACAGCCATCTTGTTTGATGTTCGCCAGCCGAAGGAAGAAAGAACGTTCCAGATACTGGATCCCCGAAAAGCCGGTGAACTCACCCCTTTAGTTAACAAAGAAAAAGCAATTGCCAGCCTTCAGAGAAGCATTGGCCATGAAGATTCCACAAAATACCTAGTATGGCCCATTGCCTTTGATTCAGATGGGGAGCAGGCGCTTTACATCTATAAAAAAGATATCTTTATCCTGGATATGGCAACTTCAGAATACAGGCGTATTACTGAAACGGAATCAGCTGAAAAATCACCTCGTTTCTCACCAGACGGGTCAAAGGTAGCCTTTGTCAGGGAAAACGACATCTATGTTTATGACTTGCTAAAAAACCGGGAAACTCGCCTAACCCGTGACGGATCTGAAAATATCCTGAACGGTACTGTCTCATGGGTTTACTGGGAAGAAATCTTTGGTCGGCAGGATATTGGCTATTGGTGGTCAGATGATTCTAAAGCACTGGTTTTTTTACAGACCGATGAATCTCCAGTGACAAAAATGCATTATGTGGATTTCAAGCCTGCGGAACCACGGCTGATTACCCAGCGCTACCCGAAAACAGGAACAGATAATCCCATTGTGAAAGTGGGTGTTATGGAAGTAGCCCATCCTCGGATAAAATGGGTCAAACTCGATTCGTACGAATATATCTGTCGCGTAAAAT
>Ga0208895_1001144_pt1 | contig 11365 bp, 10 predicted proteins | sample ETNtaG_10_FD_185765 | JGI IMG/M metagenome (GOLD analysis project Ga0208895, IMG submission 185765) | Marine microbial and viral communities from oxygen minimum zone, Eastern Pacific Ocean - ETNP201302SV82 (SPAdes) (version 2) | ecosystem: Environmental > Aquatic > Marine > Oceanic ... | reverse complement strand
CCTTTCACTGTTCAGCTAAATTTTTAGCGACATTTCTCTAAGTCTATGTGTTTTAAGGGGTTCCATGGGTCACGCTGTTTTCGAATTTCCACTAAAGGAAAAAGTACGTAACTATTTACGTGTTGAGCAGCTGCTTGGACAACTTAAAATTACGGCTAAATCAGAACATACTCATCTGCAGCTGGTGTTCTTTGAACAGCTTTTCGAATTACTTGATCTCATTGAAAGACTGGATCTTCGCTCCGATCTTACCAAAGACCTCGAAGCCCATGAAAAGAACTTGGTGTATTGGTCTAAGCACCCGAAAATTGACAGCACCGCATTAGAGCAAGCACTAAAAACCGTGCTTACCCTAAAACAAAAGCTAAAAACAGACCGCCGTTTTGGTAGTGCTTTGAAAGAAGATAAACTGCTAAGCGCAATCAGGCAGCGCTTTGCCATTCCAGGTGGCGCGTGTAGCTTCGATTTACCCAATCTTCATTTTTGGTTACAACAACCCCTTGAACAACGCCTCGCTGAAATAGCGCAATGGCTTGAAACGTTAGCCTTACTCGATGATGCTATTGCTGTTAGCCTGTCGTTCATTCGCGAACGAGGTCAATTTATCAACGTGGTTGTTGACAACGGTTTTTACCAAGGCGCTGCAGAAGATAAAAACGAGTTAATTCGCGTTAAATGTAGTGTTGATGAAGGGTATTACCCTACGCTTAGCGGCAACAAATACCGTTACGCACTCCGCTTCATGCTATTTTCTCCTCAAGAGGGTCAATCTGGCGCAGTGGAAAGCAGTATTCAGTTTCGTTTAGCTGCCTGTTAAACTTAAGACCTGCTGACGTGTGATGTACCGCAAAGATCAAAAGATCAGCAGGCCAGAGTCTTTAATTTATTATTTCCCGTCTGCGGTAGTATAAGCAAATCGCAAACTTCGCCGTTTAGACGTATTTCACTGGAGTAAATAATGGAAGTGAAATGTCCTATTTGTGCCAAGCAGGTTGTTTGGGCACCAACAAGCGAATATCGCCCTTTTTGCAGTAAAAAATGCCAACTTATCGATTTAGGTGAATGGGCCGCTGAAGACAGAAAAATAGCCGGCAAGCCTGCAGAAGACGCAACGCCCAAGCATATCGATGTTGAAGAGATAGAGGCAATGCTAGCACAGCAATCAGATGACTTCTTTAAGCACTAATCAGCGTTGTCTTTCCCCCACAATTTGGTGAACATCAGTATTTAGGTAAATTCCACTAAGACGTATTCTCGTACAAAGCCCAGTGGTGTAGTATTGGGTTACTTGGTCTCCAAGTCGTCGGTAGATGCGCAGACAGCGAACGTATTAATTCATCACAATATTACTCAATAGCTCGCTGCGCTGTCTTCCTCAACTTCAATCTATACAAAAGGAACATGAATGTTTAATTCTATCGCGCTTGTTGGTGGTACTCATGGAAATGAAACCAGTGGTATTCAGCTTATTCGAAACTGGCAACAGTTTGGGCTACCTTCGCGATTTAATAAGCTAAATGTTTCGTTAAGTATCGCCAATGAAGCGGCCATTGCGGCAAACGTTCGTTTCGTAGACGAAGACTTAAACCGTCAGTTTACCTTTGAGCGTTTATCCGATAACAATTCTGCGAAAGAAGCTGAGCTTGCTAAGGCTCTTAACCAAAAGTTAGGGCCTAAGGGTGATTCAAACACAGATTTTGTGATTGATATTCACAACACCACCAGCGAAATGGGTGCTACGCTTATCATTCTGGAAGCGGATGAATTTCATGTTCAACTGGCGCGATACGTAAAGCAACAAATGCCAGAAGCCAACATTTTGGTAGAAGACGAAAAGCCCTACCTTGAACATGGTTACCTGTGCACCACTGGTAAGAAAGGCGTAATGATAGAAGTGGGTGGGCAGCCACAGGGCGTGTTAAGAGAAGATGTTTACCTTCTAACACAAACCATGGCTGAAGCAATATTGGATTTTTGTGCCGCGTATAATAAAGGGCAAATCAGTACTGACGCTTTGCCTGCCTGTGAAGCTTTTCGTTTAGGCGATAACGTGCCTTTTCCGTTAGATGCTAATGGAAAACGTACCGCCATGATCCATCATTCACTGCAAGATAACGATTTCAAACCTCTTATGCCTGGGGCACCTGTATTTCGGACGTTTGACGGCAAAGATATCCTGTGGGAAAACGAAACTGAAACCTACCCGCACTTTATTAATGAAGCCGCTTATTTCAAACTGGATGTGGCGTTTGCCACCGCTGAACGAATAACCTTGTAGGGGTAGCTCCGAAAGGGTATATCTTGAGCGTTCTTAATTTTCCAATCTAAAGCAAAGAAATCGCTACAAATAGAACTGCTCTAAAAGAAAACGGCCACTTTAAGATGTGGCCGTTTTTATTATTTTTGCAATGCGTTAATTATGGGAACGTTTGCTTCAGGAAAGTCAGAGGCGTTTAGTGACGTTACCTTGACCCACCGCGACTGTTGGCCTTCTTTGCCGTGCGGCTCGCCGGTAAAATCACACACGCGATGAACATCTAGTTTCACTTGCTTGTCGCCGTAATCATGGGTGATCACAATCACAGGCTCGCTGCGGTTCACAATAATCCCAACTTCTTCAGCAAGCTCTCGCTTAAGCGCCTGTAGAACGGTTTCACCCTCTTCCACTTTACCGCCAGGAAATTCCCATTTTCCGCCCTGATGAACATTGTCAGGGCGAAGAGTAATGAATATTTCATCGCCGCGGGCGATAACGCCCACAGCAACATGTACTACTTTCATTACTTGAGCTTGCCGTGACACTGCTTATACTTTTTACCAGAGCCACAAGGACATGGGTCATTACGGCCCACTTTCGCACCTTCGCGAACTTGCGTACGTACTTTGTCACTTGCCTCTTCTGGCGTTGCGTTCGCTTCTTCGTGCTCGAAGTTCTTTGGCACATCGTCAGCTTGACGACGTTGTTCTTCTACTTTTTGCACGTCTTCTTCAGCTTGTACTTTTACACGCGCAAGAATAGTGATCACTTCAACTTTAAGCGCTTCTAACATTTGTGAGAACAAAGCAAACGACTCACGCTTGTATTCTTGCTTAGGATTTTTCTGCGCATAGCCGCGTAAATGAATACCTTGGCGCAGGTGATCCATTGCCGCCAAATGCTCTTTCCAATGGCTGTCTAGGTTTTGAAGCATTACCGCTTTTTCAAACTGACGCAGTACCTGCTCGCCCACTACCGCTTCTTTCTGCTTATAAGCATCAACGACTTCGCCAAGAATGCGCTCGCGAAGCTTCTCTTCGTAAAGTTTGTCGTCATTTTCAAGCCAGGTCTTGATTGGCAAGTCTACGGCGAAATCGGCACGCATGCGCTCTTCAAGTCCGCTTACATCCCACATTTCTTCTAGAGACTGTGGCGGAATGTACTCATCGACAACACTTGAAATAACGTCTTCACGAATAGCCGCGATAGTCTCGCTAATATCGCCTTCATCAAGCAGCTCATTGCGCTGCTCGTAGATGACTTTACGCTGGTCGTTGGCCACATCATCGTATTCAAGCAGCTGCTTACGAATGTCGAAGTTACGACCTTCTACTTTGCGCTGTGCGTTCTCAATGGCGCGAGTGACCCACGGATGCTCAATGGCTTCACCACGCTCCATACCTAAACGCTTCATCATGTTGCCCATTTTTTCAGAGGCAAAGATACGCATAAGTGCGTCGTCTAATGAAAGGTAGAAACGGCTTGAACCCGGGTCACCCTGACGGCCCGAACGACCGCGAAGCTGGTTATCAATACGGCGAGACTCGTGACGCTCTGTACCAATAATGTGTAAACCACCTGAGGCAAGCACAGCGTCATGGCTTTCTTTCCATTCAGCTTTGATCTTCTCGATTTGCGCTTCAGTTGGATTTTCGAGCTTCTCAACTTCTGCCTGCCAGTTGCCGCCTAGCACGATATCAGTACCACGACCCGCCATGTTAGTTGCAATCGTTACGGCACCAGGTTTACCTGCCTGAGCAACGATATCAGCCTCGTGTTCGTGGAACTTGGCGTTTAGTACCTTGTGAGGAATCTTCGATTTCTTAAGAATGCGAGAGATGAGTTCTGAATTCTCAATAGACACAGTACCCACAAGTGTAGGTTGACCGCGTTTAACGCACTCTTTAATGTCTTCAACAATGGCTTCGTATTTTTCTTCTGCCGTTAGGTAGATGAGGTCAGCCATATCTTTTCGCTGCATAGGACGGTTTGTTGGGATAACTACCGTTTCTAACCCGTAAATATGGTTAAATTCGAAGGCTTCTGTATCTGCTGTACCTGTCATACCCGCAAGCTTGTTATACAAGCGGAAGTAATTCTGGAAGGTAATTGACGCAAGGGTTTGGTTTTCGTTTTGAATACGAACCCCTTCTTTCGCTTCTACAGCTTGGTGCAGACCTTCAGACCAGCGACGGCCCTCCATCGTACGACCCGTATGCTCGTCAACAATAACGATTTGGTCGTCTTTAACGATGTAGTCTACGTCTTTAGCAAACAACTTGTGTGCACGAAGCGCGGCGTTAATATGATGAAGCAGTGAAATATTACCTGCAGCAAACAGCGACTCGCCTTCAGGCAGCATGCCCTCTTGTTGAAGAATTTCCTCAACGTGAATTTGACCGCGCTCGGTAAGATGAATTTGTTTTGCCTTAAGGTCAATCGTGTAGTCACCATCGCCCTCTTGACCTTCTTCATCTTCTTTTTCTTGCTGAACAAGTTTAGGAATAATGGTGTTGATGCGGCGATATAGCTCTGAGCTATCTTCGGCCTGACCAGAAATAATAAGTGGTGTACGGGCTTCGTCGATAAGAATTGAGTCAACTTCATCCACTACCGCATAGTTAAGCGGGCGCTGTACGCGGTCTTGTGGGCTAAATGCCATATTGTCACGAAGGTAGTCAAAACCAAATTCGTTGTTCGTACCATAGGTTACGTCAGCTTGATAAGCTTCACGCTTTTGCTGCGGCGACATACCAGGCACGTTACAGCCCACACGCATGCCTAGGTAAGTAAATAACTGGTTACTCCACTCAGCATCACGACGAGCAAGGTAATCGTTCACAGTAACAACGTGAACCCCTTTGCCAGACAAAGCATTAAGGTAAGTTGGCAAGGTAGCAGTAAGCGTCTTACCTTCACCCGTGCGCATTTCTGAAATTTTACCTTGGTGAAGTACTTGACCGCCTAGCATCTGAACGTCGAAGTGACGCATGCCGTATACGCGCTTACTTGCTTCACGCACCGTAGCGAAGGCTTCTACAAGAATATCGTCAAGGGTTTCACCCTTTTCAATGCGCGCTTTGAATTCGTCGGTCTTAGCCTTTAGCGCCTCATCGGAAAGCTTTTCAAATTCTGCTTCCAGTGCATTAATGGCATCTACGTTTTTGCGTAATTTTTTTAATAGTCGGTCGTTTCTACTACCGAATACTTTTCGAAGGATGCTTGAAAACATTAGCTTTATTATTCCACTACTTGTCGAGGCGCCGCACAATGTGCACAGCTAAATTAAACGTATAAAACACAACGGTAACCACGTTGTGTTTTGCGATGTTCTAAAATTATGCTTCTTCGTTTTAGATGACTTTTAATTAATAAAGGCACCGTCTACGAGAATTACCTGGCTGCTACCTATGCTACTTTTTGTAGACAAAAGGCAGAGGATCGACTTGTTTTCCGTTTCTTATTACTTCGTAGTGAACATGAACGCCAGTTGAGCGCCCCGTATTGCCCATTTTAGCGATAGGTTCCCCTTTGGTTACCACGTCGCCTATTGAGACAGTAAGGGTGTCGTTATGCCCATAGCGGGTAACAAAACCATCACCGTGATCAATTTCTACAAGTTGGCCATAGCCGTAGCGATCACCAGCCCAGGTCACAATACCTGCGGCAGTTGCCACTACGTTTTCCCCTGCCTTACCAGCGAAATCTAGCCCTTTGTGCATAGTTGGTTCGCCGGTAAACGGGTCGGCCCGCATACCATAATAAGAAGACAACCACCCTGACTCTATCGGACGACCAGATAATTGGCTCTGTTCGTGGATATGGTGACCCCTGACCAAACTTTCAAGCATAGACAACTGTTGAGACTTCAAATCGAGTGATTGCTCTAGTTTGGCTATTTCGTGAAGGATGGGATCGTCTTGAAGGTTATCCGGTATCGATACCGGTACGAAAGCGTCCAGGTCAGCCGCTGACATACCTAATTCTGTTGCGATTTGCTTACCTTTCTCGTCCAGCAATGTAGCCTGCGCAGATAACTCTGCGACGTGAGAAAGCAAAGCTTGTAATTTGACCGTTGTTTGCTGTTTTAACGCTTCAACGTCTTTTTGTCGTTCGTTGACTTCAGTCTGTGCCAAACGAACTCGTGCAATATCTTCTGATACCGATTCTGTTGAACGGCTCGACACTAGCATAAAAATAGACGAGAGCACGGTTGCGCTCACAAGCGTACGGACACTAATACTGTGCCTATAGCGTTTATTTTTACCAGCGAGTGTAATTGTTAGTTTCATACCACGAAGAAAATTGCTGTTTCACGCCACTCTTTTCATACCACTTCATACCACGATGAATGTGTTTTTAGCCAAAGGCGACAACCTTCGACCTATAGTTTTTATGTCACATGGGTGAAATTTATATTAATTATTCGGCTACTGTATCATTTATTTCAGTAAATGCCATACGAAAAAAAGCCGCCCGTAAGGCGGCTTTTTAAAATTCTTACGCTAATGCGGGCTGAGCATAACGAATTGGTGCTGTTTCCTGCGAGTCGTAGGTCACGAACTCCCAACACTCTTTTTGCGCAAGTACTGCATTTAATAGCTTGTTATTCAGACCATGGCCTGTTTTGTACGCACGCAATTCACCAATTAGACTATGGCCGCCAAGGTATAAGTCACCGATAGCATCCAAAATCTTATGCTTTAAGAACTCATCGTCGTAGCGCAACCCTTCAGGGTTGAGTACGCGGAATTCGTCCAACGCCACTGCGTTTTCCATGCTGCCACCCAACGCTAGGTTGTTAGCATTCATGTACTCTAAGTCGCGCATAAAACCGAAAGTTCGTGCACGGCTAACTTCGCTTACATATGAGCACGAATCAAAATCCATCACCATATGCTGACGAGTTTGACTGATCACAGGATGATCAAAGTCAATTTGGAAATCAACGCGGAAACCATCATAAGGCACTAATTCGGCCCACTTATCGCCATCTTCTACACGAACTGGCTTTTTAATACGAATAAATTGCTTAGGCGCGTTTAGCTCTTCGATACCGGCAGATTGAAGCAAGAATACGAACGGGCTAGCACTTCCGTCCATAATTGGCAGCTCGTTACTGTCTACTTCAATAATAATATTGTCGATACCTAAACCTGCAAGCGCAGACGCTAAGTGTTCTACTGTTTGAATAGTCACACCGTCTTCGTTATTAAGGCACGTACACAGCATGGTATTACCTACCGCGTTCGCACGCGAAGGTATGTCAACATGTGGTTCAAGGTCAACACGCCTAAACACGATACCCGTGTTTGCTGGCGCAGGTCGGAGAGTCATTGTGACCTTTTCCCCTTTATGAAGCCCAATTCCGGTCTCTTGTACCGATTGCTTGATTGTACGTTGTCTAATCATCTGCTTAAGCTTTTACCTATTAAAAAAAAGCGGGCACGCATTATAGTGAGTTATTACTCACATGTCAAAAAACACCCGTTCTGACGGATTTAACTCTGTCAGATTACGTATTTAATCAACCTATCCACGCGAGATTTTTCACGTTGTATAAATACACCTTACTAGGTGAGACATCACAAACGCGAAATAATTCCCTTCCGTTTCAGGCAGCTAAATTAGTCTGCCTGCTTACGAAGAAATGCAGGAATATCTAAATATTCCAAATCATTTTCTGGCTGTGCACTGTCGTCGGCCTTCAGCGCCTGATTGCCCTCTGTACCGCCTACTGCAGAACGTGGTTCACTTGATTGCGTGTTACCGTATTCTTTTGCAGGCTGTGTTAGACGAGAGCCTTCAGAGCTTACTAGCGAAATATCAGGCTTGCGCTCTGCGCCAATACCGGTTGCAACAACCGTTACGCGAAGCTCGTCTGTCATTTCCATATCGATAACTGTACCCACAACCACTGTGGCGTTCTCTGAAGCAAACGCTTTAACGGCGTTACCAACAGTCTCAAACTCGTCGATGGCGAAATCTGGACCCGCGGTGATATTTACAAGAATACCGCGCGCGCCTGACAAATCGATATCTTCAAGAAGCGGGCTGGCAATCGCGGCTTCAGCAGCTTCTTCAGCACGGTCTGGACCGCTTGCAGCGCCACTACCCATCATCGCTTTACCCATCTCAGACATAACGGTACGTACGTCTGCGAAGTCAACGTTGATTAGACCAGGACGGGTAATCAATTCAGCAATACCTTGAACTGCACCGCGTAATACGTCATTGGCTGCGCTAAACGCTTGAAGAAGCGGCGTGCCTGGACCCATTACTTTTAACAGCTTTTCATTAGGAATGGTAATTAGCGAGTCAACGTTGTTAGACAACTCAACAATGCCCTGTTCCGCAAACGAGGTACGTTTTTTACCTTCAAATGGGAATGGCTTGGTAACTACCGCTACCGTAAGGATGCCCATTTCGCGAGCAATCTTTGCCACTTCTGGCGCTGCGCCCGTTCCTGTACCACCGCCCATACCGGCAGTGATGAAAACCATATCTGCACCGTCTAGCGCCTGACGAATAGTTTCTCTGTCTTCTTGTGCTGCTTCTCGACCAATGTTCGGATCAGCACCCGCACCTAACCCTTTTGTTACACTTGAGCCAATTTGAAGTGTAACGTCTGCACTTGAGCTGCGAAGCACCTGTGCATCGGTGTTAACTGCAATAAATTCTACGCCTTCAATGCTTTGAGACACCATGTGCTCAACGGCATTGCCGCCGCCGCCACCGACACCGATGACTTTGATTACGGCTTCTTCGCCGTGACTATCCATTAATTCGAACATACTTACTCTCCGGTTGTACGTCTTTTAAACACTACGCCAGGTCATTCCCTTAGGCTAATTGCATCCTGCTAGCCTTAATGCCGTAGCTATAGCGCCCCCAAAATAAAATTAAAATTCACCTTTAAACCAGCTTTGCACTCGATGAAACAAGCTTTCACCGGTCTTCTGCGTACTGGACTTCTTATTCTCAGATTGTACTTTGCCATATTGCAGCAGTCCTACGACTGTCGCAAATCCTGCGTCATCAACGTATTCAGATAAACCTTTTACGTTAATGGGCTTGCCCACGCGCACGGGCATCTGGAAAAGTTCTTCGGCAAATTCCACAGCACCTTCCATCTTAGCGGTACCGCCTGTAAGTACAAGGCCTGCTGCGATTTGCTCTTCCAGACCGCTGGCGCGAATTTCGTCATGCACCAGCTCAAAAAGTTCTTGGTAGCGAGGCTCAATTACCTCAGCTAACGTATGACGAGACATTACTCTAGCCGGGCGTCCACCCACACTAGGTACTTCAATACTGTCTTCCATACTCACCATATCTTTCAATGCACAGGCATAATTAACCTTAATTTCTTCTGCATTGCTGATAGGCGTTCTAAATATTTTTGCGATGTCGCTGGTAATTTGATTACCCGCAACCGGTATAACTGCAGTGTGTCTGATAGCGCCGTCAGTATAGATAACCATATCCATAGTACCGCCGCCAATATCAACTACACAAACGCCTAGCTCACGCTCGTCGTCAGTTAATACCGCATAGCTTGACGCCAACGCTGAGAAAATCAGCTGATCGGCGTTCAGCTCACAGCGCTCTACACATTTCACCATGTTTTTCGCCATATCATCGGCACAGGTAATAATGTGAGCGTCTGCTTCCATTCGTACTCCTGACATGCCAATCGGGTTTTTAATTCCTTCCTGCACATCAATAGTAAACTCTTGAGGTAGCACATGAAGCAGACGACGTTCAGCAGCAATAGGCACGCTGCGCGCCGCATGAATAACATTGTCTACGTCTTCTTGTGTTACTTCTTGGTTGTTAATCGGTACCATGCCATTTTCGTTCTGGCATTTCACATGGCGGCCCGAGATAGACATGAACACTGAAGACACACGGCAATCTGCCATTAACTCCATCTCGTTTACCGCACGCTGTACCGATTTAACCACCAAGTTCAAATCGTTAACGCCGCCCTTATCCATCCCTTTCGATGCATGGGTGCCCACGCCAACAATACTGATTTGATCATCTTCTAGTAATTCACCCACCACAGCCTTTACCTGGCTGGTGCCGATATCTAGTCCTACAATCAAATTGCGTTCAGCAGGTTTTGACATGGTTTCCTTAACTCTCTTCATCTGTGGTGCTGTCGTCTTTCCATCCAACGGCGACACCCGTGTCATAGCGAAGGTCGACGTATTTCACCGCCTTCTCTTGTTGCGCCAAAAGAGGATACACATCAATAAAGCGTTGTAGCCTATCGATAAACTCCTGACGCCCTAAATTCAACTTAATGCCGTTTTTCAACTGCACTTGCCATGCAAATCGCTCACTTAACGACAACTCATCTAATGTCATGTTTGTCGTCGATATCAGCGCGTGCATAGCGTTGTAACCCTCAAGGGCCGTTTTTTCACTGCCACCAGGCCCGTAAAGGCGCGGTAAATCAAGCTTTATGCCTTCGTCGTTGAACGTATCTCCGTAGGGGTTCAACAACAAGTCTTCGTTCCACTGTGCTACAGGCTGTTGCTCGACCAAATAAATCTTTAGCGTGTTTGGCCACTTTTTTCTTACCGATGCACGATACACCCAAGGTTGGGCTTCAACCAACTCAAACACTTCGTTGACATCGAGCGCAAAAAAGCTTTCCGGCTGCGCTTTGCGTATTAACCGCTCTAGTTTAGTAATATCGATGTGCTGATAATCACCAGAAAAATCGATAACCTGTACCGGCATTTGCTGTTCGTCCTGCAAATACTGGTTCGTTTTAAGCCCGCCAAATACTAACCCTGCTATAACGAAAAGTAAGAAAGCGACACCGCCCCATACTGCCGTTTTGCTTTTGCCGCCCTTTTCAGTAGCGCGCTTGTCTTGACTAGTATTCGTATTAGCCACGCCTACGCCTTATTTGCAACATCATCAAAGCTGGTCGAAAGAATACTCAACACCAACTCGTCAAACGTTAAACCTGCAACTTTGGCCGCTTTAGGCACCAAACTTTTTTCTGTCATGCCAGGCACTGTATTTGCCTCTAGCAAATAAAACTGCCTTTGATTGTCCTGCATAACATCAATTCTGCCCCAACCGCTGCCT
>Ga0208895_1001141_pt1 | contig 11390 bp, 10 predicted proteins | sample ETNtaG_10_FD_185765 | JGI IMG/M metagenome (GOLD analysis project Ga0208895, IMG submission 185765) | Marine microbial and viral communities from oxygen minimum zone, Eastern Pacific Ocean - ETNP201302SV82 (SPAdes) (version 2) | ecosystem: Environmental > Aquatic > Marine > Oceanic ... | reverse complement strand
CGGCCTACGTGGAACGTTACGCACAGCGTACCGGAATGTCCGAGGTGCCGGACCTTACTTTTGCGGTAGCTTTCAGCTTCTTTCGGATGGGCGCCATCATGCAAGGAATCAAGAAGCGAGTTTTTGACGGTAACGCCTCTAATCCGGAAAGGGGCTTGAAGATTGGAAATTTAATCCCTCTCTTTGCGCAAAATGCGCTTGAATTTATAAATCGAGAAAAAGAGCCCTTCACCAAAAAATGATATCTTTCTGGTGAAGTACTGTATTGATGAGATGAGATAAACTCTTGCCACTGAATCCTTCAATGCCAACTTGCGAATGATTGCCGGCAAACAGGAACATGCATTATAAAAGTCAAGTGTATTTTATGAATCAGACAACTTTCAAATAAAATTGTTTATTAGATACGATTTTATAACACAACTCTTAATTATTTTACAATGTGTGGGCTTTTACTTGGATGGGTTTTCTGACTGTGGAGAATTAGTGGGAGTTACTCACAGGAGATGATGTGGTTGGTTTAGTGAAGTTTATTTTACTTTCAATTTTACATTCACCCACTTTCCAAAGATGTTTCCATCTATTTCATATCTAGTTCCGTTCCAAAAGTTACCATCCTGTCTTGGTTCACTAGAAATACGAAAAATTGGCATATCGTTTATAATTGGTTACCATACTCTAAACCAATTGAAAGAGATGCCTTATGTCCAGACGTCCACGTCGCAGATTTTCAGACGTTCAAAAAACGAAAGCAGTCCTGTCACACGTTCAGGATGGTGTTCCAGTATCCCAAGTATGTGAGGACCTGGGAATACATCCAAATCAATACTACGACTGGCAGAAACAGGCCTTTTCCGGTTTACCTCATGTTTTTTCCAGAGACACTATTCGTCAGGAGCGCAGTCATCAACGCGAAGTTGATAACCTAAAAGCAAAACTATCTCAAAAAGACGAGGTAATTGCCGAGTTGCTGACCGAACATATTGCCTTAAAAAAAAAGACTGGGGTGAAGAATTAAAAGTACAATGGGTATCTGCGTCTGTTCGGGATCAGATCGTTGATTTCATCAGTCATTGGAAGCAGCGCAGCGGACTGCGGGATAACTGGTTTTGCAGGGCATTCGGTTTGAGCCAGGAAAAACTCATTGCCTGGCGAAAGCGGTATGGACTGCCAAACCGACACAATGGGGCCATGCCCAAAGATTCCTGGTTATGTGCAAAGGAGAAGCAGGCAATCATCTCTTTCTTCTCTTTGAACCGCGGTGATGGTTATCGGCGCTGTGCCTATATGATGATTGACAAAGACGTTGCTTATGCCAGCCCTTCCACGGTGTATCGTGTTCTGAAGGAAGCAGGAATGCTGCAAAAGAAAGCTGATGATACGAGTAGGGGTAAAGGTTTTAAACAGCCTCTGGTGCCCCATGAGCATTGGCATACTGATATTTCTTACGTGAAAATAGAACATCGCTTTTACTTTTTTATCTGTGTGTTGGACGGTTACAGCCGTTACATTGTTCATTGGGATCTCAGAGAGAACATGAAAGAAAATGATGTGGCCATTGTCCAGCAAACTGCTTTAGAAAAAATACCAGGTGTACACCCGCGTTATATTACTGATAATGGGAAACAGTTTACAGGAAAAGAATTCCAATATTTCATTGCCTTACACGGATTAACTCATGTGAGAACTTCTCCCTACTATCCACAAAGTAACGGGAAAGTGGAACGTTTTCATGGTACCATTAAGAAGGAATGCATTCGAAAGAAAGCTTTACTCGATCAGGATCATGCTAAGATAATCATTGGTTCTTATATTGCCTTCTACAACAATCAACGGCTGCATAGTGCAAATGCCTACATCGCTCCCGCTGATCAACTCGCTGGCAGAGATAACAAAATACATGAAGGAAGGAGGAAAAAGATTCATGCGGCCAGACTAAAAAGAAAACAAAATGTTCTCAGAGAAGAGGTCAAACTAAACAAACTTGAGTATAAACTGACTAGTCAAAAGTTGTACTCTAACCAATTATAAACGAACCCCTGTTTTTTGGGATTCCTAATGAACCACAACAATCCTTGAATGCCCCTTCATACTTGTCTCCATCAAAAGATATGAATTTCTCTTGACAAGTTTTGATTTTCCTATAAAATGTTTTTCTTTATTACCAATAAAGGTAATAATGCTATTTTTTTAATTTAATTTAAGGAGAATGAAATGAGATATTGTTTTATATCGTTTATGTTCATATTCATGTTCAATAATTTTTTGTTTGCAAAAGAAATAACTATTTCTTGGCCTTCTATTTGGGTCGCAAAAGATTCAAAGGCAAAAGTAATTAGCCAATTAGTTAATGAGTTCAATCAAGCTAACAGTGGCAAGATAAAAGTTGTATTAGAAGATCAAACTGATTATGACCTTTATGCACAAAAATTAACAGCTCAACTAGCAACGGGTAAATTACCAGATATTTTTACAATTGGCACAGAATTGAGGGATATCTTTTATAGAAGTAATAAAGGGCTAGATTTTGTTCCACACCTGGATTATGACTCTAATTGGAAAAGCAGATTTCCTGGAAACGCATTAAATTCCAATAAAAAAGATGGGAAAATATATATGCTACCTTATGAGATTTTTGTAACTCCAGTCATATATAATAAGAAATTATTAAAAAATGCTGGATATGAATCATTTCCGAAAAGTTACAAAGAATTTATAAAGATGTGCAAAGCAATCAAAAAAACAGGAAAGATTTGCTCATCTCAAATGACAAATAAAAATGCTTGGACATCAATGCTTTGGTATTCACAAATTCTTGCATCGGCTGGAGGACCAGATATATATAATAAAGGATTAGATGATTCCGCCTATTTGAAAGCAGCTGAAATTATGCGTGAAATGTACAGATATACGTCAAGTGACGCTGTGGGTGCAACAGCAGCTGTTTCAGCAGGACATTTTTTGAATGAACGTTCGGCCGTATTTATGAATGGGCCATGGTTCATTAAGCGTTATAAAACTGAAGGGATACCTGGACTTTATGATAATTTAGTGATCGCTCCTGCACCAATGGTTGAAGGGGGTAAAGGCGGCATGGGTGGTTATATCGGAGGAAGACAGTCATCTCTTGCTGCAGGAAAACAGACAGATAAAAACAAAGAAAAAGCAATTGTCAAATTTTTAAAATGGTTAACTAAACCAGAAAATGTAGCAAGGCTCTCTTATGATTCAGGTGCAATGTTTATAATCAAAACTGAATTACCTGATGATATGGATAGATTGTTTAAAGCCATGAGTAAACAGGCCGGAGATGCTCCTTATGTAGCTCCAACTTTTCTTAATGGGATCAATTCACTTTCCATTGCAAGAGAATTTCCTCAAGCATTATCTGCATTAGTTCTTGATGAGGCATCTCCAAAAGACTTCGTTCAAATGTTAAAAGATGCAAAATAACATTAACTAAAACAATTTTGACTGTGAACAAGTTAAGCTGTTCACAGTCAATCTTTGAAGATCCTGAATTCAACTCATAAGTGCAACTCCATAGTATAGGCAAGAAGGAAGAGCGGTTGTAGAACCAGCACCTTTCGACCCTGGAAGAAGGAGAGGCACTGATGAGAACCTCCATCTAGCTCACCCAAAACTACAAAATTCAAGCAGATTTCTGATGAGCAAATCGAATGGGTGATGAGTAAACTCAATAAACGTCCACGAAAGTGCCTTGGAATGAAAACATTAAACAAGGTATTCTTCGTGGATCATTCATTTGTTACACTTCATAGTTGAATTCACCGATGATCATAAGAAAAGAAGAGAGAATTTGGCTTTTTTTATTCATCATGCCAGCTTTATCTCTATTTTTAGTATTTTTCATTGTGCCTATCTTATTTCTATTCATAACAAGTTTTACAAACTGGGATGGAATTGAAGCCGATTTTGTCGGTCTAAAAAATTATATCAAACTTTTTAATAACAAGACCTTTATAAGATCCATAGTAAATAATATATACTGGTGCCTTTCTTCGGCTTTGATACAAGTGCCACTTGCTCTAATAATTGCTTTATTATTATCACATAGATCAAGAGGCTGGAAGGTTTTCAGGACTATTTTATTCATTCCTCAGGTAGTTTCTTCCGCAGCAATTGCATTACTTTGGATGGCACTTTATAACAGTGAATACGGCTTAATAAATTTTATATTAGACTCAATAGGCTTAGAAGGATATAAAAATCACAATTGGCTAGGGACCATAAGAACAGCTCAACCAGCTTTATTAGCTTTTTGGCTGTGTTATGTTGGTTATTATATGGTTATTATGCTCGCAAAGACTACAAGCATTTCTGAAGATTATTATGATGCAGCAAAAATAGATGGAGCATTGCAACATCATAGGGATTGGTTTATAACAGCACCTTTAATCAGAAGCACATTTTTTACATGTTTAATTTTAGGTGTAATTTTTAATTTAAGACAATTTGAGTTTGTATATCTAATGACAAATGGAGGGCCTGCTAATAAAACAGGTGTTTTAGTTTTATACATCTGGAAGGAATTGCAAATTCAAAGACTCGGTTTAGGAAATGCTGCAGGAGTCATAATGATTGCTTTTGGAGCAATTTTGTTACTACTCATGAGAAGAATTCTTAGATCGCAAAATTATAACTAAAATGGGGAATGAATTATTTAATAAAATTTATTATTATTTCAAGTGGATTATAATAATATTATTTGTAATTTATGCAGTTTTTCCTTTTCTATGGCTAGTTCTTACGTCACTCAAAACAAATGCAGAATTACTTGACAATCCTTTCAGTCTACCAAATAAATTCCAATTTAAAAATTATAAAGAAGCCGTAACAGCCGCTGGATTAGGGCAACTAATATTAAATTCATTAATCATTAGTAGTATTGCAACATTTATAAATATTATTTTTTCTTCAATGTTTGCATATTCCATTTCCCGGCACAATTTTTTTGGTAGTAATTTTTTATTTTTAATGGTTGTATCTGGGATACTAGTACCTCTAAATGCTTTAATAATTCCTTACTTTGCGATAATTAATTATTTAAACCTGTATGACACAAGAACAGGTTTAATTTTAGTTTATTGCGCAGTTGGACTTCCAGTATCAATATATATATTAACGGAATTCTTTAAATCAATTCCAAAAGAAATTGAAGAAGCAGCTGTAGTGGATGGATGCAATTTTCTACAACGCTATATTAAAATAATGCTCCCACTATCTTTACCAGGGTTAATGACAGCAGGTACTTTTCAATTTATTCTTTGTTGGAATGAATTTATATATGCCATGTTACTTACTTCATCTAAAAATATTAGAACTATCCAGTTTGGAATAAGTTATTTTACAAATGAATTTTTTTCTGATTATGTATCAATGTTTGCTGCAATTGTTATAAGTATTCTTCCTAGTATAACTGTTTTTATATTATTTCAAGAAAAAGTTATCTCCGGACTTACTGCTGGTGCTGTTAAAGGATAAAATCATAAGGTGCTTAAAAGACCAAACATTTTACTAATTACATGTCATGACCTTGGAAAACATTTGGGCTGCTATGGAATTCCGAATTTAAACACTCCAGCATTAGATAATTTAGCAGAAAAGGGATTGCTTTTTAGAAATAGTTTTGCGACAAGTCCAGGTTGTAGCCCAAGCAGAGCCGCAATTTCAACTGGAAAGTATCCTCATAATACAGGCGTTTTAGGATTATCACATGCCCATTTTGGTTGGGATCTAAATAAGAATGAAACACATATTTCAAAATATTTTTCAGACAATGGTTATTTAACTGTTCTTTTTGGACTTCAGCACATCACATATGAAGATAATTCACTTGGTTTCAACAAAATATTTCCAGAAAGATCTGCTGATGATGTAGTCAATAATATTAAAATTTATTTGAGTCAACAAAAATATACACACCCTCTTTTCTTAGAAATAAATTTTTTTGAGCCTCATAGACCGTTTGATTTTGGAGGAGTAATATCTGATAAATCAAAAGGTGTTTTTATTCCTTACTTCATACCGGAAAATAGTGAAAGTAAAAACGAATTTGCAAATTTTCAAGGTGCTATTCAAAAAGTTGATAACTCAATCTCTGCTATTATAACAGTATTGAAAGACTCGGGATTATATGATGACACAGTTATTTTGTTCACAACTGATCATGGCATTCCATTTCCCAAGGCTAAAGGTACACTGTATGATCCTGGGATTGAAACATGTCTGATAATAAATTATCCAAAAATTGAATATAAAAAAAATATTTTTAATGAGTTGATAAGTAATATAGATATTTTACCCACATTGCTTGAATTTGCTAAAATTGAAATACCAAAAATAATCCAAGGAAAAAGTTTTTTTCAGCTGATTAATAACGGTAAATATTTTGAGAATGAGGAAATTTATGCTGAAAAAAATTATCATGAAAGCTATGACCCTATTAGATCTATACGAAACAAGAATTATAAGTTGATTGTAAATTTCGATGCAGATAGATCCATTCATATACCTAGCGATGTAATGAGAGGTGAAACTTACAAAACAATGATTAATGATCTTATAAATTGTAGAAAACGTTTTGAACTTTTTGATTTAGATCTTGATTATCATGAAAAAAATAATCTTGAAAACAATGAAAAATACTCTGAAATAAAAAGAGATTTATTAAAAAAATTACATGAATGGATGATCTCTACTGAAGATCCTCTCTACTTTGGTCAAATACAATCACCACATTATTTAAAAACAATAAATATTCTGAAAAATGTTTAACCAAGTCACTTAATTTTATTTAAGCAAAATGAGTAAAGAAAAAATATTAATTAAACCAACTAAATATATTTATAGGAGTGAGCATCTAACAATGGAAGGAACCTGCTCAGTTGATCATGGTCCTCGTGAAGTTGAGATTAAACAGATTTGGGTAGACAAATATCCTGTAACAAATAATGATTACTATCAATTTATTGAAAAAACAGGATATAAACCTACTGAAAATAAAACTTTTCTCAAAAATTGGAAAGATAATTCACTCCAAAGTCTGCCTGATAATAATCCGGTCGTTTGGGTATCTCAAAAAGATGCTGTGGCATATGCTGAGTGGGTTCGGGGTAGACTTCCTACTGATGAGGAATGGCAATACATAGCTGCAGGCCCTAGTTATAACACTTGGCCATGGGGAGAGATATTTGTTCCAGATTTCTGTAATCACGACAGTGATGATTTAAAACCAGTTAACTCTCACAAAAATGGTAAGAGTTGGTGCGGGTGCGAAGATTTAAGTGGTAATTCCTGGGAATGGACGTCAGATATATATGACGATGGTGAGCATAAGTTTGCACTATTGCGGGGTGGGAGTTTTTATTATGCACATGAACATTGGCATGTGGCTGGGGGGGCTCGAAAAACTAATTTTCACTGGAAATTGCAAATTTTAAATGATGATTTGAATAGGGCTTCAACATTAGGATTTAGATGTGTTTATGAGAATATCTAATGAAATTAGAGAATAATAATACAAAAATTAAATTTTCTACGAAGGAATTGTTTATGGGTCTTGACTGTTCTGACTCTATTTACCTTGAAGATTTTACAATAGTTGAATCAAACAAAAATTTTTTAGAACACAGTAAAAATGAAATTTTAAGGATAAAGGTTGAAAATCACATTATACCCTCTAATTCGTTATATATAGAGGATATTAAAAAAGTAATTAATGAGGATATTCAAGTCATATATGTATTATTTCAACAATCCTTTAAAAAAGATTTATTTAGAGGGAGAATTTCAATTATTCAGAAGAGAAATAACCCGGTAGAATTTATAGTGCAATTATCTGTAAATTGGCATAACGATGTCCCAAAAAAAGTTTTACTACAGTTTCCTTTTCTGATTGATTTATCAAAAAATAATAGTTTTTTAAAACCCGGTGAAATACATGATATTGATTATCCATCAAAGAGATGTTTATGGAATTTTCATGAATCACCTCCAGCGACGTTGACTGATTCTTCTTCTGGCCACTCAATTGGTATCCAATTTAGAGATGAATTCCCATGGCAAGCAAATTATAATCTAGGCATCTCTGAAGCTATTAAAGAAACTAAATTTGAATTATATGAAACAGAAGTACAACCAACAAATACTTTTTCGGATATATTTGTAATGCGATTATATTTCAGTCCTTTTGGCCGATCTGGAATATTTAAGCTGTGGAAAGAAGACACAAGATCAAGATATGATTTAAGAGATTATAAAATACCTGAATCAAGTTGGTCTCAAAAAAGTTATCTTCAGCATTTTACTTTTGCATACGGTAAAGAAGCATTTAATTATGATAATAAAAAAATAGATATCGAAGAATTACTTGAAAAAGGGAAAGAATTTGGTGGATATGATTCAATTATTTTTTGGCATCAATATCCTAGACTGGGCCTAGATGAAACTAATCAGTGGGACTTGTATAATTATTTACCTCAAGGTTATAGTAATATAAAAGAGATTGTTAACATTTGTCATAAAAATGATGTAAGAGTATTTCTGCCCTTCAAACCGTGGGATATCAGGTCCAATGAGTCACTAGATATCCACGCTAAAAGACTAGAGATTGTTATTAATCAAACTGGAATTGATGGCTTATTTTTGGATACTATGTCTACTTTACCAGATTCTTTTTTACGTTTAAAAGATAAATTCCCTAATTTTATATTTTGTGCAGAAGGAACTCCAAGAGAACCAAGGCAAATAGAACATTTAACTAGTTCATGGGATCAAATTGGAGATATTAGAAGAAATTATAAAGTAGATATAGAGGTTAATCTATTTCGTTTTGTGTTTCCCGAGCATCCTCTTTATTTGATTTCAAGGTGGAGTGTTGGTTCAGACAAAGATTCTATTATAAAACGATCCATTTTCAATGGAATGGGTATAGTTATTTGGCAGGATGTTTTTGGATCTTGGCGTCCATTTAGTGAAGATCAAAAGAGGGAAATTAAAGAATACAAAAATATACTATTAAAATATAATGCTTGCATATTTGGCAGAGAATCCATTCCAATTATTGATACTTTAGTGCCAGGACTTCTTTGCAATCATTTCTCAGAAAATCCTAAATCAGAAATGATTTACTCATTTTATAATAGCACTCCAAAAAAGATTTGTGGTTCGCTACTAAATTTAGGTGATAACTTAAATAAAAAATGTTTACAACTTTATGGGTCAAACGGCAAATTTAGGATAAAAAACGAAGATAAGACTTCAATAATTCAAGGTGAGATTGATCAAAATCAAGTAGTTATGGTTTTAATTAATTATTAAAGATATAATTACTTGATTTTGTAATTAGATATTTTGTTTACAAACCCAACATAAATTGAAATACAGCATCGTCTCTTCCGGGAAGCATTTCATGTCCAAAATCTGGATAGACTGCCAATTTTTTCTGAGCTTTGATTTTGTTGTATGCTGCAAACTGAGTTGATGGAGGACACATAGTATCCATTAAACCAACAGCCATAAATACTTCAGCTTTAATTCTTGGTACTAGAAATTGTACATCAATATAACCAAGCTTAGTAAAAATCTCTTCCTCTCGTTCATGAAGAGGATCAAATTTTTTAAAATATTCTTGAAGTTCTAAGTAGGCATCTTTAACTAAATCAATTTCCCAAACTCTTTTGTAATCGCAAAGAAATGGAAAATCAGGTGCAGTTAATTTAATCCTTGGTTCTAGAGCAGAACAAGCTAGGGCTAACCCTCCCCCTTGGCTTCCACCTATAGTCCCAATACGTATAGGGTCTACTCCTGTCATTTCCATGACTATTGATGCAAGTTGGGCTGTATCAAGAATAATTTGTCTAAATAACATTTTTTCTGGTGGTCCTTCCAAGCCACGTATGATATGACCTCTTAAGGTATTACCAATAACTCCACCATTATCTTCCGAAAATCCTCCCTGACCTCGACAATCCAATGCAGCAACTGTGTATCCCATCGCAGCAAATTTAAGTTTATCACTCCATGAACCGCTATTTCCAGAATAACCGTGGAACAAAATTATTGCTGGATGTGTTTCTGTTTCATTAATTGGTCTTAAAATTTTGGCATGCTGTCTCGCTCCTCCTACTCCAGTAAAATACATGTCTTCACAAATACAGTAACTACATTCAAATTCCGCTTTAATAAATTCTATTTCCGGGTCAACATTTCTCATTTCATTCAACCCATCTTGCCAAAATTCATCAAAATCTGAAGGTTTAGGGTTGGTTCCTTCATAAGATTTAAGTGATTCTAAAGGAAGATCAAAACTTAAAGGCATATTATCCTTCTAATGTTATTTAATTGTTTTTATAGTATAAATAATTCTATCAGTTGGTTAATAAAATAAATCTTATAGAGGAGTTGCAAAACGTCTCATTTCCCCAGAATCAGGGTCTATTATAGGTTCCGATGAATATTGTGAGACGTAAGCTCTCCTTGGGTTTAATGATTTGTTGGCATCACTTCTATGCATTGTAAGAGAAGAAAAAATAATCATTGAACCTGAAGAAACTTCAATGGGTATACCTATGTTTTTACCATGATAGCCTACTAGCTCCTTCGCATTGTTATCCCATTTGTGTTTAACTAAAGTCATCCTTTCAATATTTCTAGAAATAATACATAATGGCCCATTTAGACTTGTTATATCATCAAGTGCAATCCAAATTGTCAAATATGGTTTGTGATCAAAAGGAATATATGCGCTATCTTGATGCCATCCAAAAGATGAACTAGAATTTGCTCCTTTAACTACAAACTGCTCATTAAATAGATAAGAAGATTTTCCTATAAAATTTACTAATAATAATTTCATACTATCGCTTAGCAAGAAATTTGAAAGTTGTGTAAAATCTTGATGACGATGAGATAAAAATCTCCTATTATTACCTTTATTTATATTTTTCCCTTCACTAACAAAATTATCTTTACATGGTTCTAAAAGTAATTCATCACAAATTTTTCGAAGAAAGTCAACTTCATAAGTTTCCAAAATATCATTAAGGATGACATACCCTTTTTTTGAAAAATTCTTTAATAAATTATTTGAAATTTTATTGTAATTGGCATTCTGCATCTTATATTTCTTTCAAAGTTTTTTCATGAGATTCTATAATCTCCACTGGTTAAATCTATTGCTTCTCCAGTTTCAATAGAACGTTGTGCTGCAAGTCCAACCAGAACAGCCTTAATCCCATCTTGCAGAGTAACTTCCACTGACTGTTCTCCGCGTAGTACCCGGGCAAACCGTTCGTGCTGATAGAAGGTCGAACCATTATGGTCTCCGGCTTCCAAAAGTTTGGGATCGACAGGAACCTCTAGTGTCT
>Ga0208895_1001127_pt1 | contig 11456 bp, 5 predicted proteins | sample ETNtaG_10_FD_185765 | JGI IMG/M metagenome (GOLD analysis project Ga0208895, IMG submission 185765) | Marine microbial and viral communities from oxygen minimum zone, Eastern Pacific Ocean - ETNP201302SV82 (SPAdes) (version 2) | ecosystem: Environmental > Aquatic > Marine > Oceanic ... | reverse complement strand
CAAGAAAAAAAGATTTTTTGTCTCGCCACAAACTTCAATCCCGGCATTGCCGAATTATGTGACGATGTAACTACGGGTGATATTAACGACTCCGATTCAGTCACCTCGTATGCAGAGAAAAATGGCGTGGGGCTTGCCATCATCGGGCCGGAGAATCCGCTGGCCTGCGGTGTGGCTGATGCACTTTGGGAAATGGATGTCAAAGTGGTAGGACCCAAAAAAGACCTGGCCCAGATTGAAACCTCCAAGGCGTGTGCCCGAGACCTTCTTAATGAATACAATATTCCTGCCTGTCCTGAATACAAGACATTTTCATCCATGGAGGGTGTCACTGATTATCTAAATGAACTAGGTGAGAATTATGTGGTTAAGTATGACGGTCTGGCGGGCGGCAAAGGTGTAAAAGTTTCAGGAGAACACCTTTATTCCCATGAGGAGGCTACGGAGTATTGCCAAGAGCTTGTGGAGAAAGGCGGTCGGTTTGTAATCGAAGAAAAACTGACGGGGCAGGAGTTTTCTCTCATGAGCTTCTGCGACGGAGAAACTTTGAAACATATGCCAGTGGTCCAAGACCACAAGCGAGCCTACGAAGGTGATACAGGCCCCAACACCGGCGGCATGGGAACCTACTCCGATGCAAACCACTCCCTCCCTTTTCTCAGAGATACTGATATTGCACAGGCACAGGGAATCAACCTGGCTACAGCCGCGGCACTGAAAGACAAGTTCAGAAAGGGGTACAAAGGTATCCTCTACGGCGGTTTCATGGCCACCGCAACGGGGGTCAAGCTTATTGAATACAACGCTCGCTTGGGTGATCCGGAAGCTATGAATGTGCTGCCCTTGCTGGAATCAGATTTTGTTGCACTCTGTAGGGCCATTACTGACGGTAATCTTCATGAGGTTGATGTCAAGTTCAGAAACCAAGCCACGGTCTGCAAGTATGCAGTGCCTGAAGGATATCCTGACAGTCCAGTGAAGGGCGAGCCAATTGATGTGTCCGGTATTGAAAATCGGGAGGACCTATTTTACGCATCGGTGGATATTAAAAATGATCAGTTGGTAGAAGCGGGGAGCAGAACTGTGGCAGTAGTAGGGATAGCCGACTCTATTACCGCGGCGGAGCAAATTGCTGAGAGGGAAATTTCAACTGTAACCGGTCCCCTCTTTCATCGGACAGATATTGGCACCAGAGAATTAGTGCAAAAAAGAATTGACCATATGGACAATCTCCGATGATTAAGATTGGTGTTCTCGGCTCCACAAAAGGGACCGACTTACAAGCCATACTGGATGCCATAAATAACGGCAAGTTAGATGCGGAAGTATCGGTGGTAGTTTCCAATCGAGAAAATGCTTACATCTTAGAACGGACTAAAAGCCACGGAGTACCAACTTTTTTCATTCCCCATAAAGGTAAAGCCAGAGAGGAGTTTGACCGGGAAATGACAGCGGCTCTGAAAAACCACGGTGTTGAACTGGTGCTCCTCATAGGCTTTATGCGAATTCTGTCAGCGGAATTTTGCCGGGAATGGCATGACAGAATATTAAACGTCCACCCTTCCCTCCTGCCAAAATATGCCGGTGGAATGGATACCAACGTTCACGCTGAAGTAATAAAAAATGGTGACGCGGAAACAGGATGTACGATTCATTTCGTCACTGAAGAAGTGGATGCTGGACCGATACTGATCCAGAAAAAATGCGTCGTTGCGTCAGACGATACCGTGGAAACCCTTAAAGCAAAAGTTCAGATGTTGGAAGGTGATGCCTTTATTGAGGCCATCAAATTAATTTCCTGATAATCCCACAGTTGTTAATGCTTGTGTAAGAATTACCAATCTTGACGTTTGCTTTGTTTAAAGCAAAACACCCGTAAAAACGTACCCCTCTATGGAGTTAGTAAAAAACTCTATGTGTCCGAAACTATAGCTACTTCAACAGTAGCATTTTACGGGTCTGACTGAACTCTCCAGCCTGTATTTGGTACAGATAGACACCAGCACTTACAGATCTTCCCAAATCATCGGTGCCGTCCCACTGGACAGACCTAAAACCGGCGTCTTCGGTTCGGTTCACAAAGGTGATAACCTTCCGGCCCATAAGATCGAAAATGGTCAAATCCACCTTCGCTCGGATCGGCAGGTCATAACGGATGGTGGTGACCGGATTAAATGGGTTGGGGAAATTGGGATAGAGGACAAATGAGGTCGGAACCGCCAAGTTCGCTTTTGTAGAGAGGCGGCGCTGGTCAAAAATGATCTCAAAGGGGCCGTTAGACGCCATGACGGCAGTGTCGTTGTCACACGCTTCAACGGTCCACTGTCCCCGGACAATACCGATGGAATCCAGAGACGGGACAATCTCACGGTAAGTCATAATCACTGCCGGCACAGTGAGGCTGTCTCTGGTGAGAAATGCAACACTGTCCAGCCCCACCAGACGGTAGATGACACTGTTATCCACATCCGTACTGGAGGTCCAGGCAAAAAGGATCTCGTGATGGAGGGTTTCCTCAGAAATTCCTACATATAAACTGTCGGACGGAGAAACAGCAGCAAAGGGTGTCGGCGGATCGTTCACGCTTACTACCTTAAGTGCCACTGCCGTCGCCACGGAACTGTCCGCTGTATCTACCGCCACATACCGGAAGGTATCGGCACCAAAGAAATTCATTTTTGGTGAGTAGATAAAGGCGCCTGTGGAATCCAGAACAACGGTACCATGAGCACTACTGTCCACCAGTACAGCTCGAAGCGTCTTCCCCTCCCAATCGCTGTCGTTACTGAGGACGCCGGGAGCGAGAACCGCCAGGGTACTGTCTTCCAAGGCGGTGTAGCTGTCTGCCACCGCCACAGGAGGGGCGTTGCCGAGCTGCACCGCGCCGGGGGAGCCACCCATTTCTATGCTGGCCGCCCAGTTGAAAACAAGTTCGTTGGCCATCAAAGGGTGGATCAATTGGAGGGACGGGCCGTCCCCGTTGGGCGAGCGAGGCCACGGTTCAATGGGACCATAGGTGACAGAATCAACAGTAAAGCCACCTTCACTTATCAGCACTACCGCTTCCCCGTCATTTTTCAAACCACCGCTCTGCCACTGTACACTTTCGACATAAGATTCAGCATTGCCGGTCACTACCAAAACGCTCTGGGAAGCAATTGTATCACTATCTGAAAATGTGTGGGTGACCCCTTTACTAAATGTGTAGCCAGTAAGATATGCGGTGACACTGCCCATATTAAACAGCTCAAGAAACTCAAAATCTCTGTCACTCCCTTGCACTGTACTGGGATTGTAATGGATCTCATTGATCACAAGAGGGTAAACGTCATTATCTGAAATAGTGATAGAGATATTGTCGACAGAAAAACCGTCGTAAATGCTGTCGCTGCTGGTTACAGTGTGAGAGATGGTGGCAGTTTCAGGTTTTTCGGGATCAGAATCATCCGTAGCTGTCACTATTACTTCCTGAGTGTCGTCATAGTTTGTTGCAGAAAAAATCAGAGTGTCAGGATCCACTGAAATGTCTGTGGTTGACGCGGCAAGAACAATAGTGACGGTAGCGGTAGGTTGACTCTGCAATACCACTGTATAGTAATCGGAGGTGTCACCTTCCGTTACGGCTGTACTTCCATCCGTTTCTATGACGGTAATATCGGCTGTATCATCGTCCACCACTGTAACAATGACAGAATTGATGGTGATATGGCTATAGTTGGTATCATCACTGGAAACCGAATGAGTAATTGTGCTGGTATGATTCTCTTCATCTTTGCCATCATCCACCGCGGACACATTCACCGTCTGAGCCGTACTGTAATTTCCTGAGGTAAATGCTAGTTTGGACTGATCCACCACAATATTTGTGTCTGAAGCTGTTACAGAAATAATGACGGTATCAATGGGCTGACTCTGCAATACCACTGTATAGTAATCGGAGGTGTCACCTTCCGTTACGGCTGTACTTCCACCTGCTTCAGTCACCGTTACGCCAGGGTTGTCATTATCTGTTACGACAACTGTTACGGAACTTATGGAGATGCCGTTATAATTGGCATCACTGCTGGCCACTGAATGGCTGATGGTACTTGTGTGGTTCCCCTCAACGGTTGCATCATTAACAGCGGTTACCGTCACAGTCTGGGCGGTGCTGAAGTCTGAAGATGTAAAGATAACTGTTCCAGGACTCACAACGGTTTGGGCGTCAGGGGAAACGGTGATGGTGACATCAGCCGAGGGGGAAGATCCCAGTACCAAAGTGTAGCTGTCTGTCGTATCCCCTTCTGTAACTTTTGTACCTCCGTCAAGCTCGGTAACAGTTACACTGGCTTCAGCAAAAGTGGTACCGTCAACTTTTGTGCCAGGTGAAAAAAGGGAACCGTCAGCCCCGGTAGCGGCGCTATGTTTCATGAAAGAACCCGTCAGGTCAGGATCCCTCGTGATGGACTGGTTATCACCAGCTTCGCTCCCGTAAGTGTCTGTGGCGACCACCGTGCCATCACTGTTAGTTACCGTAATACTATCGCCGCTGTTGTTTAGATTCAAACTTCCGGCCGTGTTGGTGATACTACCACCAAAGGTCCCCGTGGGGGTTCCGCCAGCGAACACCACTATCCCTTGTCCCTTCATAAGTGTGGTGCCGGACTCGAAGGTGTGTTTCACTCCCACAGCATCGGAAATAGTCCAGTCGCTAATGTCCATGGCGCCGCCACTGTTGTTTACCAGTTCCACAAATTCATCCTGAGTGGAGCTTACAGTTCCGTCCCCGTTTGAATCGCCATTTGTGGCGTCCGGATCGGCGTGAATTTCGTTGATGATCAGTTCATTGTCCCGGATGGTGAGTGTGAACTGGCTGGTGGAACCAATCTCAGCAGAGTTTCCACCACTCACATTCTGAAGCTGGAAAATAACAGTCTCTTTCCCTTCCACTACTGTATCATCCATGATGGTAAGAGTAACGGTCTGGCTGGTGGAATTGCCGGCCGAAAAAGTGAGTGTCTCATTGGAGTAGGTGGAAAAGTCCGTTCCGTTAGTGGCGCTGCCATCAGTGAGAGCCACATCCACGGTGGTGGCGTTGGATGCATCTTCGTTTGTAATGGATACCGTCAGATCATAGGTGCCAGTACTCTCCACCGCTGAATCTGAGGAAGAGGTAAACTGGATCGAGGTGTTACTGCTGGCTACTGTTACGCTAAAGTCACTTACCTGCACTGTTGCACCACTGCTAATTGCATCACTACTGGCTGTCCAGTTTGAGGTTGCTCCAATTGATGCAAGCAATTCGCTTGCAGTGCCGCTGGCTCCGTTTGATGTTTTATAGTAATAATTGTCTGTACTACCCATATCGATAACTGTATAGGCACCAGTTGAAAGTCCGCTGGGCACATATGACGTATTCGTGCTAGGATCCTCTGAAGTTATAACTGTGGTTGCTTTGGCAAAGCCAGCGTAGTAAAGGAAAGTTTTATTTTCGCCGGATTCCTGATAAGCAATTACTTGATCACCAGATGCTGAAAAAGCAACTGAACCGGAAGTCGAATATTGGTCATCAGTGGTACCTGAGTACCATCTTTGAACAACCCCCTTGGATATTGCACTACTTGCTGTAAAGGTGATTGTCCCCTCGTTACTTTTCAGGCGGCCGTCAGACTGTATCGCGTTCTCACTGAATTTGATCACCGTGTTCGCTTCCAAATCGACGAAACTCATCCATTCGAAAGCATCGGGTGCATCCGACTGAATGAGCACAATGGCCATATCTCCAGCTAAAAGTGACGTCTGCCCAAAGGTACACACTGGCACCAGGGCCAGGATCGTCAGAAAAGCTGTTAACCGGTCATAGACCCTCTGAAAAATGAACATCCTCCTGACAGCATACCTCCACGAGCAAATAGCCACTCGGGAAGTCTTCCCAATTCTAAATCCAACCCGTTACAATTAATGGGATGAATGGTTAAAAGTCAAGAGAAATCGGTAATTAAGACACACTTCCTTCCCGCGGTACTCTCTGGATTTTTACTCACAGAAGTCCCCATGGGTTTCATTTTTAGAATAAGATTAGGATAATGGAAAAAATGATTCCAATGGTTTATATTACTTATCAAACTGGAAACCTTTTTCAATTAGATGAGTACCGGTATTAAACTACTCTTAAGGATAAAATAAATGTATTGTGATAATATTCATCTCTCAAAAAGAGAAACCATAACAAACGGCGCTAAATACGATTTCTTCATATACAATATGCTCTCACTGGAAAGTAAGTTTTCTGACGGGAAATGGGGAAAGGGCGATACTGTAATCAGCAAAGAAAAAGATTTCTTAATGCTGGATCAGGAAACCAGGAAAAAGCTAGACGTGAAACTCCGGTGTTCAAAAAAGCTGGATGATGCTATGGAAGGAATCGATCATCTTGAAGCCAAAAAAGTGTTTAAAAAGTGTATAAAAGAATTAGAGAGTAGCGGTCTACTTTTCCGAAAAAAATCAAAAAGCAGCCGAAAGGCCAAACCAAAGAAACCGGTCTCCCCAACCTAACGGCCTGGAGAAACAGTAACAGGCTGGATCCAGGCTGTTTCAAGATCCCCTTCCGCAAACGGGTTGGGGTGCTTCCTGTCTGAAATAATCTTCGCCCTTACATACAGTTCGTCACCCGTGAATTTGTAAACGGCGGGGTTTTCATCTGATTCCAACAGTACCTGACCGATATCACGGCTGTAGATGCGGGAAACATGCTCCGGCGCTCCATCAGCATTCACAACAGGTTGAGATGAGCGGTCGAATCCACGTGTCGTGCCGATGAATTGCGTTTTATAGCTGACGCCGTCCTCGGCCTGAATGGCAATCCTGAGCATCTCCTGTGAACCATCAATCTCTCTAACCTGTACGCCTGTTGTGGCATAGAAATTACCGTGCTCCATAGCCTTGATTATTGCTTCGGCGGTAAGCTGTGATGCCCTAACCATCACCCACCCCCTGCCTGTGTTGGATTCTCCAACTTTAATCTTGTAGTACGCATGAGCGTCATCCACGGCGATGCCGTAAAGTGGCTCCTCCCCTCGGGCAAGCCGCATGGCGAGGATGATATCCCACATCCGATCAGTGCCCGGATGAGACGGGTCACCCCAGTTCCTGACCCCGGGGTGTCCGTTATAGATCTCGAAGAAACGATCGCCCTTCAGGCGGATCAGGTCCTCAGCTACAATTCCCCAGCCGAAATTGGGGTGGTTAACGTGCGCAACCATGGGCCGGCCGGTCTCGATCCTTTGCCTGCGGACAGCGTTTATGTTTCTCTGCATTACATCGTAGCTGCTTGTTCCTCCCCGAGGCAAGATGACCGTTTCAAGATTGGTGGCATTCACATGGACGGGGTATTTCTCAAAGGCGTCTGTTATCTCTTCAGCCTGAATAAGGATGAACTGCTCAGTTTCCTGAAACTGTTCTCTCAACTCTTCAAGAGTCTTCAGACGCATGAAAAGGGAACCGTTCTCTGACCGCAACTGGACGGAATTGTCACCAAACTGTGCTTTCAATCTGTCCAGTTTTTCAAGGTTGAAGTTGTTCTTGGAGGCGGGGATCCATTTCTCTCCCACCGATAGAATATTGTGATCGGATAGCGTCAGGAAATTGTAACCGTGATCCTTATACCAGCTTACCGTCACCTCCGGTGGCGCGTCACCATCACTCCAGAGAGTATGAGTGTGCAGATTCCCTTTGTACCACCTCTCAGCGGGTTTATTATTATCTACCGGGGTGGGTTCCTGCGTCACCTGAAGACAAGATGAAGTCAAGCCAACAAGAAGTAAAATCAGGTGTTGTTTCATGTTCATTAACTTACGGGTCGACTGCACAATTTATTTGATGCAAATATTGATTCAGCAACAGATTTTTTCGTGATTCAGGACGTCCTCTAACCGTTTGTCCGCTGAATTCGCTTGGGTGTGGATCTACGACGGGAGTCCGGCGGTATAGACCTGAAGCAGTTCTGTTTCAGATTCCGGAGCAAAGAGCAGTACGTTATTGCGGATTGAATCAAGCTGCTCACTTACAGCAGCTGAAGGAACTCCCGGCGGTGCATAGGCCACGTAAAGGGCCCGCCGGGTCTTTGGAGAGATGGGCGTTCGCTGATCCTGGCCGTAGATAATGGTACAGACAATCCCGTCTGCGTCGGACATCATCATGTCTCCTGGTTTCAAGGACTTCAGTACGCCGTTCATTTGAGTAAACTCGTCCCCTGTCTGGGTCACATCGATCCTGACGGGATTTCGAAGAAGGTCGGCATCATGACCTGCAGTAAGGATCAGGGTGTTCAATTCAGCGGTAAAATTCGCATCTACGAGAGGACTAATATTCGGTAGAGGCTTGTCTTTGTGAACCACTGACTCCAGCTGAAGCTGAACGTGATAGGTTTTGTTGAATCGCCTGTAGTAATTCCGGTACGCTTTTAACACTTCAAGTTCCAGAAGGTCCGCCCGGGAAAATTCGGAAAACTTTTCACGAAGGGTGGCTTTCACCTCCTGCTTCCTCTGGTCCAGGGGCGTTTCGCGTCTGGTATTATCCACGTTTCCCAACAGCACCACTCCCACATGACCCCCCGGAAACGTTTCGTGCCAGCTATCGCTTACTTCAACAATAGCATCTTCCGAGTCTGAGAGAACTCACCAGCATCAAGGCGCAAAATATAGACACCTGAACCAACTGTCCGGCCGAAGGTGTCAGTCCCGCTCCAGCGGATAGTGTGAGAACCGGCCACCGTCAAACCATCTGACAGCACAGAAATCTTTTTCCCCAGCAGATCATAGATGGCGAGCTGTACCCTGCTTCTCTCCGGAATGTCAAAACTGATGGTCGTCTCAGGGTTAAACGGGTTGGGATAGTTGGGGTGAAGGGCAAACACCCGGGGCAGTGCCACATCATCTTCGTTGGCCAGAGGCGGACCTTCGCCCTCCAGATAAATGGTGTACTCCACAACTTCATCATCCAGGGTAACACCCTTCGCCACAAGCTTTTCTTCATATCCGTCCCCGTTGGCATAGATGTCGTAAGTACCGTTAGGCAGCCACATCTGGAAATTCCCGTTTTGATCCACACCTCTGTTTTTTCCCCACTGATTCGCGCCGTTCCACGCCCAGAGCCATGCGTGGTGGACAGGCTGATCTGTCTTTTCCGAAAAGATACGTCCCTTAAATCCGGACTTGGTCTTGTAAGTGTGAAAATTGTGGCCTTTTTCTCCGGACAGAACATTCTGATAGTTATTCTCCTGAACGTAAATACTGTCCGGCAACCACCACTCATCCAGCCAGAGATAATACCCTCTGTGGGCATCAGCCTCGCTTGCCACATGAAGGGTGTACAGGCCGTTCTCATCTGTACGTGTTTCTGTCCATCCAAAGTGGCCGTTACCCCGCACTGAAATCTCGGGGAAGAGTGATCCGTCAAGGGTCACTGTGCCGGTGATGGTGGCATCTGTGCTGGTAGCGGCCATGTTGAGAGAGACCGTTGTGCCGGAAGTGACAGAAAGCAGTGTGTCCCGCGGTACCATGTAGCCGGGCATAAGATCCCACGCCTCCATACGAATCCACCACTCTCCGCTGATAAGTTCCACCTTAAACGCGCCCGTGGCATCCGTCTTTGCCTCACTCCAGTTCCACGGTGGAAGGTCAGAGCTGGCGTAGATTCTTACATCGGCGATAGGCTTGCCGTCTTCGTCAAGAGCGTTCCCCTCAACAAATGCATCGGCATAAACGTAGTGAAAATTGATCCCCGTTGCACCGGAGACAACATTCCATTGCTCTTCCAGGTGGAACAGGTTATCATCATCCAACTCCCATTCATGGGCGTAAACGTGGTAACCACCGTTGGCGTCTACCGCACTGGCCACGGCGATAGAATAAGTGCCGTCAGAAGCGGTGTTAGCCTGAGACCACCCCTGTCTGCTACGGGCCTCTACACCAATGCCCGCCACCGGCGATCCATCCAGAAAGACGGAACCTGAAATAGAAGCATCAGCGGTTAACAGGATAATGTCTTTCGTAACGGTGGACGCCTCTGCGGCAGAAACCCTCACCCAATCAGGATTGAGATGCGTGCCCCACAGTTCCCAACCGTCTACATTGAGGCGCCACTTCCCGGAGCCAACGCCAAGTTTGTAATAACCTGCCGTGTCTGTTCTTGTTTCACTGTAGCCACGCTGCTCACTGTCACGCTCCGCCCAGACCCGCAAATCTGAAAGGACCGCTCCTGCGTCATCGACCACTTTCCCTTCAATGAAGGCGTTGGGAGAACTGAGGTTAAAGTCTAACTCGGAAGTACCGGAGGTGATATTGTGATAAGACTCTTCGATGATACTGCCGGACGGAATGGACCGTTCGTGCACCCAGAGATGATAACCGCCCTCGTCATCAGCCGCCGATGAGACTGGGGCCGAGAACGCACCTGTGGAATCGGAAACAGTTTCTGTCCACCCCTGTTCACTACTGGCACCGATGAACACATTACCCATGGGCTCGCTATCGAAATAGACCATCCCCGTAATGGCGGCATCTGTTGCGTAAACTGTTATACTGTGTGTGGCGGTGGTGCCGTCTGTCACAGTCAACTCTTCACCTTGAGGAACGAGATAATCTGGCATCATTTGGCCGGCGTCAACATCCAGCCACCACTGACCTGCAATGACACCGAGCTTAAAACTACCGTCAGAGCCGGTGATCTCGCTTACATGATTCCCCGTCTGATGCTGGTTTGCATAGACATAAACACCCACTACAGGAGTGCCGGCATTATCTGTCACAGTCCCTTCAATGAATGATGTTGCACTCAAAAGTTCAATGGTGAGGTCGGTGGTACCGGAATTAATGTCATCATACCGCTCCTTACGAAAGGCCTCCTCGCTGAGATCAGAGGTATTGATCCACAGGTTGTAACCACCCGTGGCATCGGCCTCGCTGGCCACCTGTAGCGTAAATGTGCCGTCTGAGCCCGTCTCAGTCTGTGTCCAGCCTGTTTTCCCGTCGGCGGAGAGCCATACACTTGCAAGAGGTGCGTCGTCCAGAAGGATGGTCCCTGAAATGATGGCATCAGCAGCATAGGCGATGAAGTCCATGGTGACTGTGGAATTCTCTTCTACCTGAACTTCTTTTTCCCTCGGCCTGAGATAAGTGGGGATAAGATCGTTTTCGTGCAGCCTCACCCACACTTTCCCCGCTTCCACCGTCATTTCGTAGGTACCGTCAGTATTAGTCCTTGTCCATGTGCCACCTTCTCCCTCAAAATTGGCGGAAACTTCCACATCGGAGATGGGGTTGCCATCATCATCGGTCACTGTCCCTGTCAGTGTGGCTGATGCGCCCATAATTGAAACCGTTCCTATGGATTCCTTGTCGATAAGGCGCTTCTCAGTTTCATATACCGCCGCCCGAGATATGTCCCATTTTGTTCTGCGGGAGAGTTTTTCCCGAGCG
>Ga0208895_1001126_pt1 | contig 11458 bp, 10 predicted proteins | sample ETNtaG_10_FD_185765 | JGI IMG/M metagenome (GOLD analysis project Ga0208895, IMG submission 185765) | Marine microbial and viral communities from oxygen minimum zone, Eastern Pacific Ocean - ETNP201302SV82 (SPAdes) (version 2) | ecosystem: Environmental > Aquatic > Marine > Oceanic ... | reverse complement strand
CAAGCACGTCTCCAGAAAGAAATAAGTGAAGAACCGGAAGATATCGAATCACTTCTACCGATTGATATACTTGGCCTGGAACTGGGTTACGGTATGATCCCGCTTGTTGATGAAGAGCAGGATGGTGAACTGCTTAAACGGATCAAGGCTATACGTCGTCAAATAGCATTGGATTTCGGCTACATCGTTCCTCCGCTGCACATCAAAGACAATCTTGAACTATCTCCCGGAGAATATTCAATTACGATAAAAGGAATTGAGATTGCCCGCAATGAATTGATGATGGGACATCACCTTGCCATGAAAACCGGAGATGTAGATGAGGAGATTCCAGGTGTGGATACAGTGGAACCGGCATTTGGATTACCGGCAATCTGGATTGCAGAAGAAGATGAGGAGCGCGCCCAATTTGCCGGCTATACAGTTGTTGACCTGCCTACTGTTTTGGCAACTCATTTGACGGAAGTCCTGAAGAATCATGCTTTTGAATTTATTGGCCGTCAGGAAACTCAGAAATTAATTGACTCTCATGCTGAATCTGAACCAAAAGTTGTTGAAGAATTGATCCCATCACTGCTATCATTAGGAGTGGTGCAGAAAGTATTGCAGAATTTGCTCAAAGAACTTGTTTCTATCCGCGACCTTCATACTGTACTCGAGACTCTTGCAGATGTTTCTCTGATTACTAAAGAGCCTGATTTGCTGACCGAACATGTCCGCCAGAGTCTTTCGCGGCAGATTACCAGACAATATCAAACTCCGGACGGTTTGCTGCCTTTGATTACAATGAACCAGGATTTAGAGAATCAAATTGCTACTGCAATTCAGGATTCCGGACAGGGTGCATATCTTGGCTTGAATCCTAACATGGCACAGGCGATTATAAATGGTATCGATGGGATGATAGAACAATTTACCATCAACAATTATCAGCCTCTTCTGCTTTGTTCACCGCTGATACGCCCTCATGTTAAAAAACTTGTGGAACGTTTCATTCCCAATCTTGTGGTACTCTCTCATAATGAGGTGGCTCAGGATGTACGTATAGAAGCTCTTGGTGTTGTAGAGTTGGGTGGTTAGGTCAATAATAATTAAGCACAGTTTCAGGTCTTCAGGGCTGAAAAAATTAAATTTAAAACAAAATTTGTAATCTTGCAATCTTATGAATCTGAAGCGTTATCGCGTAAATAATATCAAAGAGGCTCTGAAATTCATCAAGCAGGACCTGGGAGCTGACGCAATGATCGTTTCAACCCGACAAGTTAAAGAGAACACGGGTGCTTTTGGGCTGTTCGGCAAAACTATGCTGGAAGTGACTGCCTCCGCCAGTGAAAAGAAAAAGGACAGCAGATCTGTTCCTACTACCAAGGCACTTGAGACATACAGCGGCAGCGCTGAAGCTTCTGAAACAGTATTGGCTGACACTTTCCTTACACCGCGTAACAAATCTGTTCTTTCAATTACAGATGAAACACGTAAGATGATGCTCCCAATTCAAAAAGATCTTCAGGGAATCAGGATTACTTTAGGAGATTTGAGTAGTCAGTCTAACGGTTTAGACAAGCATTTGATAGGCGAATTAAAACATGAGCTTGGAGAAATGCGGCACATGATGCACATTTTGGCTTCACGAACAGGCGGTATTGCAGAACCGGATCTGCCTGAAAATCTGCTGTTGCTTTATCAGCAAATGAAATTCAGCGGGCTCGAAGAAAGATTTTCGAGACGCCTGGTTATGGAAGCACAGCTAAACATGACCGCAGAGGATATAGAAAATTTTGCGTATGTAAAAATTTTCATTGCCCGAATGCTGATGAAAATCATCAAAATTACCAGAGGTATGGAAGACCTCAAATCACCGCAAAAAATAGTTGCGCTGCTTGGACCGACCGGAGTTGGTAAAACAACTACTTTAGCAAAGATAGCCTCTGAACAAATGTTGAAATACAAACGAAAAGTAGCCCTGATTTCTGTTGATACAAACCATAGTTCTGCAGCTGAACAAATTCGCTCTTTTGCTAAAAAAATCAAGGTGCCGTTCAGTGTTGCTAAAGATAAAGCTGAAATGAACCGTGTGATTGACAGCTATGAGGATTATGATTCAATCATTATTGACACTGACGGCTGCTCTCAGCGTAACGAAAAGCAATTGTATGAAATGCGTGAAATATTTGACGAACGCGGTCGGATACATAATGCCCTGGTTCTGAGTGCAACAAGCAAAGACAGTGACATGAGTGAAGTAACAAGGAAATTCGGCTGCATGCCAATTGACAGCATTATTTTTACAAAACTTGATGAAAGTGCTTCCTACGGTTCGCTCTTCAACCATGCAATTCGTTTCAAAAAACCGCTCTCCTATTTGACAGTAGGACAAAAAGTTCCAGAAGATATTGAGGTGGCCTCAAAGGAACGTATGGTAGATTTACTGCTGAACATTTCCGGAACCTGAGGAATGAGTAAATATCATGCCCACCAAGCAAAATCCCTATACTGAAAAAACTCAGCAGAGCAGGGAAGATCAACTCATAAAACATGCCCCGCTTGTCAAAAGAGTTGTGACTAGAATGGCCGCCCGTTTTCCACCAGGAGTAGACCAGGAAGAACTGTATCAAGTTGGTATGATTGGGCTCTTGGATGCAGTGGATAAGTTCGATCCCACCAGAGATGTTAAGTTTAAAACATACGCTGAATTCCGCATCAAAGGGGCAATTCTTGATGAACTGCGTAAAATGGACTGGGTGCCGCGTTCGGTTCGTGCCGACACCAATAAACACAGCTCTGCATGGAGGGAACTGTCTTTTGAACTTGGCCGTGAACCCAGTGACCAGGAAATGGCAGGGCAGATGAAAATGAGTATGGATGAATATTACGAATTCATCCGCAAGGCCAGCCCCACCCCTTTAATATCCATTGAAGAATTCAAAGGTTACTCCAATGAGGAAGACAGTGTCAGTTTACTGGAAATCCTGTCTAAACCTGGAGAAAAAGATCCCTTTTCCATACTGTCATTGCAGCAGATGAAAACCAAATTGGCTGAAGCAATTGGTCAACTGGAGGAACGGGAACAGATGGTGCTGGCTCTGTATTATGAAGAAGAAATGAACTTGAAGGAAATAGGAGAAATTCTGGGTGTAATAGAGTCCAGGGTATCACAAATCCGCTCAAAAACAATACTCAAGTTGCGTGCTAAACTGCGGATTATGACCAAAGACGGGATGGAAAATTAACAAAATTCGAAATCAGAAATGCCGAGTGACACATCCTCAATTGCACAATTGATTCAGGAAATGGTTGATCAGCAGCGGTCCAAAGTTCTCAAAGTTGCCCGCGAACTTGTAGCGGATGCAACTCCGGAAGACATCCGCAACCCCCAGGATTTTCCGGAACTATCCACAGACGCTCTTTTCAACTACGAGGACGGCATCCTCACCGGTTACCTTTCTATGCAGACCGCTCTGCGCAGCCAGGAAAAAAATGAAAGCAATGGTCTTGAATGAACTCTGCGGACTCGAAGAAAATCAGGCTCCGTTGGAACTGACAGAACTGCCAGATCCCATCCCATCAGCGAATGAGATTTTGATCAGGGTTTCTGCCTGCGGGGTTTGCCATACCGAGTTGGATGAGATTGAGGGGCGAACACACCCGCCGCGTTTGCCAATTGTACTGGGACATCAAGTGGTTGGCCGGATCGAAGCAACCGGAAGCGAAGCTAACACCTTCAGAATTGGAGATCGTGTCGGTATCGCCTGGATTTTCTCTGTCTGTGGAACATGCAAGTTCTGTCTGGCAGGCAATGAAAATCTATGTCCGGATTTCAAAGCTGCCGGTAGAGATGCAAATGGAGGATATGCCCAGTATATGAAAGTAGCAGAAGGCTTTGCCTATCACATTCCCCACTTTTTTAACGACTCTGAGGCAGCTCCCCTGCTGTGTGCCGGTGCAATTGGTTATAGATCCCTGAGATTGTCCGGTCTCAAGGACGGACAGAATCTGGGTCTTACCGGATTTGGGGCTTCCGGTCACCTGGTTCTGAAGATGGTGAAACATCAGTATCCGAATGCAAAAGTTTTTGTCTTTGCCAGATGTGTGAAGGAGTGAGAGTTTTCCGGTAAACTTGGTGCTGTTTGGTCAGAGGATATTGATGAGGATTCACCGGAAAAATTGGACCGCATAATAGACACCACACCGGCATGGTTATCTGTAATTGAATCTTTGAAAAATCTTGAACCAGGAGGGAGACTGGTCATCAACGCGATTGGCAAAGAAGAGGCGGATAAGGAATCTCTTCTGGGCCTGGACTATCCCGTCCATTTATGGCTGGAAAAGGAAATCAAAAGTGTTGCCAACATATGTCGAAAAGACGTGAGTTAGTTTCTGGCACTGGCGGCCGAAATTCGAATCAAACCCGAAATTCAGGAATTCGCATTAGAAGATGCAAACGAGGCTTTGGTTGAACTCAAGACGAGGAGAATCAGGGGGGCAAAGGTTTTGAAAATCGATTGAGCCGTTAGGGGTGAAAACTCCAATGCCCGCATAATTGCTTCCGCAAAGAGAAACCCGGAGATGAGCGGAGGGTTCAGAAATGTTCAGATCTACATTTGTCAGAGAAGATGAGAGTACGTATTCCAGCAGGCATGTTTCTGGTTTCATCGGCAGCTCTGATGTACGAAATCAGTCTTTCGCGTCTGCTGGCGATTGAACTGTGGAATCATTATGCATTCCTGATCATCAGCGGAGCTCTGCTGGGCTACGGTGCGGCCGGGGCTTTTCGTTTGTCCAGCTCCCGTCGCATCCCGCCTCTCCTTCCTGTCCTCTGTTTTTCACTGCTTCTGATCCCTCTTTTCCTGCTCAGCAGTCACCTGCCATTCGATCCGGCACTGATGGCGCTGGATCCACGGCAAGGAGTCTGGCTGCTGCTGATTTTCCTGCTGCTGGCGTTCCCTTTTTTTTTGGCGGGACTGACGCTGAACCTGCTGTTGGAAGCATACACCGAACACGCGCATTTTCTTTACGCAAGCGATCTTATCGGTGCAGCATGCGGATGTGCGGGTTTTTTCCTGACGGCCCCGTGGTTGGCGGAAATTGAAGGTCTAGGTATACCCGCGCTTCTGGCAGCATGCAGCAGCCTCTGCTTAGCTTCAGGGAAGAAGCAAAATGTGCTCGCGTTAGTGACCCTGCTGATCCTGTTCTGCGGTTCATTTTGGCTGGGGAAACTGGAACTCAGAATCAGCGACTACAAGAATCTTCCCCATGCTTTACGCTATCCCGGCAGCAAACTGCTGGAAACACAACGCGATGCTTCCGTACGGATTGACTGGCTGGAAACTCCGCTGGCCCGCTTTGCACCAGGCTTGAGTCTGGAATTTCGGGGATCTCTTCCGGATCAGCTTGGATTGACGTTGGATGCTGACAGTCTTACCGGAGTGGCACCTCTGGTTCCCGATTCACTTGGATCTTATCTGCGTCACCTTCCGGAGTGGGTGCTGTATTTTAAACAATCACCACCGGAAAATGTGCTGATACTGAAAACACTTGGGGGGCAGCAGGCGCTAGCTGCAGTTGAAGCCGGTACTTCTTCTGTTCTGGTTCAGACGCCGTATCCGTTGCTGACAGAAAGGCTGGCTGAAAACAGCCGTTTCCCGCAAATTGAATTTCGGGCCACTGAAGCACGCGCTCTTCTGGCAGAAGACTGTCCGGAATCCTGTCAAAAGCCGGAGCAGAATTTTGACAGGATTCTGGTTGCAATCGAAAGCTCTGCCCCGGTCGGCAGCACAGGCATGGATCCATTAAAAACCGATCAGTTGATGAGCCTTGAAGGTATGCAGTCCTTGCTGAACCGCCTGGCACCCGGCGGTTGGCTGGCTGTGCACCGTTTTCTGCTTCCGCCTCCTCGCGGTGAGATGCGGCTGCTGGCCACCGTTATCACTGCAATGCGCCGTCAGGGTTGGAAACCGGACCAGAGGCTGGGAGTGTTCCGGACACTCAGTACCTTGATGGTGCTGGTTTCACGGGAAGCCTGGACACCTAAAGAAAGCAGTCGTTTCCGCGAATTCTGCCTCAGCAGAGGATTCGCTCCAGTTTATTATCCGGACATGCCTGAAACAGAAAGGAATAGCGTAATCCAGCTGCAGGAACCAGTTTATGCACTAGGAGTGCGGGAACTGTTGGCGGATCCTCCAGCTTTTCATTCAAGGACTCCATTTGACCTGAAACCGGTTACCGATGACCGGCCATATTTTGAACTCTTCCTGGACTGGAACAGGCTGGACGATATTCGAAAGAGTCTCGGCGGCAAGTGGGAAGGTCTGGTTGAAGCCGGGCTGCTTGTTCCCCTGCTGTTTGCCGCAGTGAGTCTGAGTGCGCTGCTGCTGATTGGCATTCCGATTCTGCCCCACCTGCGCAGGATGGAAAACACCATTTCAGTTTTACTATATTTTGCCAATATTGGTTTAGCTTTCATGCTGGTGGAAATCGCATTGCTGGAAAAACTTACCCCATTTCTGGGACAGCCGGTCTATTCCTTCGCCCTGGTGCTAAGTGGACTGCTAACGGCTTCAGGACTCGGTTCTTTCCTCAGCAGTAGGTTCTCGAGAACCGGAATACGATTTTATTTTTTGCTGCTGCTGTTCGGTTTGTTCTTCTGCTTCCGAAACCTCCCGGACTTGCTCAGGGAATTGTCCGGCGAAGAATGGATTATACGGCTGCTGTGGGCCTGGTTGGTGGTTAGTGCGAGCGGGCTGCTGATGGGTATTCCTTTCCCGGCAGGACTGAAGCATTTTTCGGTCTTTGGAAAGCATACTGAGGAAAGAAGAATCCGGGTGGCCATGGCTTGGTGTGCCAACGCCTGCGCTTCAGTGGCGGGAGCGGCCGGCGCAGTATGGATCGCACAGTTGGCCGGACAGTCGATTCTGTTTCTGCTGGGTGCGTTGGCTTATGGAACCGCGTGGTTGACCCTGGAAATTCGGGGAGGGTGAAGGAGGGAACGGCTATTCCTGTGCCGCTCCGACCATCGGCACAAAGCGGACTTGTCCATGCTGCGAAGTACGCATTTTGCCCTGTGAGTCTTTCTCTATCAGAGTCATGTTTTGAGAGTAACGCACATTGCCGAGGGGCAGGATCAGCTTACCGCCGGGTTTTAGCTGGTCGAGCAATGGACGCGGTACATGATTGGCAGCCGCGGTGATGATGACTCTGTCAAAGGGTGTATGCTCATTCCAGCCGTAATAACCGTCACCTTGACGCACCTCCACCTTGTAACCAAGTTTTTTCAGCCGAATTTTGACCTCACGGGCAAGGTTCGGTCTGATTTCCATGGAATAGGTTTTCACTCCCATGGCCGCCAGCACTGCTGCCTGGTAACCCGAACCCGTTCCGATTTCCAGCACCTTCATGCCTTTTTCGAGCTCCAGCAGTTGAGACATCCAGGCCACCACGTAAGGCTGGCTGATGGTTTGTCCCTCGCCTATCGGCAAGGGACGGTCGGCATAAGCCAGTTTGCGAATGTGCTGCGGTACGAATTCGTGGCGCGGCACCTGTTTCATCGCCTTGAGCACGGCAGGGTTCCAGATTCCCCGCGGTGTGAGGTGCATGTCGATCATCTGCGTTCGTTTGGACACCCAATCAACTGCCTGTACGGAATTCGAGAGAAGAACGAGTACTGAAAGAAATGCAGAGAAAACAGATAATCTCTTTATCCTGAAATTTTTTATGAAGGTTAACATCACTTTTCCTGTTGCAGGATATAATACATCGATGCTTTCAGGTTTTCTGCCGAAATGGATAACTCGTCTGCATCCTGCTTGTTCAATTCTTGCTGAAAGTGTTTTTCTTCATGCCTTTAATCAACATATTCCTGTTCAAATATCCGGCGGGAGGGCCAATGCAGTCCGCTCAAAACCTGACCCCGAACAGTGTCTATGCAAACCGCATGTGCTGATTCAGGCCGGATCATGAACCTTGTATCGAAAAAATGAGCCCGGACGTAACGGTAGCCGTTGTGACCGAATACCTGGAAATATCCGTCACGGGGAACAGGGTCTTCCCTGTTCCATATCACACTCTGATCAAGAGGACTTAGTTCAAGGTGGTCTTCAGAAGCAATATCCTCCAAGCTCCAGCGTTTGTGAACAGGTGCATGAGTCACAAGCAGTCCGTCTCGGATCAGCGACAAGGGGAGTGATTCGAGGAAATCCTGCAGTATTTCAGGCAGGGAACCCGAGCGCTCCAGTCCCAAAGAATTCAGGGTTGCATCTCCGCTGTTCATCAGCCAGAGACCAGGCATGTAATTTCCGCTGTCACAGAAATAATCGAGCATCATATGCTCGTGATTTCCCAGCAACGCCTTCCCGTGATTCCGGAAAAACTCAAGCACTTCCATGGAGCGCGGCCCGCGGTCAATCATGTCTCCCACCGAAACAGGATCATCGTCCGGCATCTGTTTCAGCAGTGCCAGCAGAGTTCGGTAATTCCCCTGGATGTCTCCGATCAGGTTCATTTATTATTTTGGTCAGGATACAGTTAAACGAAATCACCGGCTGCATCGAAAATCAATTTACTTCTTGACAAGATGAACCAATAATATATAACTTCAACCAGATATATGCGAGGAAGAATTTTAAGGAAACGATTTAAAATCTCTGATGTAATCCAAAAAAAACGATCAACAACAAACTATAAAAAGAAAGGCACCATAATGTCAGCTAAAAAAATCAGCCGCTTCCCGGTTCCCGATCTTAAAGAATTGCCGGAAGACATCCGGGAAAGGATCCTGGCAGTACAGGAAAAGTCCGGATTTGTTCCAAATGTTTTTCTGGTACTTGCTCATCGTCCGGATGAGTTCAGAGCTTTTTTTGCATATCATGATGCCTTGATGGAAAAAGAGGGAGGACTGACGAAGGGCGAGCGCGAAATGATTGTTGTTGCAACTTCTGGTGTCAATCAATGTATTTACTGTGTCGTAGCACACGGTGCAATTTTAAGAATTCGAGAGAAAAACCCGCATCTAGCAGACCAGATTGCAACTAATTACCGCAAGGCTGACATCACTCCAAGGCAAAAAGCAATGCTTGATTTTGCAGTCAAAGTTTCAATAGATTCAAGTGATCTGGACGAATCTGATTTTGAGGAAATGCGTCAACACGGTTTTTCTGATGATGACATTTGGGACACGGGTGCAATTTCAGCTTTTTTTTCCTTATCCAATCGAATGGCAGATTTAACTAACATGCGGGCAAATGATGAGTTTTACCTCCTGGGACGTATTCCAAAAAAATAGCCGGAAAAGTTCCTGCATAAGTACGCCTGATATGGAAAATTACAAATTTCTTCGTTTGGCGAAAAAGATTCTGTGGCTGGTTTTTGCATTCTTCTGGATGATTCAAACGGCATCCGGTGAAACAATTTTGCAGACAAGCAGAGGTGGCGTAACATTCCAGATAAAGACAATCGCAAAAGGACTTGGTGTTCCATGGGGTATGGTCTTTATCAGTCCGGATCAAATCTTATTTACCGAACGTAACGGGAAGATTGGAATTCTTGCTCCTGCAAGCGGGAAAATAATCCGTATTAGCGGCGGACCGAAAGTAATGCGTACAGGACAGGGTGGCCTGCTGGATGTAGCCGTTCCTCCTGATTATACGTCGGGAGACTGGATTTATTTTACCTACAGCAAAGAACAGAAAGGCAAGGGAGTTACCGCACTGGCGCGAGCCAGAAGAAAAGGCAACCGTCTTGTAGCATTAGAGGACCTACTCGTTACTCGTTCTGCAAGCAGCACCGGAAGACATTTCGGGAGCCGCATTGCATTTGATGGAGCAGGGCATCTATTTTTTTCAGTTGGTGACCGAGGTGTACGTCCCAATGCTCAGAATTTGTCCACACATGCCGGTTCAATTCTGCGTTTGGACTTGAATGGCAATGTGCCTGAAGACAATCCATTTGTGCATCAAACGGGCGCATTGCCGGAAATATGGAGTTATGGACACCGCAATCCACAGGGAATGTTCTATGACAGAAATCAGCAGCGTCTCTGGTCAATTGAGCACGGTCCCCGCGGAGGGGATGAAATCAATCTAATCCTGCCGGGATTAAACTACGGCTGGCCGATAATTTCCTATGGAAAGGAATACTGGAACCCTTTACCAGTAGGAGAAGGAACTGAAAAAGAAGGCATGGAACAGCCGGTCAAATTCTATGTCCCATCCATTGCTCCCGGAAGCTTGATAGCCTACTCCGGAAAAGCCTTTCCGGACTGGAAGGGAAATTTGTTTGCTGGTGCCTTAAAGTTGACACATCTGAATCGTGTGGAAATTGATAACACCGGAAGTGCAATTACCGAAGAACGACTTCTGGTGGGGCTCAGACAACGCATACGTGCTTTAACCGAAAGTCCTGAAGGTTGGCTTTATCTATCAACTGACAGTGGAAAAATCCTGAGAATCAGGCCGGAATAAAAATCAATGATTGTAGAATGTTTGTTTAAATACCTGAAAAGACAAACAAATGCGGCATTATTATTTTACGGTTTAAACAGAAAAAGTTTTTAATTAATGTCAGTAGAATCTGAGTAGATAAAAAGAGGTTATGTGAAAAAAGCAATCATCATCGGAGTTGGAACAGAACAGGGACTTGGAGCTCAACTGGCTAAACGTTTTGCTTCGGAAGGGCTTCATGTTTTTGTCGCCAGCAGAACTCAGTCCAGACTTGATGCGCTGACAGTTGAAATTGAACAAGCAGGAGGTAAGGCAACTGCTGTTTGCGCGAATGCAACCAACGAAGAGCAGGTGATTAAGCTTTTTGAAAAAGCAGGCAGCGGGCTGGATTTGGCAATCTATAATACCGGCAACAATTATCCAGGTCAAATCATCGATATGGATGCAGAATATTTCAAGAAGAGCTGGAAATCATGCTGCTTTGGAGGTTTTCTTTTTGGCCGGGAGGCTGTCCGTCACATGGTCAAGTCCGGTAGGGGGACTCTGCTATTCACTGGTGCAAGTGCTTCACTGCGTGGACGCGCCAATTTCGGTGCCTTTAATTCAGCAAAGGCAGGATTGCGCACACTTGCTCAGGCGATGGCCAAGGAATATGGTCCGAAGGGAATTCATGTAGGGCATGTTGTAATTGACGGTGCCATAGCCGGAGACAAGATTATGCGTCATCTGCCTGAACTTGCTAAAAAGCTAGGAGAAGACGGTATGATAAATCTCGAAGGTATTGTTGAAAGTTATGTTCATCTTTATCGTCAGTCAGCGGGAGCTTGGACATTTGAACTCGATCTTCGTACCTCCATAGAAAAGTGGTAAAATGAAAAATCTTTTTCTGAGTGCCACCGTTTTCTTGCTGGTTTTTAACTGGACTGGGATACATCAAATTTTTGCAAACGATTCCAAAGAAATTCAAAATGTATTGGAACTTAATCGGCAGGGATGGGAAGTCATCGAAAAACAAAGCCGTGTGG
>Ga0208895_1001119_pt1 | contig 11509 bp, 8 predicted proteins | sample ETNtaG_10_FD_185765 | JGI IMG/M metagenome (GOLD analysis project Ga0208895, IMG submission 185765) | Marine microbial and viral communities from oxygen minimum zone, Eastern Pacific Ocean - ETNP201302SV82 (SPAdes) (version 2) | ecosystem: Environmental > Aquatic > Marine > Oceanic ... | reverse complement strand
ATCCCACGGATTATAAAGGGCCAACCGATGGCAACTGGATTGCACAGGACCCAAACGTCACCGCGGAGGTCACACGTCGAATTCTCGAGACGGTCGACATCAAAGTTATGGTGAAGCTCACACCTGAAGCACACAATCTGACCTCAATCGCGAAGGCGGCACATGATGCCGGCGCGGGTTCGGTTGCCGTAAACAGTCGTTTCGTCGGGTTCGCGGTGAACGTAGAAAAAGCTGAGCCCTATATAGGTGGTGTGGCAGGTATTGGTGGCCCCTGGGTCAAGTATCTGACCTTGCGCTGGATACACGAGATCTATTCCCTGCTCGGCATACCGATATCGGGGTCGAATGGTATCTATAGCGGTCGAGATGCGATCGAATATTTTATGGCCGGTGCCAGGATTATGCAGGTTTGCTCAGTACTGATGCTGCGAGGCATCGAATGGTTGCCTAAGATTATTAAGGATGTTGAGAAATTTCTTGATGCGCACGGCTATCCCGACCTGGAATCGATTTACGGCATTGCTTCGCGCAAGTCAGGGACGTTGAAACAACTATTCGAAGCGGAACCAGTTTATGTAGTGGTGGATCACGAAAAGTGTAAATTTCCTAGATGCACCATCTGTGTAAAAATATGCTTCTACGATGGCTTGCACGTTGGTAGCGATAAGATTGAGACGCAACTTGAAAAGTGCATAGGTTGCGAACTTTGCGAAAACATTTGCCCTTTCGATGCCTTGTATATGACACCGGACAAGCAGCTTGCATTGCATGCTTGATCGAGCTGGAAGCCATACCGGGACAATTGTATTACAGGCGAAAAAACGCCCGATATTTCCAGGATTAAATCTGTCATGGGACTAGAATTTATTGAAGGTAACGAAGCTATTGCACGAGGTGCTTTAAAAGCTAATTGTGATTTTTTCGCAGGCTACCCGATCACACCATCATCATCGATTTTGCATCATATGTTGAACAAACTGCCTAGGGTGGGTGGTGTAGCAATCCAGGCGGAAGATGAGATTGCATCTATTGGCATGTGCATTGGAGCAGCTATGACCGGAGCGAAAGTGCTGACGGCAACAAGTGGACCTGGAATTAGTCTTTACAGTGAGAACATTGGTCTTGCTATTATCGGCGAGACACCCTTGGTCATTGTTAATGTACAACGCCAAGGACCAGCGACAGGTGCCGCTACTAAGGGTGCTGAGGGTGATATTCTCTTTACACGTTGGTGCACATCTGGTGGTCAGCCGATGATAGTTCTAAGTCCTGCCACAGTGTCAGAGACTTATGAACTCACCTATCGAGCATTCAATTTGGCGGAAAAGTACCGAGTTCCAGTATTTTTGCTTACCAACAAGGAAGTCTGTGTAACGCGAGAGAGTGTGGATTTGGAGCGAGTTGAACTACCACAGCTAGTGGATCGCACACGAGTAGCGATAGGTCGCCCATGTCTTCCATATCGGTTCAAAGAGTTACACGAAGCGCCCGAATTTGCAGATATAGGTGGCGACCAAATCACTCGATTTACGACATCCAGTCATGACGAGGCGGGGTACCTCACCAGTAGCCCTGAAGTCATTCAAAGGATGATTGATCACTACGCAGCTAAGATTGAAAGTGCCGAAGAGGATATCGCGCTCGTCAAGCAAGATATCGAAGCAGACGCCGAGACGCTGATGATCAGTTATGGTATAACCTCGCGTTCTGTTGCCGTAGCAGTCAAAAAGATGCGTGAACAAGGGTACAAGGTGTCATCGCTTACTGTGCAATCTCTTTATCCGGTACCAAGAGCCACACTCAGCAAAGCTCTAGTGGGTATCGAGAGGGTAATTGTCCCCGAGATGAATATGGGGCAATACATCCAGGAGATTCAACGCTTGATTCCTGCAGGGGTCAAAGTCGTTGGAGTAAACAAGATGGACACCACCTTGATATCGCCCGATGAGATTATTGAACGAGGGATCTTGTCATGAGCGCTGCTATCGATACTTATTTGACCAATGAGATCGGTCCGCTACCTTTCTGTCCCGGATGTGGACATGATCCGCTGCTCAAAGCGTTGGACAAGGCGCTTGTTAAACTGCAACCGGATCCGGCCAAGACTGTTATTGTGACCGATATCGGTTGTATTGGGCTGTCCGATCGATACTTCACCACACACGGATTTCATGGTCTGCACGGTCGTTCGATAACCTATGCGTGTGGCTTGAAGCTTGCGCGTCCTGAACTTACTGTCATCGTCCTGAAGGGGGATGGCGGCTGTGGGATAGGCGGCACTCATCTGTTGAATGTGGCACGCCGTAACATCGATATCACGCTGTTGGTGGCCAATAATTTCAATTACGGAATGACGGGCGGACAGCACTCGGTATCGACGCCACTCGGTGGAATTACTCCGACAACACCAATGGGTAATCTCGAAGGCGTGATGGACCTCTGCGGAACTGCCATCGCTGCAGGTGCTGGATGGGCCTATCGTGGCACCACCTTTGATAAGGACCTCCCCGACCGTATCGCGGAAGCGATAACCCAAGCAGGGTTTTCAATGCTCGATATCTGGGAAATGTGCACCGCCTACTATATGCCCCGCAATAAACTGAAAAAAAAGGATCTGGTTGACATCATGGGTCGAAACAACCTCAAGTACGGTCTAGTGGCTAACAATCCTCGTCCAGAATACGGCTCCCAATACCGCACCACATATATGGACACGGCCACTCCCGAGCGTAAACCACAAACAATTGAAACCAAATTCGGCAACAATGTCACGCGACAAATCGGCATCGTGATAGCGGGTAGTGCAGGCCAGAAAGTCCGCTCGGCCGCGGGATTGTTGGCGCAATCTTCGATGTATTCAGGGTTGAGCGCTACGCAGAAGGATGACTACCCTATTACGGTGATGACTGGGCATTCTGTCTCGGAAGTAATTGTCAGTCCTGAGCGCATTAATTACACAGCTATCGACACTGTTGACTACTTTGTTTTGGTATCGGAGGACGGATTAAAAAAGACAAAGTCCCGCATTGAAAAACTTCCATCCACATGTACACTATATGCCGAAAAATCTCTCGAGCTGCCACACACAGATGCAGAAATTATTCGGTTACCGTTAATTGCTACTGCTAAGAAAGTTAATCGTCTATCTATTGGTATCTTAGCTCTGGCTGCACTCGTGAAAGACTCCGATATTATTAATCTAGATGCATTCGCCGAAGCGATAACAGCATTCCAAAAACCGGCGATAGCCGAGATAAGTTTGAGAGCACTGGAGGCGGGTTCAGCGCTGATTCAGGACAGACAAGAAGTGGAACCAATAATAGTTAGTTCATGATGGACTATGCACAACAATATCTTCAACCAGGTAATGAAATTGTCAGACAGGTATTTACTTTGCCTTTTTCAGATTGTAATGCCTAACAGTCCAATCAGAATGGAACTTGTTTACAACCCTAAGGAGAATTTATATGAGTGGAAAAATAGAAAAAAAAATGATAGAACTAGGCATAGAGTTGCCCGATGCACCTAACCCTGTCGCCAACTACCAGCCTTATGTCATAAGCGGAAACCTGATATTTTTATCCGGACAAGTGACAATCTGGAATGGAGAAATGAGATACCAAGGAAAGATTGGTCGTGATCTTACTGTTGATCAAGGATACGAAGCGGCGCGCATGTGTGGGCTAAACCTGATTGCGCAAGTACGAGCGGCTTGCAACGGTGACTTAGATAGGGTTAAACAGGTGGTGAAACTTGGCGCATTTGTCAACTGCGTGGAGGATTTTAAAGAGCATCCGAATGTTGTTAATGGAGCCTCCGACTTGATGGCTGAAGTGTTTGACGATGCGGGCCGTTGTACAAGGACAAACGCCGGTGTTCCTTCGCTACCTTTAGGATTTGCGGTGGAGATTGATGGAGTCTTTGAAATCGAATGAACAAATCAAAGCCAATGGCTTGGACTAAAGCTATTGGCTAAACGTTTTTATTGTATGGTTTCAGTTAATCTGACTCGTGCTGATGGTTGTTAAATATGTGAATTAGTGGAGGTATTAAGTATGTTAGCATTTTGTGCGTATTGGGAAGGAAGGGTCCGAGAAAATCCAAATGAGTTTGATCGTTATGTCAGCGAAGTGCATCTGCCATTGGTCGCCAAGTATCCGAATTTACGGAAACTATTGTATTTGAAAGGGGAGAGTAAAGGAGGAGTCACACCAAAGTATTACCAGTCATTCGAACTTTACTTTGACTCATGGGAAGAGTTTGAGGTGGCTAAGCATTCCTCTGAGCGTGCTGATGCAGTGGTAGACGCGAAGAAACTGGAAGCAATGTTTGTAGGCGACATATATCACGTTGTGTATGAGGTTCAGGATTTCTCTTGAGTTCCCAGGTCAAGATTTATTTCCCCTATATCACAAACATAGGTAAAAAAAGCATTGAACTTTAATTGATAGTTTAAAGAAGAAAATAAATTCATCATTTATTTTTCAAAGAATTGACTTATGTCAATTATTTTTATGATATTGATAAATATACTTGTGTCCAACTTGGGGAATATTTTATAAAATTAATATAGAAAAATATGCCAATTATTTAAATTGATCAAGCACGATTTTTTGTTTATGGCATATTTGTCAGCATACTAGAAAAGCACGACTATAGTTTTATAAGATGATTTACCACCAAGGGCTGGTAAACATGACAACTAGATCGCCAAAAAAATACTGGATCCTGATGTTAGCCTTGCTAACATCCGTGATGTCTTTGGGTCTAGCACAATACAGCATGGCCGCGGAGACCGGCGAACAGGTTTTCCAAAAAAAATGCGTGGGTTGCCATACCATTGGCGGAGGAAAATTGGTTGGGCCTGATCTGGCTGGAGTAACCTCGCGCAGAGAAGAGGGCTGGCTCTTCAGACAAATCCAACAACCCGATACCCTAATTGCCGAAAAAGACCCGATTGCACTGCAACTTTTGCAGGAATATAACATGCCAATGGTGCCGCTCGGATTGGAAGATAGTGAAGTAGCGGCAGTAATTTCGTATTTGAAGTCCATAGAGCAAGAAGCAACTGTGGCCGCCGGCCTGCCCTCTAAATACATACCTACCGTAATCATAAGCATAGTGCTTTTGATAGGGCTCACTTTGATAGGACTCAGAGTGGGAAGAAAGAAAGTGGATGTAAGGTGAATTTAAAACGAAAGAAAAATACAAGGACATATTGTGAAAAAAAGCAGCAAATGGTTTAGCGTAAACGAGGACTCTCGTTCTTGGGAGGAATTCTACAGAAAGCGGTGGAGCTATGACTACAGTGTCCGCACGGGTCATGGAGTGAACTGTTCGATGGCTTGCAGTTGGGAGGTCTTTGTAAAAGATGGGCTTATCTGCTGGGAACTTCAAAAAACAGATTATCCGCAGATTGATCCTGATATCCCAAATGTTGAGCCTAGGGGTTGTCAGCGAGGCGTTACCGCTTCCTGGTATCCCTACAGTCCTTTAAGGCCAAAGTTTCCGTATGTACGCAAAGTGCTGTGGGATTACTACGCCGAAGAGCTTGCGAACGGCAAAGACCCCGTTGATGCTTATGCAAGCGTTGTTGAAGACCAGGAGAAGTCGAAAAAATACAAAGCTGCAAGAGGCAAGGCAGGCTGGAAGAGGGTCAGTTGGGACGAAGCGACTGAAATAGTTGCAGCGGGCCAGATTCACACCATTAAAAAGTACGGCCCCGACCACATGGCCAACTTTGCACCAATCCCTGCAATGAGCCTTCTCAGTTTTATTTCAGGGCACAGGTATAACAATCTACTGGGCGGCATATATTGCAGTTATTATGAGTGGTACCACGACCTTCCGCACGTTTCTTCCTCCATGTTCGGTGACCAAACGGAGAATTGCGAAAGTTCCGATTGGTATCTTGGAACTTATTGGGTTGTTGCCGGTTCAAACATAAACATGACCCGTACCGCTGATGCTCATTTTCTTTCAGAGGCAAAATACCGCGGCTCCAAAATAGTGGTGCTGTCTCCCAACTATTCGGACGTAACCAAATACGCCGATACATGGATTCCACTAGTGCCTGGAAGCGATGGCGCCTACCTGATGGCGTGTATCCATGTCATCTTGAAAGAGTTCTATGTTGACAAGGAAACACCCTACTTTACCAGTTATGTAAAACAATACACCAACCTGCCTTTCCTCGTGGTTCTGGAAAAGGATGGCGACAAATATCAGATGGGACGCTTCCTGCGGGCATCTGATATCGCAGAGTATGCCAACCAGGAAAATGCGGATTGGAAACTGATTATGACCGATAGTTCCGGTAAGTTGCATGTTCCCACCGGTTCGGTCGGTTTCAGATGGGAGGAGGAACCAACTGGCAACTGGAACCTGCAACTGAAGAACGCCGTTACTAAAGAAGAATTCGATCCACTCCTTACCCTTCTTGGAGACGATGCCCAAAACGCAATGGTCTCGTTCAGCGACTTTACCGATACCTTCTGCACCGATATGAGTAAGTCAACCGGGGAAAGCAATACTGCAGTGGAAATGTTGCGCGAAGTTCCTACTCATCGAATACAGACAAAAGACGGCAAGGAGTTACTCGTCACCACTGCCTTTGACCTTACGATGGCACAAGCAGGCGTATCAAGAGGACTGGCAGGTGATTATCCGAAGGACTACGATGACCCGAAACCATACACACCTGCTTGGCAAGAAGCGCAAACAGGCGTGAGCAAAGACCTTGCCATACAGGTGGGAAGGGAATTTGCCGAGAATGCTGAAAAGACAAAAGGAAAATCACTGTTCATAACCGGCCCAGGAATTCAGCACTTTTACCATGGCGCCTCTCTCTATTACCGCAACGAAGCAGTGATGCTTGCTCTTTGTGGCTGCAATGGGGTGAACGGAGGTAATTTCAACCACTACGTCGGCACTCAGCATACCCGCTTGAATGCCGCATTTGTTAATCTCAGTGGTGGACTCGACTGGTCAAGGCCACCTCGGCTTATGAACTCTACCTCTCTGTGGTATTTCCATACCGGTCAGTGGAAGTACGACAACATGACACTTGACACCCAGTGGGCCAAAGGGGCCAAGAAACTTCCCGCCTTTAACCACGCGGCCGACATGAACGCTCTTGCCGTTAGGTTGGGGTGGCTGCCGTTCTTTCCTCAGGTCGATAAACAAAACCCAATGGAGCTTTACAAGGAGGCCATCGAAGCAGGCTGCAAAACTGACGATGAGGTGAAAAACTGGGTTGCGGACCAGTTCAGAAATGGCAAGTTGAATTTTGCTATCCATGATGTGGACGCTCACCAAAACCAACTGAAAATGCTCACCGTATATCGTGGCAATCTTATCGGCACCAGTATGCGGGGACATGAATTGGCGCTCAAGCACTTCCTTGGAACAGGTCACAACGTTATGTGGGACGAGGAGCCGGCAAAAGACCTGGTGAATGAAATTGAATGGCATGATGAAGAATCCATCGGCAAACTGGACTTTCTGGTGAACCTTAACATACGAATGGACTCAACTGCCAATTACTCGGACGTGGTTCTACCGGCTGCCTTCTGGTATGAGAAATACGATGTCACCTTTGGTGATATGCACACATTTGTTCACCCCTTGACACCTGCGACCAAGCCACCATGGGAAGCCAAGCACGACTGGGACGCATTCAGACTGATCGCCAAGAAGTTCTCAAAAATGGCTGAGAAGCATTTCCCCGAACCGGTAAAAGATATTGTATTCAACGCCTTGTGGATGGACAGCAAGGACCAACTTGCCCAACCCATGGGCGAGATTAAGGACTGGCGAAATGGCGATACCGAACTCATCCCAGGCAAAACATTTCCCACTATCGCCATCGTTGAAAGGGATTACACTAAGGTTTACGATAAACTGGTCTCACTGGGCCCGCTCGTTAGCCAACCTAAAGGCTATGGCTCCAAGGGACAGTACACAGACCTGACCCCAATCGTCGAGGAAGAACTGAAAAACAACGAGGCTTTAGAGGTCAAAGATGGGCGTGTGTATTTCGAGAAACCAGAGCAGGCCTGTGAAGTCATTCTACAGATTTCTCCTGAACTTAACGGTCGACTTTCAGCGCTGTTTTTCAAGGAAATGGAAAAGAAAGTGGGTCTTCCTCTAGCCGACATGGTTGAAGGGGTCAAAGATAGGAAGGTTCATTACAAGGACATTATTTCACAGCCGAGAAGAATACACACCACCCCACAGTGGAGTTCTGTATTGTCCGACGCGCAAGGAAAACAGAGAACCTTCGCTCCGTGGACAATGAATGTGGAACGGTTAAAGCCTTGGCACACCCTTTCGGGGAGGCAAGAAATTTACTACGACCACCAGGGGATTAGGGAACTCGGAGAGGCTCTGCCAACCAACAAACCACCGCTCGACATGGTGGCGATTGGTGATATCAAACCGGATAAAGCTGGCCCCAAGTCCAAGATATTCCGCTTCATCACGCCACACGGCAAATGGCAGATACACAGCTCGTTCAGAGACCATTGGCCGATGCTGCATATGTCTCGCGGCGGACCTACAGTTTGGCTCAATCCCGATGATGCAAATGAGATCGAGGTATTGGACAACGACTGGGTAGAGATGTTTTGTGAAAACGGGATTGAGGTTGTCAGGGCAGTAGTTAGCCATCAGGTGCCACGCAACATGGCCATCACCTACCATCAGGTGGAGCGGAACGTGAACGTGCCATTTTCACCTCTTGCCAAGAAAAACAAAAGCTCTGACATGCGCGGCGGCAACAACAACGCGACCACTAGAATTTTGATGAATCCACATACTATGATTGGTGGGTATGCTCAGTTTTCTTATTACATCAACTATTGGGGAACCAGTCCGTCTGAACGCGACCACGGAGTCATTATCCGTAAGATGCCTCTGGGCGCTGAGAATAGACCGATTTATCAAGAAATCGAACTGGATAAACTACCAACGGAATAGGAGCAGAGAAGATGAAAGTAAAAGCCCAAATGAGTATGACCTTCAACCTGGAAAAGTGCATTGGCTGCAATACCTGTACTGTTGCCTGCAAAAACATCTGGACGAACCGTGAGGGAGCCGAATACATGTGGTGGAACAATGTCGAAACCAAACCGGGTATCGGTTATCCGAAACAGTGGGAAAACCAGGACCTGTGGAAGGGAGGGTGGAAGAAGGATGGCGATAAACTGAAGCTCCGTTATGGCAGTAAAGCCTACATGCTTTCCAATCTGTTTTTTAATCCCCATACCCCAGAGATGAAAGACTACTATGGAGATGGCGATGTATATACCTTCACCTACGATGACCTGCATGCTTCTGAACAGTCCAAACAGCCGCCGGTCGCAAGACCGAAGTCTATGGTCACGGAAAATGAGGACATCCCCATTAATTGGGGGGTGAACTGGGAGGATAATGCTGGCGGCGCTCACGTTACTGGCAAGTACGATGTGAATTTCAAGGACATGAGCGAAGAGGAAAAGGAGGCCACGCTCAAGTTTAGAGATGTCTTTTATTTTTATCTTCCGCGTATATGCAACCACTGCCTCAACCCTGGTTGTGCTGGTGCCTGTCCGTCTGGCGCTGCCTATAAGAGAGAGGAGGACGGTGTCGTTCTGATTGATCAAAACAGATGCCGTAGTTGGCGCTATTGTGTTTCTGCCTGCCCATATAAAAAGCCCTATTACAACTGGGCTAGCGGAAAGATGGAAAAATGCATTCTCTGCTATCCAAGAATCGAATCCGGCCTGCCTCCTGTTTGCTTCCATTCATGTGTAGGAAAAATCCGTTCATTCGGGCTTATTTTTTATGACATGGATCGGGTAGAAGAAGCCGCCTTAGCGGAAGACCAAGATCTTGTGGAGGCACAAAGAGATATCATTCTGGATCCTTTTGATCCAGAGGTCATAAAGGGAGCCAAAGAGAGTGGCATCAGTGAAGATTGGATTGATGCAGCACAGCGTTCACCTATTTATAAAATAGTTAAGAAATGGGAGTTGGCGCTCCCGCTCCATCCTGAATTTCGAACCTTGCCGAGCCTGTTTTACATTCCACCTCTAGCCCCTATCACGACCAGTGTGGGGAAGAATACGCCAACGGATGAAGACATCTTCGATATGGATAAACCCGAAGAAGGTCCGCTTATCAGTCTTGACGAATTGGAAAAATTACGTGTCCCTATCAAGTACCTTGCCAGTATGTTTGGAGCTGGCAATGAAGAAGTGGTGAAGACAACGCTACTACGCCAACTTGCGGTAAGGCACTACTCAAGAAGTATCAGGGTGGACGATAAGCCCGACCTGGAAGTGCTCAAGAGAGTCGGACTGAGCGAAGAAGATGCAAAGGAGATAGTGCGATCGTTTTCCCTGGCGTTTTACAACGAACGCTTTGTGGTCCCTAATGCGAAACGCGAGGAGGCGGACATCAGTCCGTATACTGAGCGTGGCCTAGCCGGCTTCGACCAAATGAGTCCATGGTCGCCTATGAAGAGAAGAAAAAGCTACTTTAAGTCACATCATACAAAATCAAAAAATTATGAGTAGTGTCGATAGAAAGCAAATATTGAAAGACGTTTATGCCCTCGTAGCCGAGTTATGGTGCAATCCGCTCGATTCAGACGCAAGTGAGGGCGGAATTAATAAAGATAAGGAAGAAGAAGTAATAACAAGGTTGGCCGGCATAGACAAAGAGAGTGCAGATCTGCTTTCTACGTTCCTCGGCGAACAGGCTATTTCTGAAGAGGATTACATTGATCTGTTTGAACTGGATCCTAAATGTCCACTTTATCTTGGAAGTCATAGCTATGACGAACCTAAAACGTGTGCCAACTCTGCTGTGTCCGACAGGAACGAGTACATGATAGAGTTGGCTGGTGTTTATGGCCATTTCGGGCAGAAGACTAATGGCATGGAGTTGCCAGATTACCTGCCATTAATGGTAGATTTTCTTTCTTTGACTACAGAGTCAGAAAGCGATTCCGTGAGAGATAAATTCATAAATGAATATTTATTGCCGTTTTTGCCGCCACTACGTTCTCGGTTAGAGGAATTAAACACACACTACCTTCATCTTCTTGATGCATTGGAGAGAGTCATCAATATTGAACTGAGTGAGAAACCAATCTCAGTAGAACAAACACAACCAACACAACAGGGAGAAAGCTATGTGGGATAACTTCTTTTTTATTGGGCTGCCCTACATTACTGTCGTAGTATTTATCGGCGGCATAGTTTATCGCGGCTTTAGTAGTATGATGAGTGTGCAGCGAGGCAAGTGGGACCTGAGTGCCCGTGGCGATTACCTGTGGACAACCCGCTCAACCGGATTTTTTGGACGTGCCTCCATAGGCCCTGCATCTTTATGTCTGCACTGGGGTATATTAATCTTGTTTGTTGCACACCTCGCTGGGTTCATCGGTGGCGCCTACGAGCTCACCTCCTGGGTCGATTTTTTCAGATGGGTCGGGCTTGCTGGCGGAATTCTTTTTTTATAT
>Ga0208895_1001118_pt1 | contig 11510 bp, 9 predicted proteins | sample ETNtaG_10_FD_185765 | JGI IMG/M metagenome (GOLD analysis project Ga0208895, IMG submission 185765) | Marine microbial and viral communities from oxygen minimum zone, Eastern Pacific Ocean - ETNP201302SV82 (SPAdes) (version 2) | ecosystem: Environmental > Aquatic > Marine > Oceanic ... | reverse complement strand
GCCCCCTCGTCGACGAGCTCATCTTCAACCTCGAGGCCGGCTGATGGTCGACATCCGAAAGCCCCGTTTTGACAGGCCGACGGTTCTGCGCCACGTCGACCTGCTGCTCCCGCTGCTGGCACTCGTCATAGCCGCCGTTGGAATAGTCATGGTCTACTCGGCGACCAGGGGGCCTGCCACGGACCTTCGTCCGGCTGACACGTACTTCCTGAACCGACAGGTGGTCTACGTCGGTATCGGTGCTGCCGTCATGGTGGTCACGTCCTGGATCGGTCACCGCTGGGCACAACGCCTTGCGTTGCCGGCCTATCTGGGGCTGCTGACCCTGCTCGCCGGCGTCCTGGTCATCGGAACCGAGGTGAAGGGCGCGCGTGCCTGGTTCCAGTTCGCCGGCTACCAGTTCCAGCCCTCCGAGTTCGGCAAGGTCGCCGTGATCGTGGCTCTGGCTGCATGGATGGGAGCCGTGCAGGAGGTCGGTGCTGCCCGCCTCGGTGTGGCCGTTCTGCTGGTCGGCGTGCCGGTAGGTGCGATCCTCATGCAGCCCGACCTCGGGACGATCCTCGTCTACGGGGCCATCGCCGCCGGAATGGTCCTTGTCGCCGGGGTAAGGGGACGCCACCTGCTGATCCTCGGCTTGATGCTTGTGACAGGGATGGTCATGGTCCTCCAGTCCGACCTGTTGGCCGACTACCAGGTGAAGCGCCTCCTCGTGTTCGTCGACGAGGAGGCCAACACAGCGGCCAGCTACAACCTCGAACAGGCACAGGTGGCCATAGGCAACGGTGGCCTGACCGGGACAGGCCTGTTCGAGGGAACCCAGAACATCTCAGACCTCGTACCGGAGCAGCAGACCGACTTCATCTTCACGGTCGTGGCCGAGGAGACCGGCTTTGTTGGAAGCGCCCTGGTCCTCGGCCTGATAGGCCTGTTGTTGGCCCGGGTCTGGCGTATCGGGCGGTTGGCCGACGACAGGTTCGGCATGCTGCTCGCCGCCGGCGTCTTCTCGATGCTCTTGTTTCAGGTCTTTCAGAGCGTCGGCATGTCAACAGGAATCATGCCTATCACCGGGATTCCCCTGCCCCTGGTCAGCTATGGCGGTTCCTCGATCCTGACCACCTTCATTGCGCTGGGACTCGTCGAGAGCGTCCACATGAGGCGCCACCACCACAAGGTCCGGTCCGCCCTGTAGGGGAGTGTTGTGGCCGTGCACCGTCGGCCACCACACTCGATACGCTTACCGGGTCATGAGTTCGCTCTGGCCCGAGCTCGAGCGTGTTCTCGGCGAGGTCCAGAAGCCGGCCCGCTACATCGGTTGTGAAGACGGGATGATCATCCCCGAGCACCGTCCCGACAAAGCGGCCTGGCTCCTGATCTACCCGGACACCTACGAGGTGGGGCTCCCCAATCAGGGTCTTCAGATCCTGTACGAGATCATCAACGAACGGCCCGATGCGGTCGCTGAGCGCTCCTACGCGCCATGGACAGACATGGCGGGTGTGCTGCGCAGAACCGGGCTGCCCCTCTTCTCGGTCGACACCCACCGCGCAGCGGGGGAGTTCGACATTCTGGCCTTCAACCTCTCGTCCGAACTGGTCTACACAAACCTCCTCGAATGCCTGGACCTGTCGGGCGTGCCGCTGCACACGACCGGGCGCCGGCCCGAGGACCCGCTAGTCATCATCGGTGGCCACTGCGCCTACAACCCCGAACCCCTGGCCGACTTCATCGACGCAGCGGTCCTGGGAGACGGCGAAGAGGTCGTCTCTGAGATCTCCGAGGTGGTTGCCGCGTGGAAGGCCTCGGGCCGAACATCTCGTGACGGAATACTCAGGGAACTTGCCCGGATCGAGGGCGTGTACGTGCCCTCCATGTACGAGGCCGAGTTCGATGGCGACCGGCTCGTATCACTTACCCCGCGCCTGCCCGGGATACCCGAGGTGGTCGAGAAGCGGACGGTCGCAGACCTGGCCACCTGGCCGTACCCGAAGAACCAGCTTGTTCCCCTCACCGAGGTGGTCCACGACCGGCTCAACGTCGAGGTATTCAGGGGATGCACACGAGGCTGTCGTTTCTGTCAGGCCGGAATGATCACCCGTCCGGTTCGGGAGCGACCGGCAGATCAGGTCAGGACCATGGTCACCGAAGGCCTCCGCCGGACCGGGTACGACGAGGTGGCCCTCACCTCACTCAGCACAGCCGACTTCAGCGGCATTGAGAAGGTTGTCGCAACAGCTGTCGCTGACGATGTCTGCGGTCAGGTGTCGGTGTCTCTGCCGAGCCTACGGGTCGACGCGTTCACGGTCGGAATCGCCGCTGAGATCCAAAAGGCCAGGCGCACCGGCCTCACCTTCGCCCCCGAGGCCGGATCGTGGCGCCTACGTCAGGTCATCAACAAACTGATCAACGAAGAGGACCTCTACGGAGCGGTCGGATCAGCTTTTTCCCAGGGGTGGCGCCGGGCGAAGTTGTACTTTCTCACGGGACTCCCAACCGAGACCGACGAGGACACCCTTGCGATTCTGGAGTTGGCGAGGAAGTGCATCGACGTCGGATGCGAGCACCATCGGAGTCCCTCGGTGACAATTTCCCTGGGTGGTTTCGTGCCCAAGCCGTTCACCCCGTTCCAGTGGTTCGGACAGAACACAGAGACCGAACTGCGCCGCAAGATCGGCCTTCTCCGCGATGGCCTCCGAAGTGGGGGCAAGACCTTCAACGGCGTGAAGTTGAAGTGGCACGATGCCCGCGCGTCTGTCGTCGAGGGTCTGTTCAGCAGGGGAGACCGCCGCCTTGGCGCAGTTATCGAGGACGTCTGGAGAAACGGCGGTGTCTTCCAGGAGTGGAGTGAGCACTTTGACATATCTCTCTGGGAGAACGCACTTGCCAGAAACGGCCTCTCGCTGGACTGGTACGTGTACAGACACAGAACCCACGACGAGGTGCTCCCCTGGGACCACCTGTCAGCTGGCCTGCACAAGGACTTCCTCTGGCAGGACTGGCGCGACGCACTCGACGAGGTAGGGCTCGAGGACTGCCGCTGGACGCCCTGCTACGACTGTGGAGCGTGCACCGGCTACGGAATCGAACACATCGTGGCATCGGCTGTTCCGCCGGCGGGTGGGAGCCAGGGGACCGGTCAGGCGTCAGGCAACAATGCTGTACCCGTAACGCTGAGCACTGGTCCGAGGGTTCCGGCCGGGGCGGGGTCCTGATGCGCCTCCGGGTCCGGTTCTCCAAGACCGGAAAGGTCCGATTCGTCGGCCACCGTGACGTAGCCCGAATATGGGAGCGATCGCTACGAAAGGCCTCCCTGTCGGTGGCCTACAGCGAGGGCTTCTCACCGCGTCCTAAACTCTCGTTTGGCCTGGCATTGTCAACCGGCTACGAGTCCAACGCCGAGTACCTCGAGATCGAACTGTTGGAGCCGGCCGATGACTCGATCTGGGGAGTGGTCGAGGCCGAGGCAATGTGTGCGCGGATTGATGCGTCTCTTCCGGCGGGCTTCGATGTGATGGCGGTTGCACCAGCGGACCGCCGGGCAGATTCGCTCCAGCAGGCCGTCACGTCGTGCACCTGGGAGATACTCGTCGACCCGGCAGGTGCCGACGAGGTGGCAGCAGGGGTGGAAAGCCTCCTGTCACGAAATGAGATCGTCGTCGAGCGTGAGCGCAAGGGCAAGGTTGTCACCGAAGACATCCGGCACCAGGTGCTGGCGCTCGACGTCACAGGGGAGACAGATGACGGGGTTCGCCTAACAGCCGATCTCGGCACCCAACCCCGGGCACTTCGACCGGATGAGATGCTGGCGGCAATGGATCCGCCACTCTTGGCCCGATCGGTGTGCAGGATGAACCAATGGATGTCGCAGGGAGACGATCGCATCGAGCCGCTATCGGTCGATGCCGCCCCTGCCCCGCTCGCCAAGGTGCGAGCGTGACTAGAAGGGAAACAGTAAATGCCAGAGAACACAGGCGGCGAAGGGCGGGCCGAGACGGCAGCGTCCTCCCCAGCCAACACACAAGAGGGCCAACCGGCATCCGCCGGAACGGCTGATCAGAAACCCAAGATCGGCGACAGCCGACCTGCACCCAAGCCTCAGATCGGCGACAGCCGACCTGCACCCCAGGTAGCTGGCGGAGAGGACCGGACCTCACAGTCCAGCTCCGGTGGAGGTAGCGGTGAAGGCGGTGGCCGCAAGCGTCGGCGACGCCGCGGCGGCCGCGGAAAGGGCCGTGGCGGCCAGGGAGGCGGCCAGGGTTCAGACAGGGGGAGGCCCGTGCAGGCCGTCCATGACGACGGCCCGATCGAGCTGGACGAGGCCACCCTCAAGAGTCGACGCGGACGTGAACGCAGGGGCAGGCCGATTGGCCGCTACCTGATGTGTGTCAGTGTCTCCGACGGCTTTACCCAGTTGGCGATACTCGAGGGCAGGGCACTCATCGAGCACTACCTGTCCCGGCCAGCCGACGATGTCGGCGAGATCCACGGAAACGTGTATCTCGCAAAGGTCCAAAATGTCCTGCCCGGCATGGAGGCGGCGTTCGTAGACATCGGTACACCCAAGAATGCCGTGCTCTACAGGGGAGATCTGCAGTTCGACGCCGAGGATCTCGAGGGAGGCCAGCGGCCCCGCATCGAACAGGTACTGAGGGCCAGGCAGACCATCATCGCCCAGGTCACCAAGAACCCGATCGCCCACAAGGGAGCCCGCCTAACCCAGGAGATCTCCCTGGCCGGACGCTTCGTGGTCCTGGTGCCCAACAGCACCACCTACGGAATCTCAAAGCGACTGCCCGACACCGAGCGCAAGCGCCTCCGATCAATCCTCGACCAGGTCAAGCCCAAACAACACGGCATTATCGTGCGCACCGCAGCCGAGAACATCACAGAGGAGGAGATCGCCCGCGATGTCCGCCGCCTCTCCACCCAGTGGGACGAGATCGAGGCCATGTCCAAGAGCGCCAAGGCCCCGAGCCTCTTGTACCGGGAGCCCGAGATGGCATTCCGCTTCATTCGCGAGGAGTTCAACAAGGACTTCCGTGGCGTGGTCATCGACGACCGGGAGATGTACGAACAGGTCCGCTCCTACGTGGAGAGCATCAACCCGGCGCTTGCCGACCGGATCACCTACCACGACCCCGAGGTCGAGACCCTTCCGTTGTTCGAACTCCACCACGTTCACGAGCAGTTGCGAAAGGCCCTCGACCGCAAGGTCTGGTTGCCGTCAGGTGGGTCGCTCATCATCGAGACGACCGAGGCCCTCACCGTCGTCGACGTGAACACCGGCAAGAACGTCGGCAAGTCGAGCCTCGAGGAGACCGTGTACCGAAACAACCTCGAGGCCGCTGAGGAGATCGCACGCCAGCTGCGCCTACGAGATATCGGTGGCATCATCGTCATCGACTTCGTCGATATGGAGGTGAAGTCCAACCGCGAGAACGTGGCCCGAACCCTGCGCGACTCGCTCGGTCGCGACAAGACACGCACACAGGTCTTTGACATCTCCGACCTGGGACTCGTGGAGATGACGCGTAAGCGCATCGGTGAGGGACTCCTGCAGTCCTTCTCATCGATATGTGACGACTGTGGCGGCCACGGCGTCGAACTCGACGACAACCTCCTGTCGGGTTCCGGAAGGGCCGGCAGACGGTGAACACGGTCCCAATTCATGCGGGCAACGAGCCATCGGTCACGGTGGCGTCGATACGCCTCCCAGATAGCCTGCAGGCTCTATGTATGCAGTAATCGCCACAGGCGGAAAGCAGTACCGGGTCGAAGAAGGCCAGCGGGTCGTAGTTGAGCGCCTCGGCGAACTCGGCACAGACATCGAGTTCGAGCCGATCATGTTGGTAGATGGCGACGACGTTCTCGCCACCCCCGAGGCCCTGGCTGGATCGGCAGTGACCGTGCGTATCGTGGCCGATGCCCGCGGGCCCAAGATCAACGCCTTCACCTACAAGAACAAGAGCAACCAGCGTCGCCGGTGGGGTCATCGCCAGCACCTGGCCGAGATCGAGATCACCGGAATCAAGAGGGGCTGACCACATGTCAAAGACCAAGGGCGGCGGCTCAACCAGCAACGGACGCGATTCCAATGCTCAGCGTCTGGGCGTGAAGGTCTTCGATGGCGGCGCCGTCACCGCCGGCAGCATCATCGTGCGCCAGCGTGGCACCAAGTTCCATCCCGGCACCAACGTGGGCCGTGGTGGCGACGACACCCTCTTCGCCACAGCCGATGGCGTGGTCAAGTTCGGTTACCGCGGCGGGCGCAAGCTCGTCGACATCCTCACAGACTGACCCAGCCGTTCAGCGGTCTCGCTTCATCGTCCCGATCAAGCGAGAGACCATCTGAGCAGATCGAAGTGCTGGGACTGCTCTCAGGGTCGAAGGTCCAGGCCAGCGGGCAACCGTTCCAACGGCCAGTCGAGGAGACGCATAGCGCTACGGCAGGCGAACCTGTCGGTCATGCCGCCCACGTAGCCGACGGCGGCAATTCGTGTTGCATCGGTACCCGACATGTCGGCATCGCCAGGCAGGCACCGGGGGTTGGAGGTGATGTGGTCCACCAGCGCACGCAGCATGTCGATCACGCGTCCAGCCTGTTCGACAGACGCGGGACGGAGGTAGATGTCCTCGTAGTTGAAGGCACGAAATGCCGCCAGCGCCTCGGCCATCGGCTCGTCCATCGAAACGCGGCCTGTCCGGCTGGTGGCCGACAACAATCCGTTGATCAACGCCGCCAACTGCTCACGGCGTGTGGTGCCGCAGCGTTCCCTGACAAGGAGAGGCAGGTCGGCTGCCCCCACCACGCCGGCATGCTCGGCATCCTCGAAGTCGTGGCAGACGTAGGCGATGCGATCCGCCCAGCTAACGACCTCACCCTCGGGGGTTGAGGGAGCGGGTCTGGACCAGGAGTGGTTGCGGATGCCATCGAGGGTCTCAGAGCAGAGGTTCAGGGGAGCCAGGGCCACATCGGCACCCCAGACAGCGTGGTCGTAGCCACCCTCAAGGTAGGGCGACAGGGCATCCTCGCTGGCATGCCCACCGGGTCCGTGGCCACAGTCGTGCCCCAGGGCGATGGCCTCGGCGAGGGCTACGTTCAGGCGCAGTGCCCGGGCAATCGAGGTGGCAACCTGGGCCACCTCGAGCGCATGGGTGAGTCGTGAGCGCTGGTGGTCCTCGGGAAACACGAACACCTGTGTCTTGCCGGCCAGCCTCCGGAACGACGTGGAATGCAGGATGCGGTCACGGTCACGCTCGAAGCAGGTCCGCAGGTGGTCAGAAGGCTCCTCGACCAGGCGGTTGCCGGCGCCAACGACCCTGGTCGCATCGGCAGACAACTGGGCCTCGTCGTCGCCCTCGCGGGACTCGCGGTCCAACAGGCCAGAGGAGGCGGCGCAGGCGGTGCTGTCGGAATGGGCGGTACGCACGCCCTCGGGGGTACCTGCGGTGGTGGTGCCATCCATCGTGGATGCCCACAGTTCCGACCGCTCGCTCGCTCCCCGTGCCGCCGGGTTGACCTCCTGCATCGCCATTGAGACACCATACGGAACAGAACTGACATCAGGGGACGCCCGGAGCCCTAAGTAGGCTGATGGAATGTCGCAGTTCGTGGACGAGTGCGGGCTGAACGTGCGCGGTGGCGACGGTGGAGCCGGTGCCGTGTCGTTTCGCCGGGAGGCTCATGTGCCCAAGGGCGGCCCCGACGGCGGAGACGGCGGCAGCGGCGGCAGCGTCTGGCTTGAGGCCGATCACAATGTCGCGTCCCTGTTGGCCTTTCGGGACCATCCCCACCGCAGGGCCAGCAACGGAACCCACGGCTCAGGGGGCAAGCGCCATGGCCGTTCCGGTGACGACCTGGTGATCAAGGTCCCCGAGGGAACCACGGTCCATGACCTCCACTCAGGGCAGGTTCTAGCGGACCTGTTGGTGAGCGGGGACCGCTGGCTCGGTGGCGACGGAGGCCGTGGCGGCCGCGGCAACGCGAAGTTCCTGAGCAACCGGAGGCGTGCACCCTCATTCGCCGAGCAGGGAGAGGAGGGTGAGGAGCGCTGGCTGAGGCTGGAGTTGCGCCTGATGGCCGATGTGGCCCTCGTCGGCTTTCCGAATGCGGGCAAGAGCACCCTCATCTCGCGGATCTCAGCGGCCAAGCCCCGAATCGCCGACTATCCGTTTACCACCCTCGAACCGAGCCTCGGAGTGGTTCGCCCCGAGGGCAGGACAGAGTTCGTGGTCGCCGACATACCAGGCCTCATTGAGGGTGCCAGCGACGGCCGCGGCCTTGGGCACCGCTTCCTGCGGCATATCGAGAGGGCCCGCGTTCTCCTGATCATGCTGGACCTGGCCCCGACCGCCGAGCGTCCACCCGACGAGCAACTCAGCGTGCTCCTGGGAGAGTTGGAGGCCTACAAACCTGACCTCCTCGACCGGCCCCGCGTGGTTATCGGTTCCAGAGCCGACGTGGCCGAAACCAGCGAAGATTTCAGCGGAGATCGCCTTTCGGCGATGACCGGCGAGGGCCTCGACCCCCTGGTTCACCGCCTGGCAGATCTGGTGGTTCAAGCGAGGGAAACCGTTGTGCGACGTCCTGCCGTTGTCGTGCACAGGCCAGAGCCGGTCGACATCGCAGTTGAGAGGGGAGAGGACGGCACCTGGGAGATCAACGACCGCAGGGTGAAGCTGGTCACGAACCTCAACGACCTTACGAACTTCGAGGCCCTCGACTACCTGCACGAAAGGCTCAAGAACATGGGTGTCGACAGGGCCCTTTCACGTGCCGGCGTGCGTGAAGGAGAAACTGTGCGGATCGGTCGGCTCGAGTTCGACTACGAAGAGTGACCATGGACTCAGATATGCGAATCACAGCGGTGGTCAAGGTCGGCACGTCATCGATCACTGACGAAGGGGGTGTGATCGACTCCTCCCTCGTGGCCAAGCTCTGCGACGAGGTCGCCGAGTTGCGCCGACAGGGACACTGGGTGGTGGTGGTCACCTCTGGGGCGATCGCCGCCGGCCTTCCCGATCTGGGTCTCGGAGGCGAGAGACGTCCGCGAGACGCGGTGACGCTCCAGGCAGTATCAGCTGTAGGGCAGGGAAACCTGATCGGCACCTATCAGCGGGAGTTGGCAAGGCATGACCTTGTCGTAGGCCAGGTCCTCCTGGCTCCCCTGGACTTCTTCGTCAGGGCCCAGTACCTGCACGCCAGGGGAACGCTCACACGCCTCCTTGAGCTCGGAGTCGTACCCGTGGTCAACGAGAACGACGCCATTGCCGACGATGAGATCCGCTTCGGAGACAACGACCGCATCGCCGCCCTGGTGGCACACCTCGTCGAGGCCGACGTACTTGTTCTGCTCACCGACACCCCCGGGCTCCTCACCGCCGACCCGCGTCTCGACGCAGATGCATCCCTGATCGAGGAGATCATCGAGATCGACCACGAGCTGGAGCACCTCGCCGGAGCCAGCGGCTCTGTCCGTGGCAGCGGTGGAATGGCGTCAAAGTTGGCGGCCGCCAAGATCGCGAGTTGGTCAGGGGTGCGAACGGTCATTGCCGATGCACGACGCTCGGGTGTCGTCGTAGATGCATGCGGGAACACCCCCGGTGTCGGCACGGTGGTGCATGCCCGAGAGGGCCGCCTGAGCGCACGGCGGCTGTGGATTGCGTTTGCCGTCGGCTCCTCTGGGCGCATTCAGGTTGACGCCGGAGCCAGAAGGGCCCTGGAGGAGCGTCGAGTGTCGCTGCTTCCGGCCGGAGTGGTCGGCGCAAGCGGCCGGTTCGACGTCGGCGACGCAGTCGAGGTCGTCGACCCTGATGGAACGGTGTTTGCCAAGGGCATCGTGAGACACGAGGCCAAGTTGCTCCAGGCCAACATGGGAGCCAGGACCAGCGAACTGCCCGAGGGTGTGTCACACGAGGTCATCCACGCCGACGACCTCGTGGTCCTTCCCTGAGGCCGCTGGGATCGAGGCTGGCTCGGCCGGGTCAACCCCGACTGGTCCGAACAAGCCGCGAGAACAAGAGCCTCGCCTCGGTAACCCCGGTTAGGTGCGCAACGACCGTGTAGGTCAGTCCGGCGGCGGCGAGGACCAGCGGTGCGGACACCTGTGGGGGGAGCCCTGTGGTCGTGGCTACCAGGATCAGCGCTACGGGCGTTGCCGCTGCCAGGGCCGGCAACAGTGGACGAAGTGTCCCGAGAGCAGACGGAAAGCCCTCTACGGTTCGTCTGCCGCGGCGTGTCAACAACGCCAACTCGAGCCATGCCGCCACCGCTGAGCCGAGAGCAAGTCCCACAGCGCCCAGATGGGGTGCACCGACAGCGCCCGGGATCTCGACATGGGGCCCATCCGCGGTAAAGACGTTCTCCAGCCCCGAGAGGGAACCGGCCACCACGCTCACATGGTCCATCGGGAACATGAACACGACACCGATCACGCCGGCCACGACAACCCTGGTTGCAGCTATGCGGGCAGGGCCCTTCGTGTCGCCGATGGAGTAGAGGGTGTTCTGGAATATGCGAGACGCACCGACTGCGGGAAGCCCCAGCGAATAGGCGGCCAGAACCAGCCACACCGCCCGGGTGTCGTCTGCATCAAAGGCCCCCCAGCGAAAGAGGGCACCCACGATCGTCTCGCCGGCAACCACATAGGCAACCGCTGCGAAGGCCACGAAGAACGATGTCCGTCGTAGGGCCGAGTGGCATCGTGAGACAAGAAGTGTCGGATCGCCGGCTCGTGACATCTCTGGCAGCTCAGAGGCCGCCACGCTCATCGCAAACAGGCTTATCGGCAGTGCGTAGAGCATCTGGGCCGACAACAGCCCGGCCACGGCACCCGTCACGAGCAACGAGGCCAGAATCAGGTCCAGGTAGCCGGACAACTGGACTACGCCCCGCCCCAGCACAGCCGGTCCAAAGCGCCTTCGGACCTCGGTAACGGATGGAAGCCTGGCTGCAAGGGAAACGCGGATACCGGGTACCAGGCGGGCAACGGCCACAGCCTGAACACCGAACTGGAGAACCCCGCCGGCGACGAGACCCCAGGCGAGCGCCCTGGCGGCGTCGACGGGGTCCCACGATCCGAGGATGGCTGCAGCCAGCACAGCAATCTGCGCTGCATTCCAGAGCACCGGAGCGACATACGAGAGGAAGAAGCGCCGGTGGCTGTTGAGGACACCGAGGCACCAGGCGGAGAGGACGAGGAAGCCGACACCGGCGGTTGTGATCCGGACCAGGTCGACGGTCAGATCCAGTGTCTCATCGCTGAATCCGGGGGCCAGAAGGAGTGTCAGCGGTCGCGCAAACAAGATGCCCAGGAGGGTGAGCGCTCCCGCCAGCGCCGTCAACAGGCCAGCAACGGCGCCGGCAACCCGACCGGCCTCGCGTTCGTGGCCTTCGCCGAGCAGGCGGCTGTACACCGGAATGAACGAGGCCGACAGCGAGCCCTCACCCAGCAGGTTCTGGAGAACGTTGGGAATCCGAAGTGCCGCTGCGAAGGCGTCGGCTGCCGGCCCGA
>Ga0208895_1001108_pt1 | contig 11555 bp, 8 predicted proteins | sample ETNtaG_10_FD_185765 | JGI IMG/M metagenome (GOLD analysis project Ga0208895, IMG submission 185765) | Marine microbial and viral communities from oxygen minimum zone, Eastern Pacific Ocean - ETNP201302SV82 (SPAdes) (version 2) | ecosystem: Environmental > Aquatic > Marine > Oceanic ... | reverse complement strand
AATGAAAATAGAAACACAAGCAATCCATTCAGGTTATACACCTGATCCAACTACAAAATCGGTGGCCACACCTATTTATCAAACAACATCTTATGCTTTTGATAATGCTCAACATGGAGCTGATTTGTTTTCTCTTGAGGTTGAGGGAAATATTTACTCAAGAATAACGAACCCAACAAATGCGATCTTAGAGGAACGATTGGCTGCAATGGAAGGCGGCATTGCTGCACTGGCTGTAAGCTCAGGTATGGCTGCAATTACATACTCTATACAGAGCTTGACTAGAAACGGACAAAATATTGTTTCAGTCAGTGAACTATACGGAGGAACTGCAGATTATTTTAGTAATACCCTAAAAAATCAGGGCATTGAAGTTAGGTATGCAAATTTTAATAACATAGAAGGCATAGCAAAACTGATAGATGAGAATACTACTCTAGTCTTTTGTGAATCTATTGGTAATCCCCTTGGTAATATCTGCGATATAGAGAAATTAGCAGAAGCTGCTCATAATAATGGAGTCCCCTTGGTAGTTGATAACACGGTTGCTACACCTTACTTATTAAAACCAATTGATTTTGGGGCTGATATCGTTGTGCACTCATTAACAAAATACATTGGTGGGCATGGAACCACTATTGGTGGTGTCATAATAGATGCAGGCAACTTTGATTATGCAAAAGAACCTAGTCGATATCCAAATCTAAATGAACCAGATGGATCTTATCATGGTTTGGTATTTACTGAGGCTCTAGGTGCTGCTGCTTTTATTGGCAAATGCCGTGTTGGACCCTTAAGAAATACTGGTGCTGCACTCTCACCATTTAATGCTTTTCTAATTCTTCAAGGAATACAAACTCTGCATCTAAGAATGGACCGACATACTAAAAATGCTCTTCATGTCGCTAGATATCTTGAAGGTCATAAGAACATTAATTGGGTAAATTATGCAGGATTATTAGGCAGCCCTTATTATGATCTAGCTAAAAAATACACCAATGGGCGTCCATCAGGAATTTTAAGCTTTGGTATTGAAGGGGGTAAAGAGGCAGGAATTAAATTCATTGATTCCCTAGAATTAGTGGTCCGTTTAGTCAATATAGGAGACACAAAATCCTTAGCGACACACCCCGCTTCAACCACACATAGTCAATTGGATGAAGAAGATTATGAGGCTGCAGGAATCACTGATGATATGGTTAGAATATCAGTGGGTATTGAAAATAAGGATGATATTATCCAAGATATCGAACAGGCCATCATCAGCTCACAAACGGTTTAATCTGTATTGTTATAAAGAAAACTTATGAGAGAAATATAATACAGTGCAGAAAGACTGCAATAGTGCATGATGACCAGGCAAAAAGAGTTAAATACTGAATCTTTGATTTACCCAAGCTCAAAGCAGTAAGAAAAGCAATTAGCTTTCTTCCTGCTTTGATCATTAATAAAAAAAGTATGCTAACAATAGCTACTGCAAGGATAAAACCAAAGCCCTCAACAATTAGATGGGATTGAAAATACTCTTGATTGTGATGATGAGGCAATAAAAATAAAAGTAACGCCCCGATCATTGAAAATATACTATTCTTATTCAAATCAAATTCTCTTAAAAAGAAATAATACCCTAAAAAAAAGTCTATTTCTTTCTACAAAAAAATAACAATAAAAAAGTTAACTAGTTACTGCTTTTCAATTGAAGAATAATAACTAGCTAAATTATGTATATCCTCTTCTGATAATGTTTTTGCTATAGGAGTCTATCTTCTTGAGATTTTGTAACTGCATCAAAAACCTTGCTAGGTTCAGTTTTTTGACACTCGTACACACTTTCCATAGTTGTTGCGATTAAAGAGGTCGTAGATTGAATCACAGGATAGCTAACTATAGTTAGAGTTTTTCTATCAAGGGCTAGAACAAACCACAGATCTGTCTTACCTGTGGTGTTATAAATAAGATACCTCTCTGGAGTAACTTCAAGCCTTGTTTCAAAAATATTCAACCAGCTTTTTGAAGTTAATACGTCTTGAGAATATTCGACACTATTAACTGTTTCTAGGTATCTAGGATCATTTTCATCGTAGCCATTCTTATAAAAAAGTAATGCCATATCCCATTCTTTTGGAGTTACTGATTCAGGAATTAAACTGGGTGGCTTCCAAGGATCAACAATGGCAGGGCTTTTATCTATGACTATACAAGTTAAGGCAAGATGAACTTTTTGCCTAGACTTTGGATCTACTATTTCATCTCCCCAACCATTAAAGCTGAACAGTATGGCAATAATGCCGAGTAGTAGGTTTTTCATTTAGTTCTCCTTCTAAATCAAAAGTGCTGTCTACAATATACCTTTAGCTATCAATTTTTCGATCACTTCCTCCTGCCTTCGCAGGAAGAACTCCCTACTTGGTTGTTGGACTTTGCCAGCTTTAAGCAGTGAGTTTGCTTGTAAGAAATCTGCTTCCGAATAACTTTGTGCGTAAGCATCAAAGCCCTGTCTTGAGACGTAATTAGTCATTCCTGCATTTCTGCGGTATTTCCTGAGTGAACGAAGATTAATAAATGCACTGGCAGTTTGACTTTCGCCTCCTGCACTGGCTTCAGATAAAACTTTTCCTCTGTAATCCACAATTTTAGACATTCCACTACAAGTATAAGCAGGGATAGAGGTATTAAGTATTGTTGAGGTATTTGCAGTGATCACATAAGCAAGATTTTCTGCAGCTCTAGCTCTACGGCAAATTTCTTTTTCGGTTGATCTTGGACTGCCAGGTTCACTGCTTGGGTGTAAAAGAATTTCAGCACCTCTCATAACGTGGCAGCGTGCAATCTCGGGATACATGATTTCTTCGGAAGCAATGCAGGCAAGATCACCGATTTCTGTTTTTGCTACTGGGAAAACCTTCTCATATCCATATAAATCAAGGTACTTATCCCAGACATCGTGCGGCGTAGCCCAAATAACACTAGTCAGTCTTCTATATCTAACAATTACATCACCCGATGGATCAATGATAAAACAAGTTTGAAAATAGATTTCTGGAAAATTTGGATCAATTTCATAGGCATTACCTGCCAGATAGATATTATTTTCTTGTGCAATTTTAGAAAATGCTTCATATTCAGGGCCATCGATCTCAAGACAGCCTTTTTCTTGCCACTCTTTAGTGGTTTCATGCAGTGGAAATCCACAAACAGTATATTCAGGAAGAACAACCAACTTTACTGGTGAGCCATAAAAGAATAAATTAAAGTTTACGGTTGTTTGAACGAAATTGGATATTTCTTGAATTCGTTTCATCATTAAATCGTGTGACTCTTCCTTGGTTTTGCAATCATTGATTGCGTGGCAATCCAGTTGAAGAGCTACAGCCAAATATTCTTCAATATATTTTTCTTTCATTCATATTCATCCGTATTAATAATTTTGATGGGCATATACACACACAACCGCTTTTGGTAAATAACCGAATCTTTGTCTTTTAAGTTAAACGAGATAGAATCATTCTCTCCTGAATCTTTACTTGAATAGTTACTAGACAACAGGTTATTCCTTATTATTTTATGGTTAGGCCACTTATCAATGAATAATTAATTATATATAAGATTGGTCAATAATCGTTTGACCTATATCAAGGAAGTTTATACATGATCAATTAGAATAATATTTAGAAAACCTGCAGTTATGAAATGGAGATTGTATGTCAGACTTAATTAATCCCGTAAGTTTTAATCTCTGGCATGAGGACCCCAAACAATTTGCAGACCAATTAGGTCGGAATCATAGATTGACAGGATTCTGTGCTATCTCAGACCATCCAATTGAAAAAGAATTAGTCGATAGCTGTGTCGCAATGTTTGCTGATTTTTTTGGTCAATCCGAAGAACTGAAAATGAAGTATTTTGATGCGGATCTAGGCGGAGCCAGAGGTTATACACCGTATAAAGTAGAAACCCCAAAAGGGGGGCAAAATGCCGATCTTAAGGAATTTTGGCAAATGGGCAGAGAGCTATCTGAGAACCATCCTTACAAAAAATTCATGTCAGATAATCTCTATGTTTCGGAAATTCCTGAGTTTAAAAACACAATACAAAAACTATACAATGCATATGACCTATTTGCCCAACAACTGATGCAAGCCATAGCCATTTATTTGGATCTCGATGAAAATTATTTTGGTTCGGTTATAGATAATGGCAATAGCATACTTCGAGTCATTCATTATCCTCCCGTTGACTCGGAGGAGGTTGGCGAGCGTTCGGGTGCCCACAAAGATATAAATTTGTTTACTCTTCTTATCGGTGGCAGTTCACCAGGGTTAGAAATTCTAGTCAATGGACAATGGGTGCCAGTACAAATAGAACGGGATGTGATGCTTTGTAATGCTCAAGAAATGTTAGAAAGGTTTACTAACAATCGCGTACCAGCGTTAATACATCGAGTCACAAAAGGCCCAACGAAATCAACTGACAGCCCTCGTTATGCGATACCATTCTTTGTTCATCCCAATCCAGACTGGCCCATCACGACGCTGCCATCATGCATTGATACAGATCACCCTGATCTCTATCCAGAAAGTATTTTAACGGACGATTTCTTGCAACAGCGTTTGCATGAAATCAAGCTTTTATAAAATAGAATTTATAATTTGACCATTTCTGCCAATGTATGCTCAATCTTGACTGAACCCTGAAGCGATTTGACGTGTTCATCACAATAGTTTATTTGACATTTAGCTGAATTAATAACTGCTAAATTATGTATATCTTATATTAATAACCAGTCATGTCTCCAGGTCTAGATCTTAATAATTTAAATTTAGTAAACCCCATATCTAATAAAGGCTCTAGATCAAAATTAACCATGCCTATGAGTTCTCGTTTTTTAAGGGGCTGTGAACACTGAAATTCACCTCCTTTGAATTTATTAAGCTTAGATTGGGATCGATAACAAATCTTTGATGGACAAGTATAGGCGCAACCACCATTAGCAAATAACCTAATCTGAGTTTTATTTATAATAGAATTTAAAAAACTAAGATCATCATTGCATGTCATGGGCAAAACAACACAAGTATAAATTTTCAAAGCTTTCTTTATTTTGTGTGGGTTATTAATATTCTTTATAACACTGGCTTCTATGCTCTTGAATTTCGGAAAATCAGTTCTTATCCACTCAGCTAAATCATCATTAGTGCAAATGACTGAATTAAGTTCATGATGGTATTTTGCTATCAAAACTCTATTTTCTTGGTATTCCTCCCAATCAGCAAAATGATTAGTAAACGGTATTCTAAATCCTATTCCTGCATTATTAAGTTGACGTACATCACGATCGGTGAGCTCAGCTTTCTGAAAAAATCGTCCGCCGTAGAGTGTCGATCTTTCTCCAAAACCAAAAACACTTTCTATTTGGTTTAAAGCTAGATTGCCATAGTGTTCTCTTAAATAAGAAAAAATGGGTTTCTGAGGATTCTTACCTCTAGCAGACACAGTAAAAATTCGAGGTGAACTATTCTTCTTCATCTGCTGATCTTTAGCTCTTATAGGATTAATAATTATGTTTTAATTATTTTCATTTTTTATGCAGATAACATTGATGCAACTCAAATGATAATTGAGGTAAATCAATTTAATTATTTCTTGATTATTTTTATATTTAGCACACTAGTACTCCAGCACTCATTTATCCCAACTTACAGGTGCTTTATAAAACTGCTAAATAGGACTGAAATTTCTCAGAAACCTGTTTAGCTTATGCAAACAGGTTTTTTTTATGGAGAAATAGAATGAAAATAGAAACACAATAAAATGCATATAAGAATGATCAGCGAACAAGTATTGCCGGTTATCCAGTGATACCGATAAGACTGATGAATTAATTGACCGTATTTTGGAACTCTGATTCAGGTAAAGCATTTCGTTCAAGATCATATAGAAGACCTTTTCTTCTGGTGTAAAAATACCATGTACAAAAAACACAGATTAGATAAAAGATCAAGAATCCCCAGAGTGCCGCCATTGGACTACCTGTGACACTAATCGATGTACCAAAAGATTTTGGAATAAAAAAAGCGCCATAAGCAGCTACCGCTGAAGTAAAACCGATTATTGCTGCTGATTCTTTTTCTGCTTGATGCTGTTGTTCGAGCGTATTTAATTTGGGCATTAATTTGGGTATCTGATTACTCATAATGGTTGGTATCATTTGAAATGTAGATGCATTCCCAACACCAGTAGCAAAAAATAACAATATAAACATAGAAAAGAATCCCCAGAATGCATAAGGTTGATCTTTATTGAACAAGAAATAAATGACTCCAAGCACAGCAATAATCATCGATAAGAAAGTCCAGAAAGTAACCCTGCCACCACCATATTTATCCGATATCCAGCCCGTGCCAGCACGTGATAGAGCTCCGATTAATGGACCCAAGAAAACATATTTGAATATATCAACTTCTGGGAATTGAAGTTGAGCAAGGAGCGGGAACCCTGCTGAGTAACCGATGAACGATCCAAAAGTTCCTGTGTAAAGTAAACACATCACCCAATTGTGTTTGCGACTGAATATAATTGACTGTTCCTGAAATGATGATCGTGCACTAGCAATATCATTCATGCCAACCCAAGCTGCAATAGTGGCGATAATTAAAAAAGGGACCCAAATAAAACCTGCATTCTGTAACCAAGTTTCACTGCCATTATTATCAATTTGTGGCTCACCGCCTATGAAACCAAACACTGAGAACGTAATAATTAAGGGAACAGCAAACTGCATAACACTGACCCCTACATTCCCAAGACCAGCATTCAGTCCCAAAGCATTTCCTTGTTCATTTTTAGGGAAAAAGAAACTAATGTTTGCCATTGAGCTTGCAAAATTACCACCTCCGAGTCCACACAATAACGCAAGAATCAAGAACAACAAGTAGGGAGTATTAGGATTCTGTACCGCATACCCTATACCAAATGCGGGGATCAGTAGTGATGCAGTAGTAAGTGTTGTCCAAAGCCTTCCACCCATGATCGGAATTATAAAAGCATAAAAGATTCTGAGTGTTGCCCCTGATAAACCAGGTACTGCAGCTAGCCAAAAAAGTTGATTGGTGGTGTATATAAATCCCACCGAAGGAAGTTTCGCGACAACCACACTCCAGACTAACCATATGGAAAAAGCCAGCAATAAGCATGGAACTGAGATCCAAAGATTTCGTCTGGCAATTTTTTGGCCGGTTGTTTTCCAAAAAATGGGATCATTTGGGTGCCAAATCTCCAGAGTATGACTGACGTATTTGTCGTGTCTTTCAGAAATGTGAATTTCTTCCATCTCAGGCAGTTCGGGCATATTTTCCGGGAGCACTCTTTGTTCCATTTGACGAATAGCCAAATGCATCCAAATCAATGCAAGAGAAACGACGACAAACAAAAGCATGAAACAACTCGTCCAGATACCAGTAATATCAATCATCACACCGAATGCAATTGGAAAAAAGAACCCTCCTAAACCCCCAACCATACCGACAAGACCACCCACAGCGCCGACATCATCCGGATAATAGACAGGGATATGTTTATAGACAGCTGCACAGCCGAATGACATGAAAAAACTGAGTAAAAAAATTAGAATAACGAAAGGAATCAAACCTGTGCTGGTGGAAAATGTGATTGGGCCTTCAATCCCATGGATAATATAGTCAGTTTCAGGATAAGACAGCATAAAAGTGCAAATAACTGCTACCCCAAAAGTCAGATACATAATAACTCTAGCACCGTATTTATCTGATAAGTGACCGCCATAGGCACGGAACATAGAAGCGATTGAGAATACTGCTGCAAGCATTCCAGCTGTTTTGATATCAAGACCATAGACACCCATAAGGTATCTTGGTAACCATAGTGTCAGGGCAACAAAAGCTCCAAACACAAAGAAGTAGTAGAGGGAAAAACGCCAGACCTGAATCTGTTTTAAAGGTTTAAGTTGTTCAACAAAACTCTTTGGCTTTTCGCCTCTCAATCTACGTTTTGTTAGATTAGGGTCATCCTCTGTAAAGACAAAGAACACGATTGCCATTATTGCTAAAGCGCTTGCCCAAATCTTTGCAACTGCTTCCCATCCAACAGCCACTAAAACTAAAGGAGCAAGGAATGCCGTCACTGCTGCACCCACATTACCAACCCCAAAAATACCTAAAGCAGACCCTTGTTTCTGTTTGGGATACCATGTGGAAACATAGGAAACACCAACAGCAAAAGAACCTCCAGCCAAACCTACACCAAGGGCTGCCACCAATGTCATAAGGTAAGTATTTGAGAACGTCAACAAAAATGTTGTCAAAGCAGCCACCAACATAACGCCTGTAAAAACGACTCGGCCCCCGTATTGATCAGCCCAGACACCAAGAATAATGCGGCTTAGTGAACCCGTTAAGATCGGCGTACCCAATAACAACCCTAATTGCGTATCATTTAGCCCTAGCTCCTCTTTTATCTGAATTCCAATAATTGAGAAAATAGTCCAGACTGCAAAACAGAAGGCAAATGCTAGGGTACTAAAGGTTAGTGCCTTTCTTTGTTGGTTTCTCCCCTCGGTTCCCATAATTTCTTCAATCATAAGTTCACTCCAACTAATTGAACTTAGTTATTTCTAGGTCGAGTGGATTGCCATTCAGTATCAGCACTTCTAATTTTCTTTCTATCCCAATGCCACATAACAATTTGATACGGTCGCCATATATAGTGAATAGGGGCAACAAGGAAATGCGCCAAACGAGAAAAAGGGATGAGTAATATAATAGTAAACGCACCGATAACATGAAATTTAATGACCCAAGGCATAGCACTGATGGCTGCAATTTCAGGATCCAATGTTAGGATTGAACGTAAATAAGGTGTCAAATCAGCAGCGAACCATGAAGAACCCCATCGGTAACCTAGAGCAATCCAACAACCCAATACAATTTGCGTATATATTAGAATTTCAATCACATTATCCATGAGGGTAGTCACTACCCTTAATCTAGGGTTTGTCCAACGACGGATCAGAAGCACTGTCATCGCTACAAGTACCACTACTCCAAAAGTGAAGGCAAGACCTTCGTGTAGAATAAGGCGAGTGGGGTCGCTATTCCAAAGCAAAACAGCTTCAGGAAAAAGGAAAATTGCTAGATGACCCAAGGCTAAGATAATTATTCCAATATGGAAAGGCATGGTGCCCCAGAATCCAACTTTGTTTTCTAGAAATTGTACCGACAAGCTTGAAATGCTGTAACCATGTTTTCTATAGCGATAAATAGAGCCCACCAAGAGCACCACGACTGACACATAAGGAAAGGCAATAAATAGAACAGAGTCTAGGGTTATCATTGTATTAGCTCTCCATTTGTTATTCCTTTATTAAAGACTTTCTTACCGCCTTCTAGTTCATTTTCTTTGGTGATATTTATTAGAAAATCGCTTGTCTGTTCAAAGGTTTCAGCAATAGAAAAGTCTTTTTTTAGCACTGTAAATAATGCCTTTAAAGGATATTGGTAAAGGGTATTAATGGCAGACATGTCTGACGGAGTCTCGATTAACGTCTTGTAATGTTTCTCATAGGCTTGATGTTTTTGATTAACACGATTGTCATTAAATTCCATTATCATTTGATGCAATGCTGGTGCTAGTATTTCATCTATCATATCCACAAGAAGATCTCCCTCTTCTAATTTTGCTATTAGCTTTAGTATATTCGGTAAATGGTCAGCCAACTCTTGCCCACAATCCACATGATGTTGAAGATGTTCACGGTTAAGATGTGAGAGCAGTTGCCCTCTCTTATAATCATCTCCAAAAAGCACATAACCGATATCCAAGGTTGTTATCGCTTGCACATCAAAAGAACGGGTATAGATCTCTTGCAGCATTCGCAAATCATGCTCTGGCAAAAGTTTGATGAAATGACTAAGCAATTCACAAGCTTCTGGGTAGGAACTTTCCAATTTAGAGGACACTTCTTTCACCCGTTCTGGGTATTCAGCTTGAGGATACACAAAGAGATCAGCCAGCGTCTCATAATGTGTTTGTGTTGACATGCTATGCTCCCCTCTCTGTAGTGCCTTCCTTAAAACCAAATCCAGTACTACCTTTATGGTCACCTGTATTTTCCGTTAACTCAATTGCCTCTTCTCGGTGTGCGGGAGGAATCACAAATCTGTCATTGAATTTTGCAAGTGAAGTTAGATAGTAGATCGCATCCGCCATCTCCGTGGTGAGGTTTACATCATTCAATGCATTAATGGCTTTTTCTTTTGATATATCACCAACAGTTTTCCAACGACGATAAATCCTAACTGCCATAAGTTTCTTGACTCTGGTTTTAACTTTCTCTGTATCGCCAGCACTGAATAGATTGGCAAGATATTGCATAGGAAATCGACAATCTTCAATCGTTCCCCACAGTTCTTCGGTGCTTGTGTCATATAACCATTCATCATCCCAGCGTTTAGCAACATCATTTAGTTCTTGATCATTGCGTTGTTTACCAAGTGAGGCCATGACTGGTAAGAGCGGCGGAACATAGAACAGCATTGGTAATGTTCGAAACTCAGGGTGTAAAGGTAAGGCCATTCCCCACTCTTTAACGAATTTATAAATAGGTGATTTCTGAGCAGCCTTGATGGTCGAATCAGCGACCCCATTTTGTTTTGCCTGTTGAATCACCTCAGGATCGAAAGGATCCATGAGCATCTCCATTTGTTGTTCAACCAGATCAGATTCATCAACTGTTGCCACCTCCAGTAATCGATCGGCATCGTAGAGAAGAACACCAAGATAACGAATACGCCCGACACAACTATGCATACAAGCAGGAGCATGGCCAGCTTCAATTCGTGGGTAACATAAGATACATTTTTCTGATTTACCTGTTTGCCAGTTGTAATAGGTTTTTTTATAAGGGCAACCGGTTACACACATACGCCATCCTCTACAAACGCTCTGATTGATCAATACCACTCCATCTTCACCACGCTTATAAATAGCCCCTGAGGGACACGAAGCCACACAAGCAGGGTTCAAACAATGGTTACAAATTCTTGGTAAGTAGAAAAAAGCCATGCGTTCGAGTTGAAACATTGCTTGTTGTTCTTCCGGTGATAAGTTCTCTAAATTGGGGTCATTTCTTGCGTAATCGGGGGTACCGCTAAGATCATCGTCCCAATTAGGCCCCATTTTGATGTCCATTGGCTTGCCGGTAATCAGGGAAACCGGTCGAGCAGTTGGTTGATCATCAGCAGCAGGGGATTCAATCAGATCGAGGTATTTGTAAGTAAACGGTTCGTAATAATCATCAATGACGGGCAAGTTAGGATTATGAAAGATATTTTTAAGGCCTTTGTATTTTCCTGCACCTTTCAGTGTTATATTCTCTCCTTCTTTTTGCCAACCGCCTTTATAGATATCTTGATCTTCCCATTTTCCTGGGTAACCAGTTCCAGGTTTGGTTTCGACATTATTCCACCACATGTATTCGGACCCTTTGCGATCGGTCCATATATTCTTACAGGCAACAGAAC
>Ga0208895_1001099_pt1 | contig 11616 bp, 7 predicted proteins | sample ETNtaG_10_FD_185765 | JGI IMG/M metagenome (GOLD analysis project Ga0208895, IMG submission 185765) | Marine microbial and viral communities from oxygen minimum zone, Eastern Pacific Ocean - ETNP201302SV82 (SPAdes) (version 2) | ecosystem: Environmental > Aquatic > Marine > Oceanic ... | reverse complement strand
CCAACCATGTTTCGGGTATGTAGCCTATCCCTGCAGAAGAGACAACATCCGCAACAAATTCTGTCTTATCTTCATCTTTCAGCTGTACAACTCGACCGGAAATTTGGGCCGACATACCAAAAAGTGTTTGAGCTTCTGCTAACGATGTATAGATGACCGTTTCATCATAATCTTTCAGTCCAGTATCGTAGATTCCCACCACTCGGAATTGCCTAATGCCCGGTGGCTTTCCCGGACGACCCAAATTCGCCATGTCCAACAGAGTGATCTTTTTGCCGACTGTGACTCCAAGCTGCTTGGCCAGAGCCGCTCCCATGACGACAGTGCCGTCACCGCTGAGATCAAATTCCCCGTCAATAATGAATTGAGGTGTGGCGATAATTTTATCTATTCCTGATGAAGGCATCCCTTCCACCATAACACCTTGCGTCTCTCTGCCGACTCGAATCATGGCCGCTTGACTGATATACGGCTCACTGGCGGCAATTTCACTTATGTTGTTTAGGATAGAATCGAGGTGACTGTCCACTTCCGGAAGGTTACGATCGAAATATCCGCGAATACGAATGTGACCGTCGAAGCCGATGATTTTTTGCTCGATTTCGCTCTCGAAGCCGTCCAAGACAGCTAGCGTCAAGATGAGTACAGCGACGCCAATGGCCAATCCCGCCACTGCGAGATAGCTGATGAACGAAGTAAAACTAAATTTATGCTTGGATCGGAGATGCCGAGCAGCAATTAGGGAAAGGGGACCCATGACTAATCATTGCCGGGGAGTGTCCGCATGGCAGGAAACAACAGTACATCGCGAATGGAGGTTTGATCGGTCAGCAACATAACGAGACGATCCACACCGAGGCCAACTCCACCGGTGGGCGGCATTCCTACCTCAACAGCCCGTACAAAATCTTCATCAAATGCTTGAGCTTCTTCATCGCCTTTCTGGCGGAGCTCTGCCTGGGCCATAAGTCGCTCTCGCTGATCCACAGGATCAGTCAACTCTGTAAAGGAGTTCGCCAACTCTCTACCTCCGATGAACAGCTCAAATCGCTCTACAATCTCCCCGGAATCGTCGTCTCGTTTCAGTTTGGCGAGAGGAGAAATCGCTTTAGGATAATCAATCACGAACGTTGGCTCCTGAAGTTTCGGCTCCACTAAATTCTTCATAAGCAGCTCCAGCAAAGCGCCGACGTGAGCATCTTTCTCAGCATCGATACCGTGCTTTTTACAAATTTTACTCAGCTTGCCTTCGTCTGATAAAACAATTTTCTCTCCTGTCGCTTCTTCAAGTAGTTCCACGTAACCGGCTCGGCGATACGGTTTGGAGAAATCAATGGACGTTCCGTCGATCTCCACTGTTTTCACATCGACAGCTTCCGCCGTAGCCCTGATGAGCTCCTCGGTAAAATCCATAAGGAAATTGTAGTCTACGTAGGCGGCGTAATATTCCAGCATGGTGAACTCGGGATTGTGTGTTTTGTCCATCCCTTCGTTGCGGAAATCTTTTGCCATTTCGTACACCCGGTCGAAACCTCCAATGATAAGGCGTTTCAGAAAAAGTTCATCAGCAATGCGAAGATAAAGCGTACTGTCGAGAGCGTGGTGCTGAGTTTTGAACGGTCTTGCGAAAGCGCCTCCATAGATAGGCTGCAGCACTGGAGTCTCCACTTCGAGAAATCCACTCTGATCCAGGAATGCTCGGGCGGCAGTGATAATTTGCGCTCGCTTTCTAAAGACATCTCGTACTTCCGGGTTCACCACCAGATCGAGATGGCGGTGGCGGTAGCGCTGTTCCTTGTCAGCGAATGCGTGGTACGTCTCTCCTTCTTTCTCTTTACCGCCGGGAAGCGGGCGGATACTTTTAGCCAACACAACTAATTCTACCACATCGATGGAAATCTCACCGGTTTTGGTGGTGAAGACTTTTCCCTTCGCTCCAACTATATCACCCATGTCGAGAAGTTTGAAAACCTCGTAAGATTGTTCGCCTGCGTTATCCCGCTTGATGTAGCATTGAATTTTTCCCACGTCATCCTGAATATGGAAAAAGGCAGCCTTTCCCATCCGGCGGAGAGATACAATTCGCCCGGCTGCGGATACAGTTTTGCCTTTCAGTTTATCAAAACCTTCAATGATCTCAGTAGAACGGTGAGTCCGGTCATAAACGTAGGGATACGGATTGACTCCCATCTCCTGGAGTTTCGCCGTTTTCTCTTTCCGAAATTGAATTATTTGGGTCAGGCTTTGTTCTTTTTCAGCCGCCATGTTTTATTCTCCTAATTAGCCACGGACTTCCCTGCTTTCTGCAACAGATAAGCCCTCATGAATCCATTCAGATCACCATCCATTACCCGTTTAGCGTCTCCCACTTCTACTTTCGTCCGGTGATCTTTTACCATTGTGTACGGTTGAAATACATAGGACCGAATCTGGCTTCCCCAGCCTATATCCATCTTTTGATCTTCCAAATCTTTCCGTGCTTCCGCCTGCTCCTCCAGCTTGAGCTGATAGAGTCGTGCTTTCAGGATTTTCAGAGCGTTCGCCTTATTCTTGTGCTGGGAACGTTCGTTCTGGCACTGGGCCACAGTTCCTGTGGGAATATGTGTGATTCTCACCGCAGACTCGGTCTTGTTCACATGTTGTCCTCCGGCGCCGCTGGCACGGTATGTATCAATCTTAAGGTCATCGCTACTGACTTCAATTTCAATATCATCATCCACCGACGGATAGACAAAGACGCTGGCGAAAGAGGTATGCCGGCGGCTGGAAGCGTCAAACGGCGAGATACGCACCAAGCGGTGCACTCCCATTTCCGCTTTCAGGAGGCCGTAAGCAGAATCACCCTTAACTTCGATGGTGACGTCCTTGATTCCTGCTTCCTCGCCCGGCTGAAAGTCTATCACCTCGTACGAATACTGCTGCTGCTCTACCCAGCGGATATACATTCGATAGAGCATATCTGCCCAGTCCTGAGACTCAGTACCCCCGGCTCCGGGATGAATTTGCAGAATGGCGTCTTTGTCGTCATCCTGTCCGCTCAGCATCAGCCGTAGTTCGAGATCATCTATAGTTTTGGTGAATTGTGCCAGTTCATCTTCCGCTTCCTTGAGATGAACTGAACCAACGACGTCCTCCTCAGAAAGGAGTTCCAGGTGTGTCTCCACATCATCCCGAAGGGATTGAGCGGATTCCCACAAATTGATCTCTTTCTCGATGATAGAGATTTTCTTCAGCACTTTTTGAGCAGTCGAGGAGTCGTTCCAGAAATCTTCTGTAGAGGACTGTTTTTGGAGGGTGGATAAATTAGAGTTCAAAGCCGAAAGGTCAAAGATACCCCCGGAGTTCACAAAAGCGACTGTCTGCCGCCTGAAACTGTTCGTGTAGTGTAGATAAATCCATTACTTTGGTGACCTTTCGGTGGTGAATTTACGAAATTTGTGTCGAATGACAAGAGAGGTTAAAGGAGTAAAACTTGTATGAGAATACCTTAAATTGGTAAAATATTTTTTATGCTGATTCATTTAACAACAACTAAAGGACAATTATAGCATACTGTTGTAAATTGATAAAATTTAATGGTTTAGAGCAAAGCCCATACTGTAGAAGAATATTTGAAGGAACTTCCGGATGATAGATGAAAAGTCATTTCGGAAATTCGTAAACTAATTTTAGAGAATATCCCTGAAGGTTTTGTAGAAACTATGAACTGGGGTTCAACGGGGATTTTATTTGTGAATAAGCATTCTATTTGCTAATATTGCCAAATCGTGGGAAAATCAATCAAACTCAGGAGGATTCTAAAATGAGAAATTGGTCAATTATCATATTTCTAATCGTGGGATTAGCACAAACACAGGCCCAGCATACTGTTTCAGGCGCCGTTACAGATGCTGATAATGAACCACTTGTTGGAGTAAATATTCAAGAGGCAGGTACAACGAATGGCGCGACTACTGACGCGTTTGGATCATACGAACTAACTGTACAATCTTCCACAGCAACCTTAATTTTTGGCTACATCGGATTTACCACCTTAGAAGTAACTCTTAGTGGTCAAAATTCGTTAAACGTATCTATGGCGGCAGATGTTATCCAGTTGGGAGGAGTAAATGTCGTTGGATCAAGAAATTCTACCCGTTCTGCCACTAATTCACCTGTTGCTGTCGATATTATCGATGTTTCAGACTTAGCAATAAGAAACGGAAAAGCGGAACTTAACCAGATTCTACAATACGCAGCGCCTTCATTTAATGCTACAAAGCAATCCGGATCGGATGGAGCAGACCATATTGATCCAGCTTCCCTCAGGGGATTAGGGCCAGATCAAACCTTGGTACTCATTAATGGTAAAAGAAGACATCAATCTTCTTTGGTCAACGTTTTTGGAACAAGAGGACGAGGTAATTCCGGAACGGACTTAAATGCCATACCCGCCGCTGCAATCAAACGAATAGAAGTACTCAGAGATGGTGCTTCCGCCCAGTATGGTTCCGATGCCATTGCCGGTGTAATCAATGTCGTTTTAAATGATAATTCAGATGGAATTACTGTTGGCGTCACAACCGGTAATTATAGTACAGATGTTGGGGGTGATTATGCACAGCAAATTTTTGATACACAAGGCGAATGGGAGCCAGCATTATCTAACATAAATGGAGCAGACCGTGGTGGAGTTACTATTGACGCCGAAGATGATGATTTTGACGGTGAAACTGTAAAAATAGATTTAAACTACGGTGCAAATCTAGGTGATAACGGAGGTTTTATAAACGTAACTACTGAATATTTATCAAGAGCTAGAACGTTAAGGCCAAGTTTTGATTGGAGAGAAGGATACGGAACGGCGGCTGTTGACGGCTTTAACTTCATGGTAAATTCGGCTATGCCGGTTGGACAAAACAGTGAGTTATATGCTTTTGGAGGAAGAAATTTTCGAGATACAGATGCGTATGCTTTCACAAGGGGGAGTTTTGCTAACGGTGACAATCGTGCAGTTCCAAGCCTTTATCCTGATGGGTTTACTCCTCGAATTACATCCAACATCACAGATGTATCAGCCTCAACGGGTGTAAGACACAACATGAGTAATGGCTGGAAAGTTGATTTCAATAATACATACGGAAAAAATGATTTCCATTATTACATAAGAGGCACTAATAATGCTTCGTTAGGTAGTGCATCTCCTACGGATTTTGATGCTGGCGGTCATACCCTTTCACAAAATACGACAAGCCTTGACTTTAGTAAATATAATCGTGATATAAAGTCAGGATTTAACTTAGCATTTGGTCTTGAGTTCCGCACCGAGAACTTTACAATTTTCGCTGGTGAAGAAGGTTCGTACGCTCTTTATGATACTTTAGGTATAGCGCTTACGAATCCGGCCACTCAAGTTCCTGCTGTTGATTCCAATGGCGATCAATTATCAAGCGGGTCTCAGGGTTTTCCTGGATACAGTCCGGCGAATGCAGTAGATAGGAGTCGTACAAATTTCGGGTTTTACCTTGATGCCGAATTAAATGTGTCGGATGCTTTGCTGTTAAGCGGCGCTGTTCGACAGGAGAATTACAGTGATTTTGGTCAAACTACAAATTACAAAGTAGCCGGCCGGTATAGTGTAAGTAATAGTCTCTCTCTTCGAGGATCAGTATCTACGGGATTCAGAGCCCCGTCTTTAGCTCAAAAGCACTATAATTTACTTTTCAATAATATCGTGTCTGGCGAGTCTGTACGTACTTTGCTTGCCTCAAATACAAGCACAGTAGCCAAGGCTTTCGGAATTGGTGAGCTTACAGAAGAAACAGCAGCCAACAGTAGTGTGGGATTCACTTTCAACATTGGTGAATTATCTGCTACAGTGGATGCGTATTCAATTGCTGTAAAGGATAGAATTGTTCTCACCGATAACTTTGACGCATCAGCTCTGAATGTTGGCGCTGAAGACGCTCAGTTCTTTGCCAACGGTGTGGATACAAAAACCACTGGTGTTGATATCGTATTGAATTACTCAAAAAGTGTAGGTAACGGGAACAGACTCTCTGTCGGCTTGGCGGGTAATATGAATATGCTTGAAATAGAAAAAATTAACAATGGCGCATTGAACGAATTTACATTTTTCGGTCCGTTCTCCCGGGCCTATTTAGAAGCAGCTGCACCGGACTATAAATTTGGTTTGAATCTTGGTTTTCAAACCAAAAAGCTGAATCTTGATGCAACGATAACACAATTTAGCGAAGTCATTCTTCAGGATTTCCAATGGATTGATACACCTGCATCTACTCAGGCTGAAGCTGATGCTTTATTTGCTGTGGCTACGGATACATATGAAGCTGCTATGACACTTGATTTAAGTGCTGGTTATTCAATAACAAATAACGTGGTCCTCACAGTTGGTGCAAATAATCTTCTAAATACCTATCCAACACCTCAATATGACGGTTGGACTGATCAGGGTGGGTTCAATGATTCTGTCCAAATGGGATCTGACGGAGCGTATTATTTTAGTTCGATAGGCTATAAATTTTAAAAGAAATTAAACTACATAATATTTGACAAAATAGAGATGATCAACCAACACAGTTGATTATCTCTATTTTATTTTCTCAAACCATAGAAAAATATCTCTTAACCTAACAGGTTCTGGTCAACCTGTTAGGTTTTTTATACTAATTCTACTCTCCAGATCCCACAAAGAGATGCTCATTCAGCTTCCGGCGCAAGGCGAATTCGTCCAAATTGGGTTCAAGGATTCCCTCCATGGCGACGGCTATCTTTCCAGTTTCTTCAGATATCACTACAGCAATCACATCCGTCTCTTCGCTTATACCGAGCGCTGCCCGATGGCGAGTACCAAAGCTCGGATCGAGCTGCTCTCGCTCTGTCAACGGCAGAATACATTGTGCTGCCTCCAAAACATCGTTCTGAATAATTACAGCCCCGTCGTGCAGAGGTGACTGGGGATTGAAGATAGAAACAAGAAGTGGAGCTGTCACTTCAGATTTAAGTGGAGTACCGCCCTCTTTAATGGACTTTAGACCCGTATCACGCTGGAGGACGATGAGCCCGCCCCATTTCCTCCGCTGAAGTTCAACACACGTTTCCGAAACGGCGTCGATAGTCTTTGAAGTTCCTACCTTGAAGAGCCGTCGGATAAAGCGTGTTCGTCCAACAAAGATAAGCAGGCGACGCAGTTCGGGTTGGAACAGAATTACGAAAGCAACAACCCAAACTGTTTGAATCTGATCTACAATCCATATCATCCCGCGCATGCCGAAAGCTCTAAACAGAAACGATGATATGAGAATGATTACCAGTCCTACAAGCATGTGTCCAGCCCGAGTCCCTTTGAAATAGTGATAGAGCTGGATGAACAGCCACGTCACTAGTATGATATCAATGACGTCCACGAGAGTGATGGAGAGAAATCCCAGTTTTACGAGTGTCATGCCGCTGCTCCTTCAAGACGAATGGCGTCTGAAATCAGAACCACTCGCCGCATCTCTTTAACATCATGTACGCGAACAATTTTCGCGCCGTTTAAGATGGCAGCAGTGATGGATGCTGAAGTCCCTTCGAGTCGTTCATTTTCAGGTAGCTCAAGCGTCTTGCCGATGAACGATTTTCTCGACGGTCCTATCATAACAGGATAGCCCAAATCACATATTTTCTGCAGCTCATTCAAGATAACAAAATTGTCCGCCACTCGCTTGCCAAAACCGATCCCGGGATCGAGAATAATTTTTTCTCGGGAGATGCCAGTTGAAAGTGCAAAGGCAATCCGCTCTTCGAAATAGTTTACAAGTTCAGTCATCAAGTCGTCGTAGCTGGGATTAACCTGCATAGTCCTTGGTGTTCCTTTCATATGCATGATTATTGAGTGAACATCCCGTTCAGACGCTAGCTGCGCCATGAGGTTGTCTCCACGTAAACCAGAAATGTCGTTGATGATGGTCGCACCAGCATCAAGCGCTTTTTCTGCTACGACTGACTTGTAGGTATCAATGGAAATGGGAATATCTATAGTTTCATTTAAAGCAGAAATGACGGGCAACACTCGGCGGAGTTCTTCCGAGTCACTTACTGGGTCCGCACCTGGTCGAGATGACTCACCACCGATATCTATGATGTCAGCTCCTTCTTCAACCATCTGGACGGTTCGTTCAATAGCTTTATCAGCATCGTAAAATTCGCCACCATCGGAAAAAGAATCGGGAGTTATATTCAACACACCCATGATGAGTGTTCGGTTCTGACATAAGAGTTTAGATAACGTCATTATTGATAATTTATAACAGGTCTATTTAAAAAAGTGTACTTTACACAAAAGAGAGTCAAAGGAAATCCTATTTTACCTCTTTTTCCTCTTTCTCTGGTTCGATCTCGTCGACCGATTCAGTATCTTCTGCTTTTTCGATTGTTTGACCATTATTTTCCCGGGCAGGACGTCTATTCAATTTTTCACCTGCCAAAATACCATCTAACTCAGAACCTTCAATTGTTTCGTATTCCAACAGTACTTTGGCTAATGCGTGCAGTTTGTCAATATTTTCTTTCAGAAGTTTCATAACATCATCTTCAGCCCCGATAAGAATCTTGGTCACTTCCTCATCGATTTTCTGTGCTGTCTCTTCGCTATAGTCACGGTGTTTGGCGATTTCCCGACCAAGGAAGATCTCTTCTTCCTTTTTACCAAATGTGAGCGGCCCCATAACGTCACTCATTCCCCACTCACACACCATTTTCCGGGCTACCTTAGAAGCGACTTCTATGTCGTTTCCACCACCTGTGGTGAGTTCACCGAAGATAATCTGCTCAGCGACTCTTCCACCCATTAGGACTTTTAGCTTCGTCTCAATATAAGATTTAGCATAGTTATGTCTTTCATCAATGGGAAGTTGTGCTGTGAGACCCAGAGCTCGTCCACGCGGAATGATTGTCACTTTGTGAACTGGATCCGCATCCGGGAGAAGCTTGGCTACTAAAGCGTGTCCGGATTCATGATAAGCAGTCAGTTCCTTCTCCTCATCGCTTAAGAGCATACTCTTCCGTTCTACACCCATCATCACTTTATCTTTCGCTTCTTCAAAATCGTCCATGTTCACACTGGACTTCTCTTTTCTCGCCGCCAGTAGCGCTGCCTCATTCACAATGTTTTCAAGATCAGCTCCTACAAGTCCCGGCGTCCCCTTAGCAATGGTCTCGAGATTGACATCTTTCATGGGGATATTCCTGGTGTGAACTTTTAGGATGCCATGTCTACCTCGTAAATCAGGAGCATCTACCACAACCTGTCGGTCAAAACGACCAGGTCTAAGCAGTGCTGAGTCGAGAACATCAGGTCGATTGGTCGCAGCCAAAATAATGATATTGGTGTTGGGCTCAAATCCATCCATCTCCACCAGAAGTGCATTAAGGGTCTGTTCCCGTTCATCATGGCCTCCGCCAAGTCCAGCACCGCGATGTCTGCCTACAGCATCAATTTCATCTATGAATACTATTGCCGGAGCATGTTTCTTTCCTTGCTCAAATAGATCTCGAACCCTTGAGGCACCTACACCTACGAACATCTCTACAAAGTCCGCGCCACTGATGCTGAAAAACGGCACGCTGGCTTCACCTGCAACGGCTCGCGCCATAAGTGTCTTTCCAGTCCCTGGAGGGCCCAGCAAGAGGACACCTTTAGGAATTCGACCTCCCAGCTTTTGGAACCGTTTGGGGTGTTTCAGGAACTGGATTATTTCCGTAAGTTCCGTTTTAGCTTCTTCGCAGCCGGCCACATCATCAAAAGTAACACCTGGTTTATCAGTCGTCCAGAGGCGTGCCTTACTTCTTCCAAAACTGAAAAGACCTTTTGTACCGCCGGCACCTCCCTGCATTCGCCGCATGATGAAAATCCAGAAGACAATTAATAGAAGCCACGGTGCCATACTCAAGAGATATCCACCCCAATCAACACTTGGTGTATCAAACGTATATTGAATCCCTCTTGCCTTCCATTCGGTCTCCATAGCTTCATCAGCTTCTCTTGGAAGTACAACCCAAAAGGCATCTACCGGTATTCGTTGACTACCCCGTTCAATTGTTTGTTGTCGTTTAAGCTTACCGTGGAAGTTATTCTCTATAATCTCTGCAGAAGCTATTATTTCCGAATCCCGGAAATGTTCGTATTCATAATACTTAAGCTCAACTTCATCTCCGTTTGTGCCGGTAAACAGTCCTGAGACAAAAATGGCTGATATAAGGATAATTACCCAGATAAGAGATGTTTTACCCGCCTGCTTCCACTGGAAGCCTTGATTACCCTTCTGTTGATCGCCGCCAGATTGATTATCAGGTGTACTGTGTTTGTTCTTGTTTTCCTGTTCACTCATTATAATAAATCCTTAATTACAGTCTTTCTCTAACTCGTCTTCTATTGAAAAAATACCCTTTAAGTTCCTCTTTTTCTGATCCATATCAAGTCCATAGCCTACAACATAATCAGCAGGAATCTCAAATCCAACATAATCCAAGTCGAAATTTAGCTTTGCTACCTCTCTTTTGAAAAGCAAACTTACCACAGCCACCGACGATGGCATAGAATCTTCAATACGAGATTTCAAAAAGTTAATAGTTAATCCCGAATCCACGATATCTTCAACGATAATTACATTTCTTCCGGCAACATCAGAAGAAATATCCTTTCTTAAATGAATTGTTCCAGAAGAAGCATTACCTTCATAACTCGATAATTTTATAAAGTCAACTTCACAGTCAATGGTCACTTCACGTAAAAGGTCTGCCATGAAAATAAAACTGCCATTTAAAACTCCCACAAAGATGGGTTCTCTCCCTTTGTAATCTCTGGAAATTTCTTTTCCCATTTCACCAATCCTTTTGGCTAGCTGTGCAGCAGAAATCAATTCTCGCATAATAAATTCTCTTCAAGCCACTGTAAACGTCCAAACCGAGAAGTTTTTTCGGTCACTTTAAATCGATCGTCGAGACAGACACCGCAAAGCCATACGATTTCATCATCTGATGTAAGTACATATTGTCTATCTTTAGCAAAGCGATCTAACTTCCGATCAATTAAAATATCACTGACTTTTTTACTACCGTTCAAACCAAGTGGATTCATCCTGTCACCAGGCTGCCAACCCCGGAGTTGTAATGTATTCGAAGGAATTGAAGCTATATCGATCAATTCTTCACTGCTATCAGTTGTAAACGGAGCAGATTCACTTAATATTACGAGCTCAAACTTATAATCTCCTACACTCATTGATAAATCTCTTGCTTGAAAGCTTTGGTAAATATCATCAGCTTTAAACAGTGTTTTTTGAGAAAGTAGGAAATTTTCTCTATCTCTCAACAGTGTCCAACTTCTGGGGAGTGCTAACATCTGTCCCGTCCTCGACGAATTGAGGAAAGCATCTAGTGATCGCCAGACATGCCCACGCCAATCACCGCCATTTGTGAGATGATAGATTAGCCGTTTTCTCATGAAGGCAGATTCCATCATCAGATGATCAACATTTATACAAAGAACACCATCGCTTCGAATCGACACAAGGGTCTCTCTCCTTCTTTCCAATTCTTTTTCGAGGAAATCCTCTAATTCGTTCACATTTTCTG
>Ga0208895_1001089_pt1 | contig 11680 bp, 9 predicted proteins | sample ETNtaG_10_FD_185765 | JGI IMG/M metagenome (GOLD analysis project Ga0208895, IMG submission 185765) | Marine microbial and viral communities from oxygen minimum zone, Eastern Pacific Ocean - ETNP201302SV82 (SPAdes) (version 2) | ecosystem: Environmental > Aquatic > Marine > Oceanic ... | reverse complement strand
GGGCTTGCCCTCATCTATCCCCGTAACCCGGTAGAGTTCAGACGCGGGCATGCGAAACACCGGCTTGCGCATATTGCGAACAAGCATTGCCTGCCGATAGAGGAAGAGGTCTATACCCTTCGTCAGCTGAGCCAGATGAGTAATGTCGATGAGAGCAAAGCGACCGGGATTGTCAAACACGGAGGCGAACTCCGGATGAAAGCTCCACTCGACGAGTTCAACATCTTTGTAGCGCATCTGCTCGAACTCGGCGAAGACCGGGACGTCCCCGCCATCGATGAACTTGCACTCAGTGTTGGAGATGGCAGCAAGGGCTGCCTTGACTGGAGCATTCCCCTTATACCGGCTGAAGCCTGCCGCATGCCTCAGATCGGTCAGCGAGGCCTGGAAGCGCGCAATCCCCCCGCGCTTGAGCGTATTGGATGAAAGCCACATCAGAGCCAGCAGCACCCGCATCGCCGGTCCGTTGTGCTCTGCACTACCAAAAGCAGGCGCGCATAGGACACCCGGGAGAGCGAACTGCCCTCCGACTTCCAGATCCTTGATCAATTTCTTCAGTGCCGCATCCACCCCGGGTGTTTCCCCAGGTGAGGTTCGGGCACGTGGTGTCCGTTCTGCCAACTTATATCCCTCCTGCGCAGACGTCCCGGTCTGACGCACACACCAGATCGGTCCATCCCTGCTCACGCAGAAGTCTTTTCCCTGTCGAGTTCCGGTTTTTTGCGTCCACCTCATTCTTTGGGAGGACTGGTTCCCTTGCCTATTTCCGATGCGAGTTCATCAGGAAGCCCCACCCATGCCCCGAAAGCCTCGCAAAAGTATGCTGAAGCGCACCCTCCGCGGCGTCTCTCTCCTCGAGACGCTCTTGGCGCTGTCTATTGGCGGTGTCGTTATCGCCTCGAGCATGTTCGGCCTTGCCCGTTACACCGAAAACCTGAAGGTTCAGGCGAGCGCCAGTATGCTCAACCGCCTGACCTTTGCTGCTGACCGCTACGCGGAGGACAACTTCGATGCCCTCCTCGCAGCTGCGCCGCAGGAAATTCCGATCAGCGTCCTTCAGCCCTACTATGGGCAAAACATCGGGACGGATGCCTTCCGCTCCAGCTACCGCCTGAGCACCCGGAGCTACACCTACCAGGTTCCTGACCCCAGCGGCGGCACTCGCAACGAGAATGCCCTCCAGATCCTGGTCGTGGCCATGCAGGACCCCAACGGAGCGCTTCAGGGCGATGAATCCGTGCGCGCGGACATTGCCAATACCGCCGGTGCCGGCGCCGGCTTCATCAGCACGGACAACCTGACCTGTATGAACGCAGCAGGCACCGGAACTCGGACCCCGGGCAATATCTGCGGCGCATTCGGTTCCTACTCATTCGTTGCAGGTGCCTTCCCGGCAACGGACTTCAACGGCAACAACGTCAACCCCAATGACGGGGCGGCATACGTGGGTCTCGTGACGAAGGGCGACAGCAGCGTCTACGGTGATCAGCTCTACCGGTATGATTTCGGCGATCCCGAGTTGAACACCATGCACACAGACCTGCTGATGAACGATTACGACATCGAGAACCCGCGGCAGATCAACGGCACCAATCTTCTCAACTTCGATGGCGGCCGGCAGGCGATCGATACGCTCTCCGGCAACCTCACCATCGAGCCGGCAGATACGCTGGTTCTCTCTCCGGGCGCCAATACGGTGGAAATCACCGACAACGGCGGCCCGAATGGCATCCCCGTCGTCCATGGTTCAGCCAATCGACTCCAGCTCGGCACGACCGGCGCCACCAGCTGGACTTCTCTGGGTGATCGGGTCAGCCGAACGATGAGCGGCGACGCTCGCGACGTCGGCGAAGGGGACCTCTATGCGAGAAATGTCTGGTCGGAAGAACTTCGCGCCGACGAGATCAACTCCCTTCATCCGCGACGGGAAGACCCGCTGCGCCTTCAAAAGCGCAACAATGGCGAGGTCATCATCGGCAAGCGTGTTCGCTACCGCCCGAACGATGGCCCGCGCTACGAGATCTCCGACGGCAAACTGACCGCCCAGCATGTTCAGGTTCAGGACGTCACCTGTGCCGACTGTGGCGGCTCTCTGTCCAACCTTCTGCCGCGCTGGCGCCACATGGGGACTTACTTCATCTCCGACCTCGTCAACACCCCGAGCGGAACAATCGTGCCGAAGCCGCAATGCACCGACACGCGTCGAGCTCAGGAGACCAGGGGCGGCAACAGCGAGGAAGCTGGGTATAACGAGAACGACATCGATGGACGCTTCGAGCAGAAAATCATCGTGATCCCGAAGGAAATCGGCGTCCCTCGGCACCAGAATGGCGACTCGGTCTATAGTTTCTACGCCACCCATGCGGGCAACAACTGGCGTGTGTATCCGCGCGTCGACGTAAGCGGAGGCAGCGTCGAGAACGGTGCCGCAACCGCCCTTGCAGCCACCTATTGCGTTTTCACCGGGGGCAACAATCCCAACCCCACCAGTGCTGTCATGAACAACCTGCCGAACAACAATACCGGCTGGTGGAACCGTATCGAGTAAACCGATGGTTGCAGAAAAATCCCGCCCCCGCGGGATTTTTCATTTCAACTTTTTTCGGTCTTTTCCTTTCCCGTCACTTCGCCCACGAGGGTTTCGGCCAACCTTGTATTTACAAGCCACGCACTAAGTGAAGGACAACAGAAATGACTATTCGAACCACTCTTCGTCTCCTGGGCGCAACTGCAATGATCGCCGGCCTGTCGGCCTGCGGCGGCGGTGGCGGTGGGGGCGGCGATCCCGAAGCTTCCTACACGGCAATTCAGCCGATGAAGGGCATGACCGCCGAAGATTACCAGGCTCTCCAGGATCGCGGCGTGATCGCGGCAGACGGCGAGGGCCGCGCCTTCTCCAGCCTCGCATCCACTCGCTCGAGCGACGCCGGATTTTCCGAGGCAGTTGGCTTCCGCAACGATGGTCAGGTGATCATCAACGCCGGACGCACGAACGGCGAGACCACCGAGGCGCCGAGCATCAACGTAGCCATCGGCCAGAACGATGACAACGAGCGCTCCTTCCATCCCGACTACGGCAATGAAACCAACAACGTCGGAAATCAGATGATCTCTGGCGGTCAGGGTGACATCAACGGCCAGACGGTCTATCTGGGGCGCCGGGATGAGCGGGGCGACGAGACGCGCGTCATCTACATTCCGCGCGGCGACAGTGAGATGTATGTCGGCGCCTATGCGTCCGATGTCCACGGAACCCAAGGCACCCATGGTGTTTTCGGCCGTGAGACCACTGCCGGCGAAATGGGTCGCCTGACCGGGACCGCCAGCTACCGCGGCGTCGCCGCCGCATCGGTAAACCGCAATGAGAATGGCTCCAGTGCGGAGGGCGGCTACTACGAGGGCACTTCGACCGCGAACGTGAACTTCGACACCAACCGCGTGAACATGGATGTCTCGCTCGGCCGGGATCGCGAGCTTTCCCCGGGCACTGACACCATCGGCATGACGGTGCAAAACGCCCAGATCGCCAATGATGGGCGCATCACCGGCGCCGCGACCTACAATGGTCTGAGCGTCAACGGTCAGACGGTGACCGGCTCTGTCGATGGTCATTTCTTCGGCCCGAACGGAGAATCCATCGGCGCGACCTACATCGGCACGGCCGGGAACGACAATCAGTTCGGTCATATCGTCGGGCACACAGTCCTCAACCAGGACTGATCCGACGGGGTCGGACGAAGTGCGTGGCTGGCATTGTCCGGCCCGACCACGGGGCGCCTTCGGGCGCCCCGTTTTTCATTGGTTCCAACCTGTGGCACACGAACCGATATTCCTGATCTCTACAGGAATGGCCAATGACAAAACTCGCTGACGACCTTCTCTCTTGGTATGATAAAAACGCCCGGGAATTGCCGTGGCGCATCAGTCCCTCCGCCCGCGCGGAAGGGATGAGGCCAGACCCCTACCATGTGTGGCTCTCGGAGATCATGCTCCAGCAGACGACCGTCATCGTCGTTCGAGGTTACTTCGAAAAATTCACATCCGCCTGGCCACGTGTGGAAGACCTTGCGCAGGCTTCCGACGAGGATGTCATGTCTGCCTGGGCTGGACTTGGATACTACGCTCGCGCGCGCAATCTGCTGAAGTGTGCCCGGCAAATCACCGCCGCGGGAGGTCAGCTCCCCCAACACGAGTCTGATCTCCTCCGCCTGCCCGGCATCGGGCCGTATACCGCGGCCGCGATATCTGCGATCGCCTTCGATCGCCCCGCCAATGTCGTCGATGGAAATGTCGAGCGCGTGATCTCGCGGATCGAAGCGATCACGGAAGAGCTCCCGCAGGGTCGCAGCCGAATCCGCAAAGCCGCCGGACAATACGCCCCAGAGTTTCGACCTGGCGACTATGCCCAAGCCCTGATGGATCTCGGATCGAGCATATGCACCCCGCGCTCTCCGAAATGCGTCGCTTGCCCAGTCTCTCACTATTGCAAAGCAGAGCGTCAAGGTATCCAGGGCACGCTTCCTCGCAAGGCTCCAAAGCGGAAAAAGCCCACCCGGCGTGGCATCGCTTGGGTGGCTCGGACAGATGATGGTGCATGGCTCCTCGAGACCAGGCCTGAGAGCGGACTTCTCGGCGGAACCCGCGGATGGCCCGGGACCGAATGGACAGAGAAGGAGCCAGAAGGAGATCCCCCAGGGAAGGCAGACTGGATTGAAGCTGGTCTGGTCCGGCACACCTTCACGCATTTCCATCTCGAACTGGAGGTTCGCACTGGTCTCATCGATACCGCAGAGACCCTGGACGAGGGCCTCAGTCTCGTTCGCGACCTTGATCCTGATCACCTGCCCAGCGTTATGAAGAAGGCCTTCGAACGAGCCCAAGGGGTTATCTAAGGCCTCCGAAAATCAAATGCGCTCTGTCATTTTGGTCGCGACGCTCGCGACCCAATCTCCTTTGTCTAAGGGGATTTACACATGCGAACCATCGGCACAGCCATTCTCAAACCCACCAAGGGCTGCAATGCAGATTGCAGCTACTGCTGCGCGCCGCCGGACGGCGCCCCGAAGTGGACCCTGAATGAATTCAAGGCAGCCTTCGACGCACTGGAGCCTCGACTCCTGCCTGGGGCCTTCCTCATCTGGCACGGCGGCGAGCCAATGCTCCTCGGAACGCAGTTCTATCGTGAAGCCTATGCATATGCGCAGGCGCGCGTTCCTGGCATCCGGTTCTCGATGCAGTCCAACATGTTGGGCTACAATGATCGTTGGAACGAGATCTTCCGAGACATCTTCAAAGGCTCCGTCTCGACCAGCTGGGACCCTGATGAACTTTGCCGCACAGTCAACGGACGTGCCGATGTCTACTCTCAGCTCTACCACCTCAAGATGGGCAAGATCCTCGACGATGGCTGGCGTCCAAAGGTGATCAGCACCTTCAGCGAAGATACGATCCATCTTGCTCACGACGTCTACGATCGCGCCCTCGCTGAAGCAGAGAAGGGGCGCGTCTACGATATCCGCATCAACTATCGCTACCCGGCCGGCCGCGCTGCCACTGAAGGCCCTGCCATTATGCCGGAGACCTACGGTCGCGTCCTGCTGGAAATCTACGACCGGTGGATCTCCGATACGCCCGACTTCGTTGTCACGCCTCTCGACCAGATGTTCCTCAAAGTCACGGGACGGGAAATCGCTCGCTGCCCATGGGCGAAAGGCTGCACGGGACATATTGTCGGCATCGAGCCGAACTTCGATGTGCACAACTGCGGAGAGTTCGCCGATCTCGATGATCCAGAGTTCCGCTTCGGCAATCTGATCGACGATGGCATCGAGGCCTGCCTGACATCGCGCGCCGCGCAGCGCCTCGCCATGCGGCGCGTCAAACAACCAAAGAGCTGTCAAAGCTGCATCCACTTCACCGAATGTGAAGGCGGCTGCATGCGAGACGCCGTCCTGTTCGACCGCGGGGTCTACGGAAAGTTCTTCTACTGCGAGAGCTGGCAAGAGGTGTTTTCGCGGGTCAAGGAGAGCATCCTCAGTGGTGAGGCGGACGCCGCTCTGGCCAAATTCGGCCACGACCCAGAGCACATGCGGGAGATTGTCCGCAAGCGTGTGATCGCTGGCCTCGAGGCAGGAAAAACCAACATGCGCCGGCCGGTTCTCGCCGCAGGCTACGTTCCATCTTTCGAAACGCTGCACGGGGAGGTCGATCTCGCCTGATGTCCGAACTTCCGACACCTCAGCAATCACGCCTGCGCGACGCAGACCGAAAGGGAAAGCCCGTCGTGGCTTATCTCAAGCCGTCTGACTATTGCAACGTCGGGTGCGACCACTGCTATTTGCCGCTGGCCGTTCGCCAGAACAAATCTCGCATGCACGAGGATACTCTCGACCAAGCCATTCAGGCAGTGCGTGAGATGGTAGAGCGGCAACGCGCTCCTGGCGCGCTGATCGTCTGGCACGGCGGCGAGCCGCTTGCGTTGCCGTCTGACTACCTCCGCGATGCCTGCGAACGTGTCCGCAAGGCCATGCCTGATGCGGTGCAATCCATCCAGACCTCCCTCGTTCCGTTTCGGGAAGAATGGGCTCCGATCATCGCGGATTACTTCGAAGGCCATATCGGCACATCGATCGATTTTTCTCAGCGCACGATCCGCGGAGATGTCGGCCGCTACCACGAAATGTTTCTTTCCAAGGTGGAGGCCGCGCGCGCTCATGGCTTCTCGGTCACGCCAGGCGTCGTTCCTTCAAAGGGCGAGCTGGGCCGTGGCGCCGAGATCGTCGATTGGATGCATGAGCATGGCTTCAACGAGTGGAATATCGATCGCTACAACAGCTTCGGTGGCGATGATCCCATGCGTCCGACGAACCAGGAGCACAGCCGCTTTCTTACCGAGGTATTCGACCGCGTGATGGAGCTCGCCGTTGACGGCCACCTCATGCGGGTAAACACGGTCCATGCCGCGCTGAGCGGCATCCTGACCAACCAGGGCGGAGATCGCTGGGGCGGCTCCTGCTCGCGTGATTTCATCGTCGTCAATCCTGATGGGTCGACGAGTGCCTGCCCCGACAAGATCAGCTTCGAAAGCTTCTCCAACATCAAGGACGGTTTCGAAGGTTTCGAAGCCTCCGAAGCTCGCAAGCGATGGATCAGGATGCATCTCACGGGACATCGCAACGAGGACTGCCCAACATGCCCGTTCAATACCTTCTGTCGCAGTGGATGTCCTTTGACACCCAATGCGCCCGAAACCGAAGGCGAATGTTCCGGCTATCACCGTCACCTGCGGCACGCTCGGACCTTTGCCAATGAGAACCCGGATCTCGCGACCCGATACTTTCTTCAGGACCTGACCCAATGACCGAAACAAGCGCCACCGATGGTCGCCTGCCCTCGAGCCAGGCATTCGATCACCTGGTCTATCTCCGGGTATTCGAAGGCTGCAACCTGCACTGCCAGCACTGCTTCATTCCCTCGAATCCCAAGCGCATGACGATGGAAGACATCGCGCGCGTGCCCGATGACCTCCGCAAGCGGATCTCTCCCGGGTCCACGATCCTGGTCCAATGGCACGGTGGCGAGCCTACGCTCATGGGCGCCGATTTCATTCGCCGCGGAATCGAGACCCTTCGGCAGAATGGGCCAGAGTTCACCTGGCGTCATGGCATTCAGACCAACCTGATGAGCTTCGACGCGGAGTGGGCGCAGCTCTATCACGATGAGTTCGGCGGCGAGGTCGGGGTGTCCTGGGACCCCAAGATCCGACTGCTGAATCGCCATGCCGTGGACAGCAACCCCGAGTTCAACCGGCGCTTCGATGAAAAGCTCTCCGCACTGATTGATGCAGGCCTGACGCCTTACCTGGTGGTCACAGCCGCTGGATCGCTGTTCAAGGCCTTCCCCAATCCTTTCGATTTCTTCCAGCATTGGATCGACCGTGGGGTCCAGCATGTCCATCTCGAGCGCATCACGGAAACCGGCTATGCGCGCCAGAACTGGAATACCGTTGGCCTCGACAATGCCGGCTACTCCGACAAAATGTCTCGCTGGGCACGCGCTTACTGGGCCTTCAAAGGATCTCGAAGCGGGCCTACGCCCCTTTTCCTTTCGCCCTTTGAGAACCTCATCGACAGCATCTCATCCCTGGGCGATGGAAAACCACGTGCCCACGGATGTTGGTCTGGAACCTGCGACACTCGCTTTCACACCATCGATGCGCAGGGCTACAAGTTCGGATGCACCGCGCTCACGAGCGAACAGGGCAATCGAAACAGCAATCACGGGTTCGACCTCGGAAAGGATCTGAAGGCAAAAAGAGAACTGCGTCAGTTCGATTGCCATCGCTGTCCATTCCGGTCGGTTTGTTCCTCTGGTTGTCTGGCCCTAAATTTCGATGACGGGAGTGGTGAATGCTCCGGCGGCTACAGGCTCTTCAATACACTCGCAGCTTTGTCCGGCGCCAACGTCTCATCCCGCAGCGAAAAAGAGGCGCCGCAGGCGCCTGAAATACCAAGCTTGAAGTAAACAGAGGCAGTAAAAACAATGAAACCCAGCAGCCAGGTCGTTATGTCCGCCGCATCCGTGGCCGCCGCACTTCAGGTGATCGGCGGAATGCATGCAGAGCACAAAACACTCGCAGTTCCCAGCGTCAGCGAATTCCGCGATGAAGCACGCGCCGCGGCGAGTTCCGCGCAATCCCAAGCCATGATCCGCTCGGCGATGGTGCCCATCGCCGCCTCGGTGAAGATCGATGAGCAGATGATGCATGAGCGCTACGCCAAGATGGATGGCGATGCCGCTGCTCGCGCGCGCGAATTCCTTCTCAACCTCCAGGCGGGCAACGACGGAAGCTACGATGTCGCCCAGGCCTTCAGGAATGACAGCGTAACGCGAGCATTGGAGCTGCGTTGCTACAGCAACTGTCACTCTGCCTGTCACGGGTCCCGCGGCTGGCGCTAAGCCCCGGGATTTCCATTTCCGAAGAGGTGCTGTCGAACGCACCTTCTTCGGGAAAAGGAGATTGCGATATGAAGATCACCGAGCTTGACGGACTCGAAAAAACCCCCTCGCCCATCCTCTATGGTGTCGAGATCGACGGAGAGTGCTTCACGCCTCCCCCGGGCCTCGAGCAAATAGGTCTCCTTTGGAAGGGTGAAGGTCCCGACCAGATCGATGATGATCTCGTCGATACGATCATCGCCTTTGGTCTTTCGGGAGTGGATGTCGTTCTCGAGGTTCGGCCCGGCGACAGCGTCGACCATGCCTACCTCCTGACCCTCGCGGGAAATGCGGGCTTCTCGATCGCCGCGATCCCGCCGAACAGCGAAGATGACGTCGATGGTTGGCAGACCCATTGCTGCGCATTCGCGCGCGCTTTCCTGACCACGCCCAACTTCGCCAAGAGCCTCTACCCGGTCAGTGGATACCTCTCTTACTTGATCGCCGAGTTCTTCGCTGGCGCCGATGCGCTTGCGCCGAACGATCCCTACACGATCGAGCGCTTCGTTGAAGCAACTCCTGTCGAATGGTCTGATCAGTGCAAGGCGCAGATGCGCGCCGCCATGTCCGACACGCTCGGCGGGGATGATCAGCTCGAGAAGTATCTCGGAGCCCTCATCACCAGCCTCTTTGAAGAGGCCGAGAAGTTCGTCCTGGAGGCCGCCGGCACGCCGGAGGCCTGATGCACTTCCTCACGCTCCACGTTCGCCTGACGCGCGACTGCAATGCTCATTGCTCTTACTGCTCATCGGCCGGCATGTCTGCCGGCCGAATGAGTGTTGCCCAGTTTCGGAAATCGATCGACTTCATCGCCGATCGAGTGTTTCCTCGCATGGGTGCTGGCAAGGAACATTTTCTAACCGTCGAATTTCTCGGCGGCGAGGTCCTCCTCGTTCCACAGGATGAGCTTGAGTCCTGCGTGTCCTATGCGAGGGATCGCCTGGGCAGTATGGTTCGGGGCTACCGAGATGGCGCCCAGTCGAACCTGATCGGCGCACCGCGCCGCATCACCGCACTCCACGACCTCTTTTCCGGCAATCTTGGGACCTCTTGGGACCGCCATAGTGGACAGCGACATATCAAGGGCTCAGCGCAGCTCTACAATGGGATTCTCGACCGATCACTGCGCGTTCTTCAAGACGAGCGCGATCACCGGCCTGGACGGGTCATCGTGGTTGACGTCCATACGGCGCCGCACCTACTCGATGAGGTCTCAACCGCAATACACGATGGATACGATCTCGTTCTGCGCCCTGTGTTCCAGGGCGGTAGTCCAGACATATCTGCATTGAAGCCACTGGAGCTGGCTGAGCTGATGGCCGAGGCCTACCGCCTTTGGAGCAAGAACCCACAGGTGAGGATAGAGCCATTCAGCTCTCTCGTTCATCGGCGCGCCCAGCGCGGTGTTGCTGATCCTACCGGAAGCGCATCCGCAAGCGCGCGTGCTGGCTGTCCGTTTCAGTCAGACTGCGCCTTCAAGTCTCTCTCCCTTGATCCTGACGGCACCCTGCATGTGTGCCAGGAGATGGCAGATGCCGGCCATTACCCCCTCGGAAATGCCCTCGATGGCAATTTCGACGAGCGCACCTGGCGCCTTCTGGCACGCCGCTCGGCGCACCTATCTGAAGACTGTGCCAAGTGCGAATGGCGCGCCGAGTGCGGTGGTGGCTGCATGAATGAGGCCATTGAGGCTCACGGCGATCCCTTTGCCAAAACAGAACTTTGCCCCGCCTGGAAGCGGATTTTCCGCGAGATTGAAACCGACCTGGCTACCGGCGCATTGCCCGCGGCCTGAAAGGACAACCGATGAACGATATGTCAACACCGCTAAACCTCTCCACGGGCCCGCAGCCGGGGTTCCAGCAGCCCTCGAAGCACTCTGGCGAGCACAAGGTCTTCCTGTTCCAGGTTAACGTGACCCGCGACTGCAATTTGCGTTGTTCACATTGCTACATCGCATCGGAAGTGAAGGCGCTCTCGAACCGCATGACGGTCTCGCAGTTCCTCAAGATCATACGAGATATCGGCGAGTTCATGTTGACGGCGAAAAACACGCACGCCGAGATCCACATCGTGGGCGGTGAGCCAACCATGCTTGGGGCGAAGTTCTATCATCGTGTGATGGAAGAAGCCTACGAGGTCATGCGGGGCTATGGGGATGCCTTCACCTGGGAATTCATCCTCGTCTCCAATCTCCTTTCCAAGGAAGTGATGGAAATCGCCCCCTGGTTCACCAAGATCTCCACCGCATACGAGCCCGAGACACGCTTCCCCAAGAAATTCCATGAGGATTGGTGGCTTCGCAACGTCCATGCGCTCCAAGATGCCGGTCTCGACGTGGCCATCACCACCTGCATGACCAAGCCCGTCATTGACTACGGTGCAGCGCGACTGTGCGACCGCATTTACAACGAACTCGGCATCAAGCAAATGCACTACGGGTTCTACATCGAATCTGGAGATGGGCGGAAAAACGCGGCAACCGTGACTCCGACTTTCCTCTCGACAAGCCAGTTCCTGATCGACAGCGCTACCTGGTATTTCGAGCGCCGCGAAAGCGACCCCGAACTCTACGTCAACCCGGCCGAAAGCCTTCTGTCTGCGATCCATCGCGACGAGCCTCTCGACGACATCATCTGTCCGATCATCTCCGGTTCACTCGACATCAACGATGATGGCAATG
>Ga0208895_1001081_pt1 | contig 11727 bp, 10 predicted proteins | sample ETNtaG_10_FD_185765 | JGI IMG/M metagenome (GOLD analysis project Ga0208895, IMG submission 185765) | Marine microbial and viral communities from oxygen minimum zone, Eastern Pacific Ocean - ETNP201302SV82 (SPAdes) (version 2) | ecosystem: Environmental > Aquatic > Marine > Oceanic ... | reverse complement strand
GTTTTATACTCATTTGGTGTAGAATTTTTTGAAGGAATTTGGTCTTTTCCAACAATTAGAGCAGTTCCGATCATGGTTGTCGCATTGGTGGGAACTGGAATATTCATCACGATTAAGCTGGGGTTTCCCCAATTAAAATATTTTAAGCACGGAGTAAACGTTACCCGTGGTATTTATGATAATCCAGAAGATGAAGGAGATTTAAATCATTTTCGGGCATTGACAACGGCTCTATCTGCCACGGTGGGAATCGGAAATATTGCCGGTGTAGCCACCGCAGTATATTATGGAGGACCAGGAGCGATCTTTTGGATGTGGATCACTGCTTTTTTCGGTACAACACTAAAGTTCGCAGAAAGCTCACTATCATTAAAATACAGAGAGATAGGTAGCGATGGTTTAACCGCTGGAGGACCCATGTATACAATTGAGTCCGGAATGGGCCGAAATTGGCGTTGGATGGCTGTGGCCTTTGCTTCATTTGCAATTATATGCTCCTTTGCCACTGGAAATGCCATTCAAGCTTTCACGGTTTCTGATCAAATTTATTCGGAAGTATCCCAAGTATTAGGTACACAGCATTTCCTTACGCTAAAGCATCATATGTGGGCTGGATTCGAATTATCTATCCAGCAAGTGATCAACGGTGTTATTCTTGTAGGAATTATCGGAATGGTCATCATTGGTGGAATTAAGCGAATTGGTCACGTCACCAGTTTCCTAGCTCCCATAATGGGCGTCATTTATGTAGTCTTTGCTTTAATAATAATTCTTGTCAATTTCGATAAAATAGGATCAAGCTTTGCATTAATATTTAAAATGGCGTTCAATCCACCGGCAACTATCGCTGGAACCGGTGGTGGTATCTTGCTCACAATGTTGTGGGGAATTAAACGAGGTCTATATTCTAATGAAGCAGGACAAGGCAGCGCAGCGATCGCTCACTCAACTGCCAAAACAAAATATCCCATTCGTGAGGGTTCTGTCGCCATGTTAGGACCCTTTATCGATACAATCATAATCTGCACGCTTACAGGTCTAGTTATCATCATAACCGGTGCCTGGCAGCACACACAATTCTACATGAATATTACTGATCAAAATTTGCCTCATATTAAAGACATACTTAATGTGGGGTTATTTAACAGTAGTCTCTTAACGTCATATGCATTTAAAGAGGGCTTGGGTTTTATTTTCAGTTACGGGGATAAAATTGTAACAATTTCCGTATTACTTTTTGCTGTATCAACTGCGATTAGCTGGTCATTCTACGGTGATCGTTCTGCGGTTTACTTATTTGGACGTAAGGCCATCATGCCGTATAAATGGATATTCCTCCTTTTTGTTTTCATCGGTGCTATTGCAGAATTGGAAGCCATCTGGGCATTTGGAGATGCCGCTTTAGGATTCATGACATTCCCAAATTTAATTGCCATTATCTTCCTATCAACAGCACTGAAGAAAATGACCCAAACTTATTTTTCTCAAAAGCATACACCTTATCAGAAATAATGCCTGACCTTAGCCACATCCATGATGTGGCCGTTCACGCTGGTAAATCAGCTGCAGAATTGATTTTATTTGCACTGGATAAACCCAGGATACCTGATTATAAAGGTAAAACGGATCTTGTGACCAAAACTGATAAAGAATCAGAGAAATTAATTTGTGCAATAATTCATGCAGAATTTCCTAAGCATGGAATTCTGACCGAAGAATCCGGTTCCTTTTTCCCCAATGCTGATTATCAATGGATCATTGATCCATTGGACGGTACCACAAATTTTGTACACGGATATCCGTCATTTGCTGTCTCTATCGGTGTTTTGCACAAGGATGAAGTGTTAGTCGGGGTTGTGCTGGAATTGCCTGCTAAGAGACTATTTACCGCTGTAAAGGGACAAGGAGCCACTTGTGATGGATCTTCGATCAATGTATCCAACGTATCATCACTTAGTGATTCGTTGCTCGTAACAGGTTTTGGGTATGAGCATGGAGAAAAATGGAAAGCAAACATGAGATTGTTTCAAACACTCACCGACCTTACACAAGGTGTACGCAGACTTGGAGCTGCTTCAGTGGATTTATGTCATGTGGCTCTTGGAATAGTAGACGGTTTCTGGGAGTTTGACCTGCACCCATGGGATACAGCGGCAGGTATGCTCATCCTTACTGAGGCTGGGGGTACAGTCACACAAATGGATGGGAAATCGTTTTCAATCTATGATGATAATATCCTGGCTACAAATGGGGCCCTCCATCCTCCTCTTGAAGCTTATACTTCCCAGGAATTAAGGACGCTTACCTAAATCGTACTGTTTTTAGGACCGATTCTCCCAATCCCAATTCCAGAACATCTCCCTTTTCTACCGTTCCCACTCCTTCAGGAGTTCCAGTAAACACTATATCGCCTTCTAAAAGGGGTATTCGGCTGGATAAAAATTCAATCAGAAAAGGAATATCAAACTCCATATCATCCATTTGTCCCTTCTGAACTACATTGCCGTTAATTTTCAGCCAAAACATTTCTGACCAATTTCCCATGTCCGGCTGAAAAAAAGTTGAAACCACTGCTGAATTTTTAAATGATTTTGACAAAAACCACGGCAGTTTTCCCTCCTTCAATTCATTCTGAAGTTTCCTGTCTGTTAGATCCAATCCCAGGGCAAAACCCCCTATATGATCCATTGCATTATCTGCAGTAATACCTTCTCCCGGTCTGGAAATAAGGATCACTAATTCAATCTCATGGTGAATAGTTCTATCAGAAGGAAGTTTTATCCTATCTTCCGTAGTAAGGCAGGTCAATCCCTTCTGAAAGAATACAGGCTCTTTTAAAAGAGGATTCTCCAGTTCCCTGGCGTGCCCTGCATAATTCCTGCCGACACAGTAAATATTCCTGACAGGATATTGATCTCCATTTTTATGTGTTATTCTATATTCAGTCATTCTGCATTCACCAGATTTTTCAGATCTTTCACTTTGACGTTAATCAGATTGTTGAAGGTGAATTTTCCATCTCCTGTCACTCTTCCAATTGTTGTTGCCGGAATATTTTTTTGCATACAGATCCGCTCAAATTTAATGAAATCATTTTCTCTAAAAGAAATCAAAATCAACCCCTGGGTTTCTCCGAACAAAAGTTCGTCATTTCGTATTTTCCTTGAAAGATGAATTCTAGCCCCAACCCCTTCTTCCCCGCTTATCAAAGACAAAGCAATGGCAACAGCCAGACCGCCGGCGCTCACATTATACGCTGATTGGATGAACCCCTCTTGAATGCTCTTAAGTAATACCTGGTGAATGCGCGGTTCCATAGCCAGATCAACAGTTGGAGGATTTACACGAATATCCGGGTAAAAATTCTGCATATATTTTGTACCGCCTAATTCCCCACGGTGGCTCCCCAATATTGAAATAAAATCACCTTCTTGTTTCAATCCGCCTGTCATGGGCGTTTGATTCTCCGGGATAAAACCGACACTGGTAATATGTTGGACACAATGATCAGTAAAGGGCAAAGTGTGACGGTTCGCTATGGTCAGACCCAAAACACGAATTGCTTCCTCCTGGCCCTTAAGAATTTCAATTCCCTTCCAACGATCCTTCCCTTCCTTCAAATCTGGAAAAATATTCCGTATGGATATTGCCACTGGTTTTGCGCCACGGCAAACGATTTGCCGAACAGCATTCGCAACAGTCAGTTTTCCGCTCAGACGCGGTTCAAAAGAGGTAAAATAATCATTGTCAGCTGCTGTGAAAACCATCATTCCAAAATTCGGCACGACAGAAGAAACAAGCCCATAGTCCACACTCCTGGTGACCTTCCCTGGTTTTCCTTTTATTAATTCCCAAGACTTTCTTTCTTCAGCAAAACGTGATAAGAGTTTTTTTAAGGGTGAAGAGTAAAATCTTTTTTCCTTTATTTCAGAAAAATCAGTTGTCTTCTTCTGGTCAGGAGTTTGTATATGATGGACAGAATCAAATGATATCTTATAATAGTCAAAAACCGGCATCGAAAGAGACAGAAATGATTTTTTTTGTCCAGAAACAGAAAAGATTGGGTCTTTCTGAATCACCCCGATTTTCCTTATCTTAAGACCTGATTCTTTCACATATTTTTTTATCTCTTTGTCACAGCCAGCCTGGATAAAAACCAGAATATCTTCGTATGCACCCCAGTCTCTCAATTTCTCCACAAGATTTTTTGCATTTATCCCAGTGATCTTTACGGAAATCCCAACATTATTCGTCTGGGCAAAAGTCACTAAAGCAGTTCCCAGCCCCTTTTCATCAATGATTTTTACACCTGAAAGCCATGGCTTTCCTTTAATCGTTTTTATCAAGGAATTGATACGAAAGTCACTTTTGGGATTTTTCCATGAATTTCCAGCTGTAACACAAAAGATTTCTGTACCGGCTGAAGGTGGTGTCGCCACAAAACTGTTCTTTTCATTGGTACCAACAGCAGCAGTATGTATGAGTGTGTATTCCTGTCCCTGATCAGGAACCTTGATATTTCCACCCAGCTTTTTGATCTTGCTGGCCCTGCCCTGTTTTAAAAATTTATTGATGACTGTATTATTTGCTGTAGATATATCTGAATAATACATGTGGAGATGATTACCAAAAATTGCCTGTTCACGGAGAGTAAAATCAACGTCCAGCTTCACACGGTTATTCTGTAAAAGGAGCTTGGTCCCTCCGGAAATCAGGATAGAATTTCCGTTATCACATTGGATAACCGGACTGATATGGTTCCTCACTCCGTCATCAAGGCGCATTATTGTTTCGAGGTAGGGTCGCATTTTCAGTTTATCCACAGTGACCATGGCTAGAAACTCAAGTTCCAAATCAGTTGGTTTTACACTCAAAAGATGGTTGATCGCAGACCGATCTGTTCCTTGAAGTAACTGTGCATATGTTTTTTGTTTTTTAATGGTCAATCCTGATACGGCTGAAGGAATAAAACGGGATTCTATTCATTTTTTTATATTTCATTAAATACTCTGAGGATTGATCAAAGTCAGGCAATCTGTTTTTCATCAAAAACCCTGGAGATATCATCCCATGAAAAGCCTTTTCTTTTTAAGAAATTCACTATTCGGTTTTTCTCTTTTTCCTGTAATTTGGAATTCCTGCGGATTTTCTTTTTTTTCAGATGATTCCCAAGCAGTGTATCAATGGGGAATTCGGTGTACATCCGATTAAGAGTATCCTCCACTAAATTTCGTGACAAATGGTGGTTTGAAAGTTCCACTCTCAGAATCGAAGGACCGATCCCCTTGCTTCGTATCTTGTCCCGGGAAAAAGCTAATGCAAATTCAGAATCGTTTAAAATATTTTTTGCATCAAACTCCTCCAGCAATGGTTCAATATCTTGAATATCATAGCCCTTTTTAAGAAGGCGTTGCTTGAGTTCTGACAGGCTGCGCATTCTGAAACTCAACAAATTAAGTGCTGAATTCCTGAGCTTCTGTTTCTGTTCAGAATTTGTTAGTTCTTTTAACTTGTTCGGAGTGAGTTCATCTCCTGGATGAACCGGGTTTGAGAGTAATACTTCCTCAGAAATTCCTATAAAAGTGCCATCATCAAATATAATTGTTCGGCGATCAGGATGACGAACCTGAGTTTTGATCTCTTTAATCCTTTGAGGCAGGAGCATCTCCCTGGTCATCCAAACCCATGAAGGCTTTGACCTTTGAAATAACTTTTTTCAGTTCTTTGGGATTTTCTTTAAGATATATTTTCGCATTTTCACGACCCTGTCCAATTTTCAAATCCCCATAGGAAAACCACGAACCCATTTTTTCGATAATGTCTCCCTTGACAGCGAGATCAAGAATATCGCCTTCAAAAGAAATCCCTCGTCCATACATTATATCGAACTCCGTCATTTTAAATGGCGGCGCTACTTTATTTTTGACCACTTTTACCCTCGTGCGATTTCCAACTGTATCTGTTCCATCTTTAATTGCCCCAATGCGCCGTATTTCCATACGAATTGATGTATAAAATTTCAATGCTCGTCCACCGGGTGTAGTCTCCGGATTACCGTACATAACCCCAATCTTTTCACGAATCTGGTTTACAAAAATAACACATGTGTTAGACCGGGATACTGTTCCTGTAAGTTTCCTAAGTGCCTGCGACATCAACCTGGCTTGAAGGCCAACATGAGTATCACCCATCTCCCCTTCAAGTTCAACCCTGGGTACAAGAGCAGCAACCGAATCAATTACAATCACATCCAAAGCACTGCTCCGGACCAACGTTTCGGTAATCTCAAGTGCCTGCTCTCCCGAATCAGGCTGTGACACAAGCAATTCTTCTGTATTGACACCCAGTCTTTTAGAATATTCCGGGTCAAGAGCATGCTCCGCATCAATGAACGCAGCATAACCATTCATCTTCTGGGCTTCAGCGACAATGTGCAGGGCCAGGGTGGTTTTTCCGGACGATTCAGGCCCGAATATTTCTATGATTCGTCCCCGGGGTACTCCACCAATGCCAAGTGCCACATCCAGAGACAAAGCTCCCGTTGAAATAACATTGTCCATCAAAGTAGGGTGGTCATCACCTAAACGCATGATTGATCCTTTACCAAACTGACGGTCAATTTGGGTTATGGATAGTTCAAGAGCTTTTGATTTTTTATCAGCTGTTGTCATCTTCAGTTCTCCTTTTTGTCTTCAGGGGCTAAAAAATGGGTACCTAAAATACTATAAACCGGACCATCAGGAAACAACTCACTCCTCATGAACTGAACCCGGCTAACTGTCATTAAAATTGGATCAAAGGTCGTTTGTAGAAATGCAGATATATCAGGAGTATGCTTGGGTGGATACTTTATACGGGCAAGTGTAATATGCGGTACAGATTTCTGCTCTTCAGCTGGAAAACCAAGGGGTTCCAGGGCAGTATTCAGGTCAGAAACTAATGAAGTTAATGTTTCAGTTTGACCTGTCATTCCCAGCCAGAGCACCCGGGGCCTGGTTGGAACCGGAAAACACCCTGTTCCCGTTACAGTCAAATCCATCCTGCTGTATTGAGAAACAGTTTTTGCAATAGTAGAATTCAATTCATCGATGATATCAGGAGGGGCAAATCCAAGGAATTTCAAGGTAAGGTGAATTTGGCCCGTTATAACCCATCGAACATTCTTTTTCTGGGATTTTACGGTTGTTTTCAACATGTCCCTGAGGGGAATAATCTCATTTGGAACAGTAACTGAAATGAAGGTCCGGAGTAATCTTTCACTCATTTTTCAGTGCAAGTCTAATCATATTCAATGCTACTTGACTACTGATTCGTTTATTAGAATCCCTGTCACGAAAAAAATTAAATTTCTTTACGGCAACTTCTTTCCCAGAGCTCAGCCCGATATAGATAAGGCCAACCGGTTTTTCAGGAGTACCTCCCGTGGGGCCGGCAATCCCTGAAATGGAAATCCCCAGATCAGATTTAAACAGGGATCGTACACCCTGGGCCATTTCTCTCACAGTTTCTTCACTCACTGCTCCAAATTTTTCCAGCGTCTGCTTTTTCACACCCAAAAGTTCCATCTTTGCCTCGTTGTTGTATGAAACAACTCCCCCAAGATAATAATCGGAACTGCCTGAAACGCTTGTGATTCTGTGACCAAGCAAACCTCCTGTGCACGATTCGGCTGTAGCAAGAGTCAACCCCAGTTCTCTCAATCGATTTCCCACAACTTCCTCCAGTGACACATCATCGTATCCATAAACATATTTCTCAATCACAGGTGTGAGGATCTCTTCCATGTCCCGTATGTTTTGAGCATCCTGGCCGAAAAGACGAATGTCCACTCCGGTTAATTTTGGCAAAAAGGCAACTGAACATGGAAAATTATGACTAATAATTTTTTTATTGATCTTTTCTGCCAGGGCCGATTCCGGGATGCCGGTGGTTCGTATTGTTCGAACAGAAATTGGCTTTTCTTCCAGGCTTTTCAAGAACGGTAAAACAGTACTCATCATCATAGCTTTCATTTCTTTTGGAACACCTGGCAGAGCAAAATAATGGCAGCTGCCTTTTTTGAATTGTAATCCCCTTGCGGATCCTAACATATTTTGAATGACTTCACCTTTCTCAGGTTTCATCGCCTGGTTCCGATTCAAATCTGGAATAGAATAATTTATCCTAGAAAATCGTTCCGTTAATTCCTTCCAATACTGCTCATCAAAAACTGGTTTGTCCTCAAAATAAGAATAAAAGGCAGAGGGTGTCACATCATCATGAGTGGGTCCAAGACCACCTGTTACAACGACGACTGACATATCTTTTGATACATCTTCCAATGCAGTAATAATGTGTTCTTTATCATCACCGATTGTGTGCTGCACTCTTAATTCAATGCCGATATTCCCCATTTCCTGTCCTATCCACGCCGCATTGGTATTCACTGTAAAACCGGAAAGCAATTCGTTTCCGATAGTTATAAGGGCAGCTTTCATACAAATCTTATGAATAGTTGAACACAAGCCAGTGCTGCAAACCCAGCTGCCGCATCATCAATCATAATGCCCCACCCGCCAGGATACCTATCCAGACGACGAATAAATAAGGGTTTCCAAATATCAAAAATGCGAAACAAAATAAACGCAGCGGCCCCATACAAGATAGACTGTGGTACAAAGAATAATGCTATCCACTGACCTGCCCACTCATCTATAACAATTCTGGAAGGATCAGGCGCATCGGATACCCTTTCTATGATAGTTGAGGTAAATACACCAACTGTAAATATTATGACAGTTAAGAGAATGAAATATATTGGTGTAATATAATTAATCACCCAAAACCAAACAGATACTGCAGCCAGGCTTCCCCAGGTTCCAGGTGCAATTGGAAGCGTACCGACCTTACAACACGTGGCAATCCAGTCGGACAATTGTTCTTTGTTCACAGAAATGGTTCAGGACGTGAACTGGCGAATAGCAGAACGGTTATTATACAAATATGAAATTCCTGTCCAGATGGTAAATACAGTTACAACCAAAGTCAAATAGTAGATAACATGGAATTCTTTGATAATTCCAAACAGGATTGCCAACCATTCAAATCTCAACCATTCAAAAGGAATTCCCTTCAATCCAATAAAAAGCAGGATAAAAATTATTATAGTGATCTGAATGGCTGTTTTTGCTTTCGCAATATTACTCGTGAGCATTGTAAACCCATTTTTTTCCATAACCATCCGCAATCCAGTGACAAAAAGATCTCTGAAAATAATCAGGGAAACCATCCAGTATTCCACTACACCCAAAACTGCAAATGAAATGAAAGCAGATGAGACCAGGATTTTATCCGCCAGAGGATCTAAAAAACGACCCTGTGCAGTTACCAGATTATATTTCCGGGCAAAGTATCCATCATAGGCATCTGTAATGGAAGCCACAATAAATATAGATAATGCCCATAAATTAGAATAAGGATGCTCGTAGAAAAGGCAGATAATAAAAAATGGTGTCAGGACAATCCTGAAAAATGTGAGAAGATTGGGAAGGTTGACTATAATTGTGTCCTCCCTTCTATTGCCCTCTGGAGGGTGGCCTCATCGACGTACTCAAGTTCTCCACCAACTGGAAGCCCCCTGGCAAGCCGGGTCACTTCCACTCCTTTTTCGTTCAATATTTTTCCAAGATAAAGTGCAGTGGTATCGCCTTCAATGCTGGCATTCGTGGCAAGAATTATTTCCATACCTTCTTGAATACGTGTTAAAAGCCGATCGATAGTTAAACTGTCTGGGCCGATTCCATCCAGGGGAGAAATAACCCCGCCAAGGACATGGTACAAACCCCTGAAAATACCCATTCGTTCAAAAGCATAAATGTCCGCTGGATCTTCAACAATACAAATCAGATTTTTGTCCCGTTTTGGATCGGAGCAGATATGACAGGGATCATCCTCAGTGATCCCGCCGCAGGAAGAACATAACAAAATCTTCGTCTTGACGTCCATAACCGCCTGTGCCAGATGAGCAGAATGTTCACTGTTGGACATCAGGATATGAAATGCCATGCGCTGAGCCGTTTTCTTTCCAATACCTGGAAATTTTGCAAATTCACTGATCAGGCGTTCAACGCTTTGTGGATATGATTCCATTCTACATTCCAGGAATTTTCATTCCGCCCAGCATATTTCCCGTAACGGCATTCATTCTGTTTTGACTCTCTTCCTGTGACTGAGTGAGAGCTTTATTTACAGCGGAAATAATCAAGTCTTCAAGCAGTTCTTTCTCTTCTTTCAAGGCTTCGGGATCAATTGTTAAGTCTAAAATCTCCTGTTTTCCATTGGCAACTACTTTCACCATACCACCACCTGAGTTTGCTTCAACTATCAAGTCTTCCAGGTCTGATTGGACATCTTCAATTTTTTTCTGAATTTCCCGGGCTTGTTTTAGCATTCCAGTCATATTACCTTTATTAAACATCTCTAACTCCTAAGTTATTATTTCCCCATCGAACCGTTCGATTATCTGTAATAAAGCCGGATCTTTTTTGGGGGCATTATTCTCATTCTGTTCTTCAATATTATTAGTGCTATCGGTGGAAATACTTTCTACCTTATCATCAATTTTAAATCTGAGAATAACTGATTTTTCAATAGATTTTTCAACCTGAACTTCTATCAATTTTTTATTTTTCTCCAAGAGGTTTAAATTAAACTTTGGCTGGCCTGTCATGACCACTTCCAATGCTTTTCCATGTACTTTATTTACCATACAATGTTCCAGAATCGTTCCAATGGATGGGCGGCTTGCTGATACTTCTTTGATAATTTCACCCCAGGCCGATTGAACCTCCTCCAGGCTTATTGAATTCCTGTTCACTGGATCTGATTCGTTGCCCACTTCCTCTTTCTGAGGCTTCACCCCTGCTTCCGGGGACACAGCCACTTCTTCGGGGGGGGGGAGTTCCTCTGTTTTTCTTTGATCCTCATGGACAAGACCAGATTCCTGTGGGACTTTTTCATACGGCACGGATGGCTGTGAAACCGACGAAGTATCATTTGCTTCAGATTGGCTGGAGGGTTTTAATTGTTTTAACAGGGTTTCCAATGATACTGTAGAATCCATTTCAAGAAGTTTCAAACACATCATTTCCAGGAGAATATACGGTTGAGATGCCCGATGAATCTTTGCTTCCATATCTGTCAAAATTTCAGCTATTCTTAAAAGATCTCTCCGGTCCCATTCTTTAGAAACAAGTTCATAGCGCTCTTTTAATTCAAGGTTCAAATTATAAACCTCTAAAGCACCCGATACAGAAGCCAGCAACAGGTTTCGAATATGTTTATTGAACCCAATGGCCATTTCTCCAGCTGATATTCCCAGCATCCTTGTTTCATGGAGAAGCTGAACAATCGACTTTGCATCTTTCGCCTTCAATGCCTTCGTTACATTGAAAAAAGTATCATGGGGAATTAATCCCATGACAACTGTGGAGTCCTCAAAGGTAATTTTATCACCGCAATATGCAATAAGCTGGTCAAGAATGCTCAAGGCATCCCGCATACTTCCATCAGCTTTGGAAGCAAGGGCTTTCACAGATTCATCATCAATAGATACATTTTCAGCATCTAAAATAGTTCCAACGTGGTCTATGATATTTGAGGCAGTGATCCTGTTAAAATCAAACCGCTGGCACCGGGAAATAATTGTAGCAGGAACTTTTTGAATATCTGTAGTTGCCAGGACAAACT
>Ga0208895_1001072_pt1 | contig 11770 bp, 8 predicted proteins | sample ETNtaG_10_FD_185765 | JGI IMG/M metagenome (GOLD analysis project Ga0208895, IMG submission 185765) | Marine microbial and viral communities from oxygen minimum zone, Eastern Pacific Ocean - ETNP201302SV82 (SPAdes) (version 2) | ecosystem: Environmental > Aquatic > Marine > Oceanic ... | reverse complement strand
GTTATAATGACTATCACAGTTTAGTGAATTGCAGTGTGCGCGAGGGCGTCACGATGGCATCAAGGGGGACATCCCATGGTGCAACGGGCAGAGCATCTACTTCTTGAATGTCGTGGGCAATACCCACTAACTTGGGCGTTTTACTAACCGAAAATGAATGTGAATCTGGCGCGCGTTGGGTAAAACTCAAAGTTCGGTCGTAGTAGCCGCCCCCCATACCCAGGCGATTGCCGTTTACATCAAACCCTACAAGCGGCATAAGAATAACGTCGCATTGCCTAACAGGAACGACGTTTTCACACGACAATACTGGCTCTTCAATGTTGTACTTATTCTTCACCAATTGAGAGTGCTGGGTATAAGACAAAAATAACAAATGTCCTTTACAGACGGGGTGTAATACAGGTAGAGCGAATTTTTTATCATGTAAAGACTGCCAAATAGACTCGATAAAATAGGTTAAATTGACCTCGCCATCGTTAACCAAATATCCGGCTATGGTCGTGCTGTTATCAAGAAAGGGCAGTGTACGTAGTCGTGAAGCAATGCGCTTAGCGGCATCCGTATGTTGCTGGTTAGTTAACCCTCGGCGTGCCTCGCGAAGCTTTTTTCTAAGCTGAGCGCGAGCCTGCATGTCTTCTTTAGAAACGCTTGTTTGTATGGTTTGCGACGGCGCAATCTGCGTTGGTTTCATTGCTAAAGCTGGTGCTGAAGCCGTTTCCGTTGAATTAACCTTGTTAGACGTCAACGATCTAGAAGTGCCGCTTCCTGAAGATGAGGGGGACATGGTAGAGGAGTTCTCCTGTCTTACAATTGAGTTAGCTTATACTACCACGGCTGTTAAAAAAGGTTTGTTGGGCTAGGTAAAGATGACTCAGGAAAAATTACTGTGGTAAAACTACTTAGATAAAGCTACTTAATAAAACGAATAGATTCATTGGTCTGGATGCCCTAAATAGTGATTGAGCACACGCACCAATTCGCTACTATCTATGGGTTTAGTGAGTACGTCATCAAGGCCTTGTTTTCGCAAATATTCAGGCTGGGTAATAACATCGGCCGTCAATGCAACAATAGGCAAGTTTGGCTTAAACCCCTTTATTTTTACTGTTGCTTCATCGCCTTGAATACCTGGCAAATTAAGATCCATAAGAACTAAGTCGACGGGATTAGATTTGGCGTATTCAACGCCTTCCTCGCCAGTGCTTACCACAGAAAGCGACACGCCCAGTTTTTCAAACAAAGTTTGAATAACCACTTGGTTTATATAGTGGTCTTCAACTACCAATACATTTACTGAGTTATCTATGTTTACTTGGGCAACAAAGCTACGCGGTTGTGCCTCAACGAACTGGTTTGCGCTTAGGGCGTCGGCAGGTAAGGTCACACTTATTCGGGTACCGTGATTCAACTTACTACTAACTTTAATAGACCCGTCCATGAGCTCGACAAGGCGCTTCGATATATTCAAGCCTAAGCCGGTTCCACTTATCTGACGGGCGTTTTCCATTCGCTCGAAAGGTGTAAAAAGCCGTTTTTGATCGTCATCGCTCATACCAATGCCTTGATCAATGACATTAAATATTACCTTGCCGCTTTTGTATTTTACCTGCGCTTTTACTGACTTGCCGTGATTAGTGAACTTAATCGCATTCGACAGCAAATTAAGCGCTACTTGACCAAATTTGGTGTCATCGAAAAACAACGAGTCGGGCACAGCGTCATCAATACTGGTGCTAAATACGATACCGCTGTCTTCAGCGCGGATCTTAGTAAGCGAAAATAAGTGGGTGAAAAAGTCTTTGGTATTCACCGCGCGTGGCATCACACGCATTTTCCCCGCTTCTATCTGCTTTATATCTAAAACAGAATTTACTATTTCTAAAAGCCTTTCACCGCTTTGGCTTACATGAGAAAGCGGGGTGGTAAATGACGAGGGTAAATTTAACTTTTGGGCTTCGCCTTCAAGCAACTGACTAAACGTATTTATAGCATTAAGCGGTGTTCTAATTTCGTGGCTTACGTAAGAAAGAAAGTCAGACTTGAATTGACTGGTGCGCTCAAGCTCTCGGTTTTTCCGCTTTAACTCTAAATGTGCTACTACCGATTTACTTAAGGTTTGGAGCGAGGCTTTTTGTGTTTCGGTTAGCTTGCGTGGTTTGCTATCAATGGCGCACAGCGTGCCAATTGCATGACCAGACGGGGTAATCAGTGGTGCGCCGGCGTAAAACCGAATATCAGGCGCGCCAGTCACCAGCGGGTTATCGTGAAAGCGGGGGTCTAACGTAGCGTTAGGTATTTCAAACACATCGCTTTGCAAAATAGCATGTGAGCAAAACGCGATGTCTCGTGATGTTTCTTCTGCGTCTAGACCTACTCTTGATTTAAACCATTGGCGGTTTGGGTCAATGAGGCTGATAAGCGCAATAGGGGTTTCACAAATTTGAGAGGCAAGGGCTGTAAGGTCATCAAAGAGTTGTTCAGCTTCAGTATCGAGTACGTCGTAGCTGAGCAGTTCGGCAAGACGTTCATCTTCATTTTGAGGGAGGGGCGCCGCTTTCATAACCGTTGAGTTTAAACCTAGCTGTAAATAAAAAAGGGATTGTGTATTAACAATCCCTTAAACATATCATAGAGCGTAGGTGTCAATGAATAGTTGTTCCAGCTTTTTGTGGTCAACTTTGGTCGCTACCTTTATGGTATTTGCTTCATTCCATAGTGGACTCGGTGTTGTACCTTTAGGCGCAACTACAGTTTGCCCTCTATCTAGTGTCCCTGTTCCAACGCGAACGTGACCTTCAGTCAGTTCAAATAGCTCAGGGTGGCGAAGGTGGGCAATCGGGAATGCATCGTGGAAGAAACACACGCGATCTTCACGATTTTGCGAGTAGAAATCCATGTAGAACTGGGCGCTTTCTTTCACAAAACCACCAAGGGTATTGTTTTTCTCTTCAAGCTTTTCAACAAAGGCTGGCGAGAACGGCGTGAAGTTTGTTACGTCCAAACCAAACATGGTCAGTTCCCAGTCTGCTGCGAAAACGATTTCTGCAGCATGTGCATCGTTCCAAATGTTCGCTTCAGCTACCGGCGTAACGTTACCTGGTACAAACGCTGCACCACCCATTATGCTAACGCCTTTTACCAACTTAGGAAGTTCTGGCTCAAGACGAAGTGCAAGGGCCAAGTTACCTAGTGGGCCAATAGCAACAATGGTGATTTCACCAGGGTATTTACGTGCCATATCAACGATAAACTGCGCAGAGCTGCGTGGGTCAAGCTCGGTTTTAGGCGCTTCAGGTTTGATATGACCGAAGCCGTGCTCACCGTGTACGAAGTGTGCGTACGTTGACTCTGGGCCAACCCATGGCATGCCAACACCTTTAGTTACAGGAATATCTTTACCTGCAATTTCGCAAAGTGTCAGTGCGTTTTGCGCTGCCATTGTTACTGGAACGTTACCGTAAACGGTCGTTAAGCCAAGTACTTCAATGTCTGGAGACTGAAAGGCGAAAAAGATCGCCATTGCATCATCAATCCCCGGATCCGTATCTAATATGATCTTATGTGCCATCAATTTATCTCAGTGCGTCTTGCTAGTTGGCGTGTTTCGCTAAGAAACGATCCACTTCTTTTTGTGTTGGAATACTCTGCGCTGCGCCCTCGCGGGTTACCGCAATGGCTGAAGCTGCACACCCGCGACGCAATGCTTGTTTAGCATCGGTGTGGTTGCTGTATGCAGACAGGAAATAACCGATAAAGGTGTCACCGGCTGCGGTGGTATCAACCGCGTCTACAGAGAATGCTTTTACTTCTACAACATCGTTTTTGCGCAGCATCATTACACCCGCTTTACCCAGTGTAATAATAACTTCGCTGTGTGACCACTGCTCTTTGAACACTGTCACAATATCTTCAAGTTCTTCTTTACCGGTAATCGCAGCAGCTTCGGTTTCATTTACAATAAGTAAATCTACACAGTCTAACGGAAGCTGTTTAACCGACTCGCTCATAGGCGCTGGGTTAAAGGCTACTTTAAGCTGCTTTTCTTTCGCTTGGCGAAGTACTTCTTCAATGCTGCTTGTTTCATTTTGGGTTAGTACCCAATCTGAAGGACGCGTATCGTCTAACGCTTGCATTACGGTTTTTGCGGTAATGGTTTGGTTAGCACCACCAAATAATACAATGGCGTTTTCACCGCTAGGCGTGACTTGGATAATCGCGTGACCTGAAGGAACTTCTGAGCACTTTACGCCACGACAATCAACACCCTTCTTAATAAGAGCTTGTTTAAATGAGGCGTCGTTTTCGTGAATGCTGCCGACGTGTCTTACGTCTGCACCTGCTTGCGCTAAAGCAATAGACTGGTTTGCACCCTTACCACCTAATAAGGTTTGATAATGGGTAGAGGCCAACGTCTCACCAGGTTGTACAAAGTGATCTACCTGATAAACGTGGTCAATATTTATAGAGCCAAAATTTATTATTGCCATTTCTTCTTCCGTCGAAAGAGGGCGCTTCCCAGAATGCCGCTGTCCATGTTTCGCCCGTGAACCGAAAAGTTCAGGGCGGAAGTATCACAATTGCCGTAGGCTTCTCGATACGCGTCGAGCTTGCACAATAGCAGCTGTTTCAACTTCCTTGGTTTAAAGCATCGGCCAGGGACATGAATGAACTAGCAAACATCCCAGGAAACATTGTTGTTGTATTAACGCAACAGGGTATAACAAACGCGAGATCCAGTGAAGAGGATCACCTAAAGCGCTTTATAACTATTTTGCGTGGTGATTATAAAAGCGGTAAAAAAATATTACTTTTCTTGACCAATTGGTCAGCAATTATACACGCATATAAGAGAAGCTCAATAATAACCAATCAGCTATTCAGGCATTAAAGGCTAATGAACGTCGTCACGCTGTTGCTAAAGGAATTCCGTATCCAACACCAGCGATCTTAGATGAAATCTGACGATGTTGCTAGCCGTCCGGCAACGAATTTAGCTAAATAGCCGCAAATTAAACATTGTTTGAACAGTGAGTAAACAACGTTTAAGTACCGTTGTGTAAAGTGTGTACGACACAGTGTTATTAGACCTTGAATGTACTTTTGCTGTTTGTTCAAAGTTAGAGCAGTGGTAGTGCAAAAGGAGGCGTTACACGTTGATTTTTGCTAGTATTAACTCCATCAAGAGATGACAGTGACGTAAGTCGCCGCCAAAATAGACGGTAATTAAACGCTTTATAAAAGTGGCGCCTGTATCTCAAACTATTCAAAACAAAAGAGAACAATTCGTGGAAAAACAGCTCGATTACGATAGCGTAAGTAATAAATTGTCTCAGCAAGGCGTAATTGTTGATGCTGCAGAAGTGCATGGCATCCTGTGCGGTATGCTTTGCGGAGGCATGTCGCTTACCGACCAAAAATGGCTAGAAGCGTTAAGTGAAACCATTAATCAGGGTGATGCGTTTAGCGACCCTACCCAGCACCTTTTAAATAGCCTTTTCAATCAAACCTGTCAGCAGCTTCTTGAGCCTGAATTCGCGCTCAATTTGTTACTTCCTGATGATCAAGCGCCTATCAACGATCGCGGGGCTGCACTAATAAACTGGGTGCAAGGTTTCATGCTTGGGTTTGGTCTACACCAGCAAGACCTTATGCAATGTTCTGACGACGTAAAAGAAGCACTTGAAGACTTTTCAGATATTTCACGTATGGAAGAGCCAATGGACGCGGACGAAGAGTCTGAAAAGGCGCTGTTAGAGGTTGAAGAATACGTGAAAATTTCAGCAATTTATGCTTCAGCGAACTGGGCCAATCACTTCTAGATGATCAACAAGACACGCCATCCGTACACTAGTAATTAACTGAAGATATTAAAAGTGGCCGTAAGTCGCCATTCGTTTTAACGAGATTTTTTTAGGGTTTTCTCTTTTATGATTAGTGCGCAAGAGTTTATCGCTAGGCAAGACCGACTGCTTGCACAGTGCGAGCCGAATAGTGTGTGTATTGTGCCTGCAGCAGGTATGGTAACCCGAAGTCGCGATACCGAATATACGTTCAGGCAAGATAGCGACTTTTGGTATCTGACAGGATTTGAAGAGCCTAATGCTTGGTTGATATTGTCTAACCACCCTCGTTACGGTGAAAGTTATCGTGCAATGGTGGTACAAGAGAAAGACAAAAGTGCAGAAATTTGGCACGGCAAACGCTTAGGAGCCGAAGCTGCACTTGCCCGATTTAGTCTAGATGAAGCGTTTGAGTTGCAAGAACTTGAAGAAGCGCTGTTAGCGTCAATTCAAGGTCAAGACAATGTGTACTTTTCGTTGGGTCACAAGAAAGACAATGACCTGTTATTTTCTGAAGCGCTAAACACCTTGCGCGATGCGCCTAAAGAATCACTGGCGCCAAGGGCGATTCACGACTTACAGCCTATTTTACACGAAATGCGTTTATTCAAGTCAGCGTGTGAAGTGGCCATGATGAAAGCGGCTGGTGAGATAAGTGCACGTGCGCATAAGCGAGCTATGCAATTCGCTGCGCCTGGTTGTTACGAGTACCAGCTAGAAGCTGAAATCCACCATGAATTTGCCATGGCGGGAGCCCGTTCACCTGCTTATAGCACCATTGTTGGAAGCGGCGACAATGCGTGTATTTTGCATTACACGCAAAATAACGCGCAGGTAAATGACGGTGACTTGATCTTGATCGATGCAGGTGCTGAATATCAAGGTTATGCTGCGGATATCACGCGAACGTTTCCTGCAAATGGAAAGTTCACGCATGCTCAGCGCGAAATTTACACCGTTGTATTAAAAGCGCAAAAAAGCGTGTTAGACATGTTAGCGCCCGGCGTTACCCTGTCACAAGCCATGTTACATAGCGTAGAAATTATTACTCAAGGTTTAGTTGACCTTGGCGTTCTTGAAGGTAGTGTGGCAGAAAACCTTGAAAATGAAACGTGGCGTCAGTTTTACATGCATGGTTTAGGGCACTATTTAGGTCTAGATGTGCACGATGTAGGCAACTACAAAATTGACGGTGAAGACCGTCCGTTAAAGCCTGGCATGGTGATCACTGTTGAGCCCGGCATTTACATTAGTCAAGACAGCAACGTGCCGGAAAAATACAAAGGCATTGGTGTAAGAATTGAAGATGATGTGGTGATTACTGCGACGGGTGTCGATATTCTTACCGCAGATGTGCCAAAAGACATTGATGAGATTGAAGCACTTATGGCTGAAAGCAAAGACTAGTTGTCAAAATTTGCTAGGTTTACCAAGGTTTGAAAAACTGCGATAAGTGTGAAATACGGAATTTTGGTTTGATTTACCGGTTTAAGTTACCGGTTTAAACTACCGGTTTAAATTACGCTAAAAACTAGCCTTTAATATAAAGAAAAAATCTCAGAATTAACGCTTTTAATAATTAGAGCCTCTGGACGACAGGAATATAAAAACAGTGGAATCGGCAGCAGCGGTTGATGTAGTAATTATTGGTGGTGGTATTGTCGGTACTGTATTAGCCAAAGCACTCGCAGAGAAAGTATTTCCTGCAAACAGCTCTGGCTTATCTGTCACCCTAATTGATGCGGCTGACCCAGAGCAAACCAGTAAAAGCTTAGTCGACTTTAACCCTTTTACCGACACCCGAGTGATTGCCTTGGCAAGACGTACTGTTGAAGAACTGTCTCACATGGGGCTAAACCTTGATGATGTAGCTAAGCAGCACAACGGTGAGTTACCTCCTCAAATTAAGCATATTGAGGTTAGCGACAAAGGGCACTTGGGGCTATTAAACCTTCAAAGCAGTGACTACCACATTGACGCGTTTGGCCAGGTGGTGAGCTTAAGCGCACTAACGCGATTGGCGGCAGGTGCAACCTCAAGCTACCAATATATCGCACCTGCCAAGGTAACGAACGTAAAACAGCAGTGTAATTTTGTAGAGGTGCAGCTAGATAATGGGCAATCGCTTACCACAAAGTTGCTGGTACTGGCCGATGGCGGTCGCTCAGGATTAGCTGACCAGGTTGGCATTTCAAAAACAGTCAATGATTATCATCAAACGGCCATTGTCTTTAACGTTCACACTCAGCTCCCTCATGAAAATAGAGCTTACGAGCGTTTCACCCAAAATGGCCCGTTAGCGTTCCTGCCTTTCGACAGTGAAATCGTTGATATCAAGGCTAGTGGAAACGGCTTTTCAGTTGTATGGACCGTAGATACCGACGCCGCAAAGTCGTTAATGGCATTAAACCAACGCGCATTTATCAAGGCCCTACAGGAAGCATTTGGCTATCGACAGGGCAAAGTACTGAGAGTCAGTGAGTTGGCAAGTTACCCGTTAGCGCTTACTAAGGCGCAGCAAGTTGCTAGTCATCGCACCGTGGTGGTAGGCAATGCGGCACAGGCGCTACATCCTATTGCAGGGCAAGGCTTCAATCTAGGCTTACGCGACTTAAGTACTTTAGTGTCTGTGCTGCAAGCGTCAGCGGAAAAGCACGGCGAGCAGGATTCATACGAAGAGAAAAACGATACAATCGCATCAGCTAATTTCGATGCAGGTGCTTTTAGTATTACTCAGCATTACGCCAATTCGCGTAAGAATGACAGAGATAACACGATAGCCCTGACAGATACGCTAGTTCGCACCTTTTCAAACCAGTATTTTCCAACGGTAATTGGGCGCAATGTGTCGCTATTGGCATTAAGCATGATGCCCCAGGCGAAAAAAGCGTTTGTTAAACACACGACGGGCTATGGCGAAACACCACTAAGAAAAAGAGATAACAATGCAGCATGTTGATATAGCGATAGTGGGCGGCGGAATTGTAGGGCTAACCCTTGCAGCGGCGCTTAAACACAGTGAATTGAGCATAGCAATAGTCGATAAAGCGGTGTGTTATCAGACTCTGGATGAGAAGCCTACGGCGAGAGTGAGTGCCATAAACCAGGCCAATATTAAAGCGCTGCAACAGTTTGATGTGTGGTCGCATTTGCAGCAAGATCGCGCCAACCCTTACACCGACATGCATGTATGGGACAAAGACAGTTTTGGCGACATTCACTTTTCATGCGATGAAATGGGCAGTGATGCGCTTGGCGTGATTGTAGAGAATCAGGCTTTAGTCAATGCACTGTCTAAATCTGTGGAAGCGCAGCCTAACGTGGAGTTGATTACCGCGGGTATTGATAGAGTATTAGCTGGCCCAAACCAAACCATGCTGATGCTTGATAATGATGACGTGCTAAGCTGCAGGTTATTAGTAGGCGCCGATGGCGCAAATTCGTTTGTGAGAAAGCAAGCTGGCTTGCCAATTACATTTAAAGACTACGAGCATACGGCGATTGTCGCTAATATCAAAACGGTAGAGCCGCATAATAATGTGGCGAGACAAGCGTTCACACCCACGGGACCGCTCGCGCTACTGCCTATGTCTGAGCCAAATGTATGTTCTATTGTATGGTCGCAAACGCCAGAGCAAGCGAACTTATTAATGGCATTGGATGACGCTGCGTTCTGTAATGCGTTAACTGCGGCTAGTAATAGCGTTCTTGGCACTATTTCGCTTGAAACTAAGCGCGCCGCTTTCCCGTTGACCATGCGTTATGCACGCCAGTGGGCGAAAGACGGTGTGGTGCTGGTAGGCGATGCAGCGCATACCATTCACCCGCTTGCAGGGCAGGGCGCTAACTTGGGAATGCAAGATGCGCTCGCATTGGCTGAAACCCTAAACAACTTAAAGGCGTCGGGTAAAGACATAGGTTTGTACAAGCACTTACGCAGCTACGAACGAAGCCGTAAAACAGAAGCCACGAAAATGATTGCCGCAATGGACGGCTTTAAATTCTTATTCGACGGCGACGACCCCCTCAAAAAGTTGCTCAGAGGAATTGGTCTTTCAGCCACAGACAAACTCAGCACCATTAAAACCGCCTTCGTCAGCCACGCCATGGGCCTTTAATCCCAAAATAATGGGGTCAGAGTACATTTAAATAGTGGGGTCAGAGTACTTTTTTCGCCACCCTCGAATAGTGGGGTCAGAGTACATTATTGGCTTTCCCTATTACAAAACCGAATAAATGTACTCTGACCCCATTATTGAAGCTTGGAAGTGTACTTTTTCACACATCATAGAAAACAGGCGGCAAAGCTTTCTAATTATCTATCTCGCTCCAAAAGCAAAGAAATGTACTCTGACCCCATTCTTGTGATTTAGTCGTTTCGGCGTTGAGATAGTCAGCGGTACAGGATACTCTTCGGTATCCTTTTTTATTTGTACCAATGGCTTATGTTTACTTATCTTTGCAAACCTTATCGCGCCTTTTCCTTTGTCTGCGCCGCTTCTGTACTTACTTCTACTTTAATGACTGGTTCGGCGAATGCCGAAGTACCTGCTTCTAATTTAGCCTCGGTTGAATCGTCTGCGACAACAAAAAGCAAAAAGGTGACGCTGAGTAATGCCTCTATCGATTTGGACGTATATCGTCAGCACGTTAAAACGCTGGCAAGCGATGAATTTGAAGGGCGAGGGCCATTGTCGAAAGGGGAAGAGAAAACAGTCGATTACTTGGTAACCCAATACAAAAAGCTAGGGTTGAAGCCAGCCTTTGGCGATAGCTACACGCAAGCTGTGCCTTTAGCCAAAATAACGCCAAAGAACATCTCATCGTTAAAAATAGGCGGGCTTGATTTTAGCGCAGGCAGCGAGTTTACAGCCCGTACTCAGCGCATTGTTAATGACTACTCACTTGCTAATAGTGATGTAATTTTTGTGGGTTATGGCATTAATGCCCCAGAGTACAATTGGAATGATTACGCAGGCCTAGATGTAAAAGGAAAAACCGTTGTAATGCTGGTAAACGACCCAGGTTTCGCTTCTAAAGATCCAGAGCTTTTTCAGGGCAACGCAATGACCTATTACGGTCGCTGGACATATAAGTACGAAGAAGCAGCCAGGCAGGGGGCAGAAGCGGTTTTCATTATTCATGAAACCATGCCAGCGGGTTACGGGTGGGGCGTAGTCGAAAACTCTAACTCCAATACCAAATTCAGTTTAGTCGACGACAACAACAATGCTTCACAAGTCGGTGTAATGGGTTGGCTTCATTTAAATGCCGCAAGACAGCTATTTGAAAAGGTGGGTATGGAATATGGCGAGCTTAAAGACAAAGCTTCAAAGCCAGGATTTATTCCCATCGCGCTAAACACAAAAGCATCATTGGGCTTCACCAATACTATTGAGCGTGCCGAGTCGCAAAATGTTGCAGGCATTTTAGAAGGTACAGATAAGCCAGAAGAATGGGTAATGCTTCACGCTCACTGGGACCACCTAGGCAAAGTTGAGAAAAACGGCCAAACCACTATTTACAATGGTGCGGTAGACAACGCGTCAGGCGTAGCAGGTGTGCTTACGTTAGCAGATGCGCTTTCAAAACGCGAAGATGGCTTTGCGCGTACACTAATGTTTAGTGCTTTTACCGCAGAGGAAACAGGGCTACTCGGTGCCGATTATTTTGCAAATAACCCGCCGGTACCAACATCGAACATGGTGGCTTTTTTAAACATCGACGGCATGAATGTAAACGATGATGTTGATTACATTTTGCAGTACGGCGAAGGTTATTTATCTATTGAAGACGATTTAGCAACAGCTGCCGCATTACAAGGGCGAACGGTTAAAATGGATCCGCGACCTCAAAATGGACTGTTCTTCCGCTCAGATCACTTCGCGCTTGCTAAGCAGGGCGTGCCCTCAATTTTGTTCATGAGA
>Ga0208895_1001071_pt1 | contig 11774 bp, 9 predicted proteins | sample ETNtaG_10_FD_185765 | JGI IMG/M metagenome (GOLD analysis project Ga0208895, IMG submission 185765) | Marine microbial and viral communities from oxygen minimum zone, Eastern Pacific Ocean - ETNP201302SV82 (SPAdes) (version 2) | ecosystem: Environmental > Aquatic > Marine > Oceanic ... | reverse complement strand
CCTGTCAGAGAGCTGGGTGCGCTGCTAGGATTTGCACAGAGTGCCGGAGCGCGGGAAGCGATCCGGCCACGGAGTACGCCCGCGTGGTGGGGGGTCTGGCCCTGACGGTCGTGGGCGGAGCCGCTGGGATTGGTCTCGCCCTAGCCCTCAAGACACCCGAACCGTTGGCTCTCGGAGCCGCTGGTTTGGCAGTATTCGATAGCGATGACGAGGAAGAAGAAGGTGAACTGTTATGCAAGTCCTGCGCAGACGAAAGGCTCGAATTGACAGCCCACTGGGGAAGCAGCCGCTGGTTAACGAAGCCGCATGAGGGAGAAGAGGAGGAGGGGGCTTGGGATGTTGTCGATGCTTTCGCCGAGGGGGTGAAGGATGTGGAGCCAAAGAGTGCTAACTCCGAAGAGTACCTCAAATCACAGACCCATTGCCTGCACATTGACGGGAAGACTGTCAAAAAGTGCCGCAGGATGGTATATCGAAAGTCCGGTTACTGCTACATGCACCAGCGGGAGTAATCAGGCGACCATGGAGCCAGGGAGCACTCCGTCAGGCAACTCAAGCAGGCGAACCGTGCCATCGGAGTCGAGTGCCCCTAGGACTAGGAACTGTGAGATGAATCCCGTGGGCAGGGTCTTGTCACCGAGGTTGAGCGCGCCCACCACCGTCCTACCCATCAGTTGGGCGCGCGAGTAGTTGGTTATCTGGGCCGAACTCCACAGCTTCCCGACTACCGGTCCGAAGTTAACGCGGATTTTGTACGAGGGTTTGCGCATCTCGGGAAACTCCTCGACCTCAAGAACCACTCCTGCCCTCATATCGAGTTCAAAGTAGGCCGCTGCGCCCACATACTCCTTCTTGTCGAGTTTCTCGGGATGGTAGGGCTCGCTCGAGTCGATGATATGCTGGCTCATTCACTCACCCGCGACATCTGACTTCAAAATCAAAGGTCGGAGATTTATTCCAGCCTCAGCGAAAGCCTGCGCCCCGCCCTCTTCGCGATCTAGGATAGTGATGCATGCAGCGACCTCGCAGCCCATCTCGGTGAGTCGCGTTGCGGCCTGCAGTGCAGAGCCCCCCGTAGTGGTCACGTCCTCAAGAAGCACTACTCTGTCACCAGCAGCAAGGCTCGATCCCTCGATACCAGGGGGATTTCCGGTCTTTCGACCGCCGCGGCCTTTGGGCTCCTTGCGCACGAGGAAGCCGCGCAGGCTAGATCCTCTTCCCGCCTTGGCGATGGCGATACCAGTGAGTGGGATTGCGCCGAGCTCAAGGCCACCAACCGCGTCCACGCCGCCAATGTCTTCTATCTCAGCGTGGATGAGCACGCCAAGCAGGTGGGCACAGTCAGGGTCCATCATCACCGGCTTCATGTCGAAGAAGTGAGTGCTTTGACGGCCGCTAGCGAGCGTGAATGGTTCGTCGGGAGAGTGAAGATATGCTAAGTCACGGACCCTGTCGACTAGTCTCGACCTCGCTTCGTCCACGTTGGTTGACGCCATCTTCTCCTTCGCTTCGGCTCGGCAGGGGTCGGATGAAGGTTCGCACTCTGGACAGGCTGATTGGCGGGCATTTCAGTGAATGTTCTTGGACGGCCTCCCACAGTACGAGGATGTCCGGCAGCGGAGCGTGCATACATGAGTTCGGATAAGAGGCATGTTGCGGAGTACGACGAGACCCGCCTGAGCGACGAATGTGTGTCATACCAGAGCTGGTTGGACCGCCGAGCGGACGAGGTCTACCTAATCGCGTCCGAGGCTAGGGCCAAAGGTCTTGATTTCACAGAAGACATCGAGATTCCGCGTACCGCCGACCTCGCAAGCAGAACTGAGAAGTTGCTCGAGGAGTATCTCGATGGGATGAGCATTGAGGATGACCTACGCAACCTCCTCAGAACCTCCGAAAGAGAGCCTGCGGCCATCGAGATTGCGCTCGATGTAGCAAGGAAGATGCACGCTAGGACAGGTGACATCACCACAGCCATAGACTCCGGACTGAGAGTCGGCCTCGCGGTACTGACTGAAGCGGTTCTGGTGGCACCACTCGAGGGTATCGGCAAAGTTCGCATCATGAACAACGCCGATGGTTCCGAATTCCTATCAATAGACTTCGCTGGCCCAATCCGAGCAGCAGGAGGTACAGCCCAGGCGTTGGGTGTCCTGATAGGCGACATGATTCGTCGTGAGCTCGGCATTGGCAGGTACGTCCCGACTACACCTGAAGTGGAGCGGGTCAAGGAGGAGTTCGGTCTGTACCGCGTCGGCCTGCAGTACAAGCCTCCCCCTGAGGAGATAGAGATCATCGTGAGGGCCTGCCCTGTGATGATTAACGGGGAGGAGACTGAGAAGCAGGAGTGCGCGGGCTACAAGGAAGTTCGCAACATTGTGAATTCTAACGATTCGCCTCGTACAAGAATTCGAGGAGGTGTGATGCTGGTCATCGGAGAGGGGCTATGCCTCAAGGCTCCGAAGATCCTCAAACACACCACAAGGCTGGAGATACCCGGATGGGACTTCATAGCCCAGTTCGTTGGTAAGGGCAAAACCGATGATGATAGTGGTGTAAAGAAGCGTGAGATTGGCAAAGTGAATCGATACATGGAGGATGTCATCGCCGGGCGGCCGGTCTTTGGCGAGCCCTGCGAACCCGGTGGGTTCAGACTGAGATATGGTAGGAGTCGTGCCTCCGGGCTTGCCGCCGCCGGGGTGAACCCGGTCTCGATGCAGGCTCTGGGAGGATTTCTATCCGTGGGGACTCAGATGAAGACAGAACGGCCTGGCAAGGCTTGCGCGGTCACCCCGTGCGTCGATATCGACGGGCCCACGGTCCTGCTTAGAGACGGTTCCTTCCTCAGAATTTCCACACCCGAGGAATGGGAGAAATGCTCTCATGAAGTTCTCAGCATCTGGGACTCAGGAGAGATATTGTCTGGCTTTGGTGAATTCCTTGAGAACAACAAGGACCTCGTTCCCTCGGCCTACAACAGGGACTGGTGGGCAGCCGACCTCGCGGATTCCCTAGTCCACCCCGACAAGGTCGACGAATTCGCTCAGATACTCGGGGTCGATAGGTCCGAACTACCACCGGGGCTACCATTCAATGGCGCAATCGAGCGAGGCGGGGAGAGTTCTCTAGATCGTAGTTGGCGCCGGCGAGAATGGTTCCTGTATCTGCGTGATTTGGATATGAAGTGGGAATCTGCGCGGGCCATGAATACGAAGTACGGCGTGGCGGTTCCTCCGCCGTGGAACCTGTGGTGGTCGGACATGCCAATGTCGTTCGCCCCGACAGTCATCGAGGCGTTTGTGGGCTCGTCCATAGAGAACGGCGCGCTGCGCCTACACGATGGCGCCGCCGCCTGGTCGCCGGACGTCTTCATCGAAGACATTGGGCTACCAACTCCCTCCACCGGGGTCTGGCCCAGGTGGACCATGGTGCACAACCACGGTATTCTGAAATCGGCTTTGATGACCCTCGGGGTCGAACACCGCCACGAAGGAGATGACATCGTGATGTCATCGCACTGGGAGGGTTTGGTTGAGGGGCTCGGTCTCGAGGTTCGCAGTGGGGCCGTGCATATCGCAGTCGAGGCCAGACCGCACATCGATGATAGAGTAGGCAGGATTCATGAAGCGACGGTAATAATCGCACAGGAGAACGCTCGTCAGGAGAATTTGGATGGTCGTCGAGCGGTCGTCAGAATGAAGGCCGAGACAGCAGCGAGACAGGAAGGGCTCGGGATACAGACTACCGATGCCGCTGGAAAGGCTGCTGCGGAGGAGATCGACGACCCCGGGCCCGCCGATACCACGGCCCTTCGTGCTGCGCAGGTTCTACTGGACGAACATGAAGTCGAACGTTCGCTTTGGCTAGTCAGGCGTCTTTCCAAGCTACGCTGGGAGGATTCTGCACCCTGCAGGGTGGGCTCACGCATGGGTCGGCCGGAGAAGGCCGGAGTGCGTGAGATGAAGCCGAAGGTCCACGCTCTGTACCCAATAGGAGAGAACGGTGGGCCGCAGCGACTGCTGGGGCAGGCCGCCGGCAAGGGCGTCATCCGAGTCGAGATGGGGCCACGCTTGTGCGACAAGTGCGGGCAAGAGTCCCCACATCTGAGATGCCACCACCGACTGGTCTCAGGAGAGGCGGTTGAGTGCGGGGGGCGTACTCAGGAGAGCAAGCGCCGAGGAGGGCAGTTCAGGCGCAGGAAGGGGCAGAGAACTAGTGTTCCACTAGGCGGTATTCTGGAGGTCAAGAGGCGTGCGCTCGGGCTCGACAGGTTGCCGAAAATAATCAAGGCAGTCAAGGGCCTAATCTCAATAGACCAGACTCCTGAACCAATCGAAAAGGGGATATTGCGAGCAAAACATGAGGTCTCGGTGTTCCGCGACGGCACCTCGCGCTACGACATGAGCGATGTCCCGATTACTCACTTCAAACCTAGCGAGATAGGCACTCCCTGGAATAAGCTGCATGATCTAGGATATTCTCACGACATCTTCGGTGCACCTCTCGAATCGGACGAGCAGATGCTCGAGCTGCTACCTCAGGACTTCGTGCCTTCTATCCTAGCCAAGAATCATCTCCTGAACACGTGTCGCTTCGTCGACGACCTATTGGTACGGTTCTATGGGATGGAGCCCTTCTACGAGGTCGTTGATGAATCCGATCTGGTGGGGCATCTGGCTATCGGCCTCGCGCCGCACACATCTGGCGGTGTGCTGTGTCGAATCATCGGCTGGACCAGTGCCTCCGCTGGATATGCTCATCCTCTGTTTCACGCCGCGAAGCGGCGCAACTGCGACGGTGATGAGGACAGCTTGATGCTGCTGCTAGACGGTCTGCTGAACTTCTCCAAATCGATTTTACCAGCGGGCAGGGGTGGTCGGATGGATGCTCCGCTGGTGCTGAGCACACGCATCAATCCGAGCGAGATTGACAAGGAAGCTCTCAACGTCGACTGTTCGTGGTCCTACAACCGAGCCTTCTACGAGGCGACAAAGTCGCAGCCACACCCGAGCGAGATAGAAGGGATTGTTGATTTGGTTAGTAACAGGATTGACACTGTGGGGGAGATTCGTGGGTACGGCTGGACCCATGACTCGGGCCGACTCGACGCCGGCCCGAAGAACTCATCGTACAAGACCCTCAAGACGATGGAGGACAAGATGCTTGCTCAACTGGCTCTCGGAACTGATTTGAGATCTGTCAGAGCGCAGCGCGTAGCCTCGCAGGTCATCGAATCTCACTTCCTTCCTGACCTGCGTGGAAACCTCATGGCCTTCACACGTCAGAAAGTTCGCTGCGTCAAATGTGCCCATTCGTACCGCAGAATGCCGCTAGCGGGCAGATGCATCCAGACCGTTTCGATGGGCGGTGGTCTGGTCGGTTCAAGAGACGGCGATAGCACCCTGTGCGGGGGCAATGTCGTTCTGACGGTCTCCGAGGGAGCAGTTCGCAAGTACATCGAGATTACCCGGAACGTCATCGAGAGGTACGGCGTTGACGACTATACCAAGCAGCGCGTCGCTTGGATGACTGACAGCGTTGACTCTCTGTTCAACGACGACACGGTCACTGTGATGACGCTCAACGACTTTGTCTAGTAATCGATTTCTAGGGCCCGCAGGACCTTGTCCATCCACTGAAGCTTCTCCATCTTGGTCTCAGCGTCGGTCACTCCAGACCACCTGCCTACGACATCGATCCTAGTACCCAGCATCGTGATTGATTCCTTAGGTACGCCCATAGAACGGACCACGCACACAGCCCGGTCCCCGTCGGTGAACCCTCCGGGATTGTGCATACCGGGAATCACTGCCGGGGTCTGGTGAGTCAGCACCAGAGGCGAAGGTGTTGATGCCCCTGCAGCTATCTCCAGTAGTGACTTCCACTCAGCGACGTTGTCGCCGTGGGCGTGCAGGAAGACCGGTATACCCCGCTTGACCGCCTCGATGATTCCTTGGCCACCATCACCATCGCTGACGACGCATGCCAGACGCGACCAGGCTCGCTCCGCTGTCGAGTCGGGCAGTGTTGAGAGTACGCCTGCGGAGCCGTCGGCTGCGACCAGCAGGACTGGCCTCTCCAGCACTCTCAAAACCTCTTCGGCCTCTACAGCGGCACCGAGGACTGCCACTTCTGTGGGCCTTAGTACCATCCTCCGAATCAGACCGGCCACTGTGGCGGCCCTGCGAGGTCGGGTCCAGTCATTAATCTCCGATGCCTCTACCGCTTCGAGCATGGACAAAGCACTGTTGGAATCGGGATTGAGTTTCCATCCGAAGTGCTCGCGGACCTCCGTCTGGATGGCAAGCAGTTCGTCGACGACTGGAAGCAGGTCGGTCGGTCGGTCCATCTAGCCTCGCTCCAGTAGAAGGGCACGGTGAGTGTTGAATAACCCTCGCGGCCCTCTGCTTGCCAATGCCGATGCCGCTTGCACTGCCATCAGTGGAGGACGAGGTCCTGCTAGCTCGCTATCCCTTCCTGCCTCAAGGCAGGGAGCACATGCGCAGTGTGCTTGAGAAGAATGGGATCTCGGTTGAGGACCTGATAGACGAGCCTTGGTTGGAGGACGTTAGAACCCGGGGGCGACTACGCCTGCTCGACAGTGTGATGCACAAGGACGGTGCTGACATCGCAACTACTGTCGACATGTCGACAGAGATAGGTAGGATGACCGAAGTGCTTTCGTTCCTACACGCTATGCTAGTCGTCTGCGCCTCCTTCAATGAGAGGCTGCTGGCCCGATGGATAGAAGGTGAGGCGACTAGGGCCGACCAGTTATTCGGAATGGACTCGGAGAATTTTGAGCTGTTGGCTGCTTCCTACCTGTCGGGAATCAGAAGCGAGATGGGCTCGGGATCTAACGAGGTGGTTTACTGGATTCCTATGGCCGACTTCATAGAACTGTGCCCGAGAATATCGGGCGCATACTGGCATCTGGCCAATCGTCCAGTCATCAAGGGATGGGTCTGCATGGACGCAGCTGTTGGAGAGAGTAGTAGGCAACGTACTGCTAGGCTACTGAAAGAGAGGATTAGAGAGAATCTGAACCAGACCTGCACAGACAGAATGGACAGGATGAGCGAGGAGTTCGCGGCTCTGTTCGCCGATCCGGTCGAGCGCATCACCGGGCTACTCTCAGAGCGCGTACAGGAAGAGATGCCGATGACGGCTGCGGTTAGAGATGACTGGCCGCCGTGCTTCGAGTCGGCGGTCTCTGAATTGAACCAAGGAGTAAACGTAAACCATACCGGAAGGGTGTTTCTAGCTGCCTTCTCGAAGTCGGTTGGGATGTCACAAGAACAGACATGCTCGTTCTTTGCAAATGCACCTGACTACAGTGCGGACACCACCTCATACCAAGTGAACCAAATCTACGAGCGCGACTACACGCCGCACGGTTGCTCCGCCTTGAAGACCTCTGCGAGATGCCCGGTGCAGCCTGGTGACGACAGGCTCTGCGACCAAGAGTGGTTGAGCCATCCGCTGAAGTACATCAGAGCCAAGCAGCGCAGCCGTTACCGCGAGAGGTCGCAGGCCGCGGAAGAGCCTGAAGTCGTCGAGGAAGAGGTCGAGTCGGCCAATTCTTGATATGGGCCAGCATCATATCGCATCCCATACGGGATGAGTAGGCATGGTGAGGACTCTCGTACTGACTGTCGACCGAGACAACGACCTTGGAGTAAAGGCTGGTATCAGAGGTCCCGTCATCGGTCGCAAGGCCACCCTGACAGCTGCTCTGCGCCTGGGCATAGCCGATCCTGAGGAATCGGACACCAACGCCATCCTTGGTGCCCTGCATCATCACGACAGGTTAGTTGAGAACGCTCAGGGCAACGACGAGATAGAAATCGCCCTACTTACAGGCGATGTCCGAGTCGGTCCGCGCAGCGATCGGGCTGTCGCGATGCAACTGGATGAGGTCATCCAAGAGTTCCAACCAGACTCCGCCGTCCTAATCACCGACGGAGCGGATGATGAGGCTTCTCTTCCCATAATCACCTCAAGGGTGCGCGTCGATCACGTTGAGAAGGTGATTGTGAGACAGTCCAAGGGCATCGAGAGTACCTACTACTATGTTGCTAAGGCCATCGATGACCCGCGCTGGAGAGCCAAGCTGCTGGTTCCTGTCGCCATCTTCTTGATGATTATCGGGCTCGGTCTCATCATCCCAGGCGGGGGCGCTCTCATCGGCGCGATGCCCCTGTTCATCGGCATCTGGCTGTTCGCAAAGGGGCTCGGTTGGGAACAGCAGTTGGAGCGTCTGATGATTGATATGCGGGAGAGTGCCACCGGAGGGATATGGTCGTCTCTTCTCTGGGGACTCTCGATCGTCTCAGTGCTACTATCCATCCTCACCGCCTACCAGGTTTTCTCAGCCACGAACATCGAAATTGACGGGTATGTGGCCTCTTTGGGCAGTGAATTCAACGTAGACGCGGTGAACAGAGACGTAGCCGTCTGGGCCATTGCCATAAATGAGGCATTGACTTGGATTGTTGTCTCTGCGTTCTCCTTCGCACTCTCTCTGGGTGTGCTAAGATGGAAAGAAGGCAGTTTCACTGGGCGCAGCGTGCTACTCCTGGGCCTAGGGGCTGTGGTTTACTTCTTCGCGAAGGCCGCACTAGTAGTCGTACTCATTGAGATGGGGGGTTCAGACTTCAGCCTCGACTATCAGAGCGTCTCCGACACTTGGGGGATGCCTGTGTTCACAATCATCGGGTACTACCTATTGAGGACGGCTGTGCAGTCAGTGACCGAAGATGAGGGCGCTTCTGGAGAGAACCGATTCTGGGGAGTCTAATCAGTCCTCGAAGGTCGAATCCATCATGCACGCGGGGCATGTGACCCTGATTGGGCGTTTCTCTGGGATTCCGAGCGCGGCCTTGCAGTGCGGACAGGCGATGGCCTGGGTCGCCTTGTCCTGACGGGCCTTTCCGGCCACGCTGGGATCGTATCGAAATCGGTATTTGTGGGAGTCGTCTACGAACTCCGGGCCTCCCTCTTTCTGCTTCTTGGGTCTCCTAAAAATCGACTCCTTGCGCGGCGCTTCAACAGGAGGAGTGGTGGTGGGTTGGTCCTGATTGAAGCCGCCGCTCTGGAAGTTCTCTATCTCAGCCTCAATCTGCTCGACGGTCATGCCGAGCTCTCTGGATGCCTTGTCTATGGCCAGCTTGCGCTCGTAGTCTGAAAGGCCGATGAAATGTTGCAGTATGACCGCTGGAATCCGAGTCATCTCTCTCCCCGCCTGCCGGAGAGGAATGGTCCCTTTGAATGCCGCCTCCCTGCGTTCGCAGAGCAGTATGCCTAAGAGCATCCGATTGCGATTTCATGGTGATGTTTCCGGAGTGCATCGAATGCCGGGGCACTCGGGGTATGTGTGGCATCTCCCCCTGCCCCCTGCTCGCTGACATCCGGGAAAGGCTCCCTGTGGTGCAATCGGGCTCGGTCAGCGAGCTAGTCGGGCCGAGCCCACCATCACTGTTCGTAGGCAGATATGGCTACCCTGATGTCAGGGCGGGTCCTAGCGCTGCTTGGGTCCCAGAAGACTCCGATGACGTGCCTCTGGCCAGTGGCAACCCTGCTGACCTGTTCGGGAAACCGCTCGAGGAGGTTGCGGCCCGACACGCCAATCTCATCACTGGTGGGAGTGTGATGTCCATCGACAGCACCGCTTCGCCCGGAGCAATGCTGGAAACCACACAGGAGATTGCAATGGCTGAGAAGAGCGTGGATGTGGAACTCGACTTCGCTAGGCCGATTATGGTAGGGAGAAATCCCACTTTCGACAGTATGAGCACTCCCCTCGGCCCCTCAGGCGAGGTACTACGAGCCGAGGTCGTCGGTCATGCCAGCATCCCGAGGAAGGTCGATTCGATTGCCAACGAGGATGACCTGTTGGCTGCCGATGCGATGGGCGAGCTGACTGAAGCCTCAATAGGAGAAGCTCAGATATCTCGCCTCCTCTCTTCGGGGCTTCTCGGTCGAGAAGGCAGTAGGAAGCTGGTTCCCACGCGGTGGGGCATCACGGCTACTGACGACATGCTTGGGAAGCGGCTTTGGGACAGAGTCAGGGACCATCCCTCGCTCGACAAAGTGCTGGTCTACGAGGCCACCTATCTCGACAACGTGTTCCACATCATCCTCACACCTGGCCTGTGGGCCTTCCACATGCTAGAGGCCTGGACTCGGGGCAGCGTCTGGACCGGTACGGGGAAGGTGCTAGGGGATTGGGAGGACCTCAAGCCGCGCAACGAGTACGCGCACCAGATAACTGGCGCCTACTACTCGGCTAGACTGGGTGTACTCGAGCACATGGATTCAATGCGGCGCTCGGGGGCCTGCCTCATCTGGCGGGATATCGGTCCTGAATACTGGGCGCCAGTAGGGGTCTGGCTGATCAGAGAGACCGTTCGCGAGGCGATGAAGCTGACTCCGAGGCAGTTTGATTCACTCAAACACGCTATCGACTACGTCGCCCCTAGGGTATCAGCCCCAGACGACTTGCGTAACAACTGGTTCGTCAAGAGGAATCGCCAGACGAGATTGGACTCATTCACCTGATTATCGCGACTTCTTCAGGAATCCGCCTACAATCTCACTCTCTGCCTTAACTAACTGCTCTGCCACTGTGGACTTGGACAGGCCCAACTTTGAGGCCAAGCCCCTGATTGAGATTCTCTTTGGGGCCTCGTACCAACCGTGCCGGTGAGCGACCTTGATTATCCTATGCTGCTGCAAAGTGGGGCCCTTCTGGACTATTCCCTCAGAGGTCTTCGCTGTCGTGACTCTCTCTACAGGGATTGCCTCCCTAATCGCATTTAGGAATGACACCATTGAGGCCTGCCTGCCTGCTACTTGAACGACTAGACCACTGGAGGTGAAGTTAGTGCCAGCCATCAAAGTCAGATCTCTGGAGTGGAAGAATCGTCCAATCATGTCCGAATCGAAGTCCAGTACGACGAGATGATGGGTCAGGTAGTCCGTGGACCACTCTTCGAGAATCTCGACGACCGTGACGCCGCCTATGCGGAATCCTGGTGCTGGGCACCCTCCATCCACAGTTATGCACTCACACATCACACGCATCCTACCGTCAATCTGATCAAGAGTTCCGCGGTAATCCCAACTCACTGCCCGCAGGGCTGCCTGCGCCCTTGAATCGTGCTCAATGGAGGGAATGGCGCACTCGACCCTAACTGCCCTCACTTTAGGTCCTCCTCAGTCCTCCAGCGACTAGATGAGGTTATGAAAATACTTCACAGGTGCTCCAATAGTAGTCAGTTTCTCCTTCGACGTGCCCTTTCCTCGTTTTCCACGATTGCTTGGGCGACCTCGGGAGAGTAGCCTAGGTCCGAGAGATCCCTGACCTGCTTCTCAACTGCGGGAGGGTCTTGAGGGGCCTCAGATCGCATCGCATCGTCGACAGCCCATGTCTGGTCTGTGAACCCGGGTCTGCCTCGTCCGCGCTGCACGGATAGCATCATTCCTGCGAGCATCAGGACCGTCACGCTGCTGATGATTAGTATCATGAAGGCGTTGCTGCGCATAGTGTGCAGTATCCTGCCGGAGACGTGGTCGTCTTCGAGTGAGTCCATGCATCCGTCGCCGTCAATGTCGTTGCCGGATGAGGAGTCCCAGTTAATCAGGCCCAATGGGCAGCTGTCGCTAGCGTCGGGAACGCCATCGCCGTCGTCGTCCCAATCCTCAGTCTCGTCGTCGCAGCCGTCTCGATCGAAGTCGGAATTGATCGAAATACTGGTCGGGCACTGGTCCAC
>Ga0208895_1001063_pt1 | contig 11806 bp, 12 predicted proteins | sample ETNtaG_10_FD_185765 | JGI IMG/M metagenome (GOLD analysis project Ga0208895, IMG submission 185765) | Marine microbial and viral communities from oxygen minimum zone, Eastern Pacific Ocean - ETNP201302SV82 (SPAdes) (version 2) | ecosystem: Environmental > Aquatic > Marine > Oceanic ... | reverse complement strand
GAGCAGATCGCCAACACGACCCCGGAGGTCGCCCTCTATGCGTTTGCGGTCTTCTACGCCGCCTGCTTGGTATTGAATCGCTGGTACTACCTGAGGTCAAAGGCCGAGTACTCCAACCCGTAGCCTGGTCGGCCGGTGTCGCCCGGATCACTTCTACCTACACCCTGGGTTGACCCAAAAGTCGGGCTGTTGGTAGCAAGTAGGGCATGGATGCCTGGGAAGCGGCGGGTCGATGGCGGGCGATGAGCCCCGAGGAACGGGAGGTGGCCTACTCGCCTAGTTCCTGTATCGGTGGCGACTACACCCCGTTCATTGCCGCCTACCGGGACCGCAGCGCCGAGGCGCGGGCGTGCGTAGCCGGATGGTGCGAATACCGGTACGGGCCAGCGCCTTCGGAGCGCCTCGACTTCTTCCCGGCGGCTGGCGATGGTGGGCCTGCGCCGCTGATCGTGTTCATCCATGGCGGCTACTGGCAGGAACTCTCAAAGGACGACTCCTCGTTTTCGGCACCTGCCTGGGTTGACAGGGGTGTGGCGTTCGCCGCCCTCGGCTACACGTTGGCCCCGGAGGCGTCGCTTGTTGAGATCGTGGCCGAGTGCCGCAGGGCGGTGTTATGGCTGTATGAGAACGCGGGCGACCTGGGGGTCGACAAGCGGCGAATCGTGGTTGCCGGTAGTTCGGCTGGAGCGCACCTCGCTGCGATGGTCGCCGCGCCCGGCTGGCAGCGGAACGCAGGTCGTCCAGGCGACCTGGTGGCCGGTGCGGTTCTTATTTCGGGGGTCTTCGACCTGGAGCCACTGCTCGGTACGTCGATAGCCGAACCGTTGTGCCTCACGGGTACAGATGTCACAGCTCTGAGCCCCGCCGGACTCTCCTTGGAGGGCTTTCCACCGAGTGTCATTTGCTGGGGTGAGGTGGAGACCGATGAGTTCAAGGTGCAGAGCCGGATCTTCGCAGAGCTCCTGGCGGCGACGGGAACCGAGGTCAGCTCCTTTGAGGTGGCTGGTCGGAACCACTTTGACGTGGTGTTCGAGCTGGCTGACACCGGGTCGGTGGTCGGGTTGGAAGTAGCCTCGTTTCTCGGACAGCCTGAGGAGGCCTAGTGCCCACGTTCAAGCCCCAGATCCCGATGATCGTCGACCCTGCAGGCGTGGATGCCAGCAACGCGGTCCGGCCCATGGGTAGGACGACCGATACCAGCCGGGCCGAGATGGCCGATGAGACCGGTGGTGTGCCGCGTGTCGACTTTTCGGACTCCAGCAACCCCTACATCGACTACCAGAGCATCGACCTGTTGTTGACGCTCCAGCACCCTCGCAGCGACGCCTATGACGAGATGTGTTTTTACATCATGGGCCAGGTCAAGGAGTTGCTGTTCAAGTCGCTGCACTTCGAACTGCACAACGCCAGGCATCTCGTCCGGGAGGACCAACTCGATGATGCCCTGTTCATCGTCGACAGGGCGCTCCAGATCACCAAGTTCCTCACCAACGCATGGGACGTCGTGGCGACGGTGTCGGCCGAGGGCTTCAACCAGTTCCGCAACCACCTGGACGAGGCCTCCGGTCAGCTTTCGTTCATGTTCCGCCACGTCGAGTTCATCCTGGGCAACAAGGACCGTCGTCTTGCCAGTGCCCACCGCAATGTTTCCCATGTGTGGCCCTACGTCGAGGAGGCGCTCGAGAGTCCCAGCCTCTACGACGAGGTCCTGCGACTACTGGCCCGGCAGGGTTTCGAGATCGCCCCCGAGGCCCTCGAGCGTGACTGGGCCGACCAGTACGCCCCCCATGAGAGCGTTGAGCAGGCCTGGTTCGAGATCATCGGCGACGCCAGCACAGGCAACGGCCTCTACCGGCTGGGCGAGGTTCTTGTTGCCCTCGATGACCAGATGGCCCAGTACCGCTGGCGCCATTTCGTGCTGGTGTCGCGGGTCATCGGCTACAAGCCGGGTACCGGCGGGTCCGCCGGCGTCGAGTGGTTGAGGCACACCACCGACTTCCGCTACTTCCCCGAGTTGTGGTCGGTACGAACCCGGCTCGAAACCTGAACGGGTGCCGACTTGTGGTCCGCTGGGGCCACTAGCCACTTGTTGACTGCCAATGGGAACTCACCTAGCGTAACGTCGTCTGGTCATACCGGTCAGTCGGTCGGTAGGTAGGTCGGATGCAGGACATAGTTGGTCAGGATGTTTCGTCGAAACGTGGTGGGGGCACTACTAGGGAGGGGAATTCTGATGGACCGTAAGCGGTCGATATGGGTTGCATTGTTGTTGGTGTTCGCATTGGTTGCTGCTGCGTGCGGCGGCGATGACGATTCGACAGGTGGTACTGCGTCTTCCTCGGCGACGACCGCGGCTCCTGCGGCGACGACAGCGGCTCCGGCTGTTGAGCCTGTGAGTTCTGAGCCGATTCTGATTGGGAACCTGACGTCGTTCACGGGTCCTTTCACGCCGTGGGGTATTCAGGTGCGTGACGGTATGCAGATGGCGGTTGAGGAGATCAATGCTGCTGGTGGTGTCGGTGGGCGGATGTTGGAGTTGGTTGTTGTTGACGACCAGTCCAATGCCGAGGAGGCGACCAACGGCATTGAGCGTCTGATCGAGGATGGTGTCGTTGCGGTTGCTGGCACGATCTCGAGTGATGTGGGCCTGTCGACGTCGCGGATTGCCGAAGATGCCCAGGTTCCGTTGTTCATGACCAAGGCCGGGTCGTCTGCGATCCTCACGACCGACAGTCGCTACACGTTCCGTACGTGTCTGCCTGCGGCGCCGATGGTGGCTGCACCGATCGCGCAGTATGCGCAGGCTCAGGGCTTGAGCAGGGTTGGTGCCGTAATCGCTGACTACGGCTGGGGTCAGTCGATCAAGGGGGCTCTGGAGGCTGAGTTCGATGCGCTTCCCGGTGTGGACCTGCAGATCGAGGTAGCGCCGGTTCCTGAGAAGGACTTCACCACCTATCTGCGGAGCCTCGACGGGTTCGACCCAGAGTTCCTGGTTGCTACGGGCCATCCGCCAGGTACGGGTGCGCTCACCATCCAGTCCGGCGATCTGGGCATGGGTGTTCCGATCACCGGTCCGTGGGCTTCTTTGGCCGCGGTGATGGAGGGTCTCGGTGATTCTGGTATCGGCCGCTATTCGGACTTCAGTTGTGCCGACTACTTCAGCGACTCGTACCAGGATCTGGCTCAGCGCTATCTGGCGTTCTCGGGCAACCCGTTCATGGAGGACGACGCTGTTGCCGGGTTCGGGATCGTGACGATGCTGGCTGATGCAATCTCCAACGTCGGTGACGATCCCGCTGCGATAGCGGAGTACCTGCACGGGCAGACCTACGACCTACCCGGCTACGCACATGAGTTGGGATGGACCGAGTGGGGTGAGATCGCCAACTCGCAGCCGATCATGGTTGTGGTCGGTGACGGCTCCGCCCCCGAGGGCCTCGAAACCCCCGGAGGCTGGTATCCCGAACTCCTAATCCAGGCAGCACCCATCCCACCACACGTACCCTCCTAGGCCAGAGCGGTAAGGGGGACCGGGTTGGCCATATGACGGCTCTGGAACTGGACGGCGTCGAGAAGCACTTCGGCGGCCTTCCAGCGGTCAACGGTGTGAGCCTCAGGGTCGACGAGGGCGAGATTCTCGCCCTCGTCGGCCCCAACGGCGCAGGCAAGAGCACGTTGTTGAATGCGATCAGCGGTCTCCAGCCACCGACCCGGGGAAACATCAGGTTCATGGGCAGGGACATCGGGGGCCTCAGTGCCCACGCGGTTCGCCGGTGTGGTGTCGCCATGGTGCTCCAGACACCCCGTACCTTCGAGTCCATGACGGTGCTTGAGAATGTCGTCGTGGGGGCCATGTTCGGTACGACGGGTGGACGGCTCTCTGCCTCGGTGGCAACCAGCCGTGCCGAGGAGGCCCTCGGGTTCGTGGGCCTCGAGGATCGGGCCGGAGACGAGGTGGGAAGTTTGAACCTGCACCAGCAGCGCTTCTTGGAGTTGGCCCGCTCCCTGGCCGGGCGTCCGAGGTTGCTGCTCCTCGACGAGGTGATGGCCGGGCTCAACGACACCGAACTGCAGGCCTCGGTCGACATCGTGCGGACGGCCCGTGACCGGCTCGGGGTTACCGTCATCTGGGTTGAACACGTCATGCAGGCGGTGATGAGCCTGGCCGAACGGGTGGTGGTCCTTGACTTCGGGGAGTGCCTGGCCGACGGCGTACCCCACGAAGTGATGCGCGACCCGGATGTGGTGACCGCCTACCTGGGTGGCGAGGCGGGTGGGAATGGCTGCTGATCTGCTCAGGATCACAGGAGTCTCAGCCGGCTACATAGGCGAGGACGTCCTGCACGATGCCGCGCTCACCGTCGCCAAGGGCGAGGTGGTGGCTGTTATCGGCTCGAACGGCTCCGGGAAGACAACCCTGTTTCGTGCGATATGCGGACTTTTGAGGCCATCGGCTGGGAAGGTCGACTTTGATGGGACTGACATCACCGGGCTCAGGGCACATCGTGTGTCGCGCCTTGGAATCGCGTACGTGCCGGCGGAACGACACCTGTTCCCAACGATGACCGTTCGCGAGAACCTTGTCCTCGGGGCATTCCCGAAGCAGCACGAACCTGAGCAGCTGGACTTCGTCTACAGGCTGTTCCCCCGGTTGAAGGAGCGGACCGGACAACATGCCGGGGACATGAGTGGAGGGGAGCAGCAGATGCTTGCCGTGGCCCGGGCACTGATGTGCGGGCCACGCCTCTTGATCCTTGATGAGCCGACGACGGGTCTGGCACCGAAGCTCGCTGCCGAGGCTTACGCCGCCCTCGGCGAGCTACGGGACAGGGGCCTCACGATCCTTGTTGCAGAGCAGCAGGTGCCGCTCGTCCTGGCCCTTGCTGACCGTGGCTACGTGCTCGAGCGGGGCCGGATCCGGTTGTCGGGTGCATCCGGCGACCTGGCTGACGATCCGGAGGTCAGGCATGCGTACCTCGGTGTGGCCTGAACGGATGGTCGTGAGGGTGCGACCATGACGGCGGTCCTGTTGGATGGTGTCGTTCTGGGCCTGCAATTCGGGTTGCTCGGCGTCGGGCTGACCCTCGTGTACGGGCTCGGCGGGGTGTTGAACCTGGCACACGGGCAGGTGGCGGTCCTCGGGGCGATCGTCATTGCCCGCTCAATGGACGCGGGGATGTCGACGGGCGTCTCAATCGTCTTCGGCCTGGTCGCCGTCGGCCTCTTAGGCCTCATCGTCGACCTGACCCTCATGCGACCCGTGTACCGCCTTCGCGGCGAGAGCCGTGTGCTTCTGGGTCTGCTGTTGATGCTCGGGGTAGGGACCCTCATCGACGGCGTTCTCGAGTGGAGGTATCCGATCGAGGCGTTGACCCTTCGGGTCACCGGAGATCCCGTGTCGATCCTTGGGGTCCGCATGAGCTACGGGAGCATCGTGGCCTCGGCGATCGCACTGGTCGTCGGTGTTGCCCTGTTCGCCTTCCTGCGCTTCTCGACCTTCGGCAGGGCTACGCGTTCCGTCATCCAGGATGAGGAGGGCGCACGGCTCTGTGGTGTGAACCCGGCCGTGGTCAGGAGCACGATCTTCGTCATGAGTGGGGTCCTCGCCGGGGTCGTCGTGATCACCCGTTCCATGACGGCGCCCATAACCGTGACGTCGGGGTTCGGCCTGACCATCATGGCTCTGATCGTGGCCGTCGTGGGCGGCCTCGGGAGCGTGTCCGGGGCGTTCGTGGCAGGGATCCTCCTCGGTGTCGTGAATACCGTCAGCGCCTACACCATCGGCTCCTATGCCACGACGATCATCCTGCTTACCGCCGCGGCGGTAACCATCGTCCTTCGCCCCAGCGGGCTGTTCGGAGATCGCACGTGAGCGGCATCGTCGATGCCGCCGACCGGAACACGGATGGTGTGGTTGCCGGGGCTGAGCGCACGTTCAGGCCCCTCGGTCGCGATCTTGTTCCAATTGGGGCTGTGGCTGTCCTCTTGGCACTCCTGCCCATCCAGTTCCACGATTCCAGGTCGATGATGACGGTGATCATCACCGGGCTGTTGTTCATGGCATACGCGGTGGCATTCAACGTGATATTTGGCAGTACGGCGCAGTTGTTCCTCTGTGTGGGGGCTCTTGCCGGCATAGGGGGATTCTCGGCAGCGATCCTGAGCGAGCGGGGCGGCATACCGATGCTGGTGTGCATAGTCATTGGCGGAGTGCTGGCCGGGCTGGTCGGTGGCCTCCTGAGTTGGATAGCGGTCAGCAGGTCCCTGGACGTGATCTTTACGGGCGTGGTGACGCTGGCCTTCTCCCTGTCATTCCAGAGCATCATCCTGGGCCGGCGCGATCTCACTGGGGGTGAGACCGGAATGGTGGTCGAGGCCGGGTCCGACACGGTCCTGGGGGGCAAGGTGGGCGCCTACTACGTCCTCCTCGGCGTTGTCGTCGCCTACCTGGTCCTCTTCAGGCTGATCCAGAGGTCACATGTCGGTTGGGCGTTTCGTGCCCTGCGTAATGACGAGGTGGCCGCCGAACTTGCCGGGGTGGACGTGACCCGCTACCGCGTCTACGCCGCCCTGATCGGCTCGACGATGCTCGGTGTCGCAGGATCGGTGTTTGCATTCCATCGGGGGTTCATCGGTCCGTCCACGTACGCGTTCGCCGACGTCGATGTCCATGTCCTGGTGATGCTGGTGTTCGGCGGTATCGGTTCGCTGCTGGCCCCTGTTCTGGGTGCGGTCGTGTTCACCATCCTCGACGAGATCCTGATCTCATTTGCCCAGTTGCGTGTCGTCCTGTACGGCGCCGTCATCATCATCTTGTTCCTGGGGTTCCGGCGCGGTGTGATACCCACACTCGAATCTGCGTACTCCAGGTGGAGACATCGGGGTGAGGGTGCAGGAGTTGAGCCCGGTGTCGTGACAGACAACTAGGCCCGACCTTGAAACAGTCGGAGCTGGACGGGTTGCAGCCCCTGTGGGTGGATCAGGCTGACCGCAACTTGTAGCGCTGGATCTTCCCGGTTGTGGTCTTTGGCAGGTCCGTGACGACTTCGTAGCGGCGTGGCCGCTTGTAACCGGCGAGGCGAGTTCGGCACCACTCGGTGAGTTCGTCCGGGTCAACCTCGGTGTCCGGTGTGGGGACGACGTAGGCGACGGCGCGGAGGATGTCGCCTACGTCGCGCTCGCCGACCACCGCGGCCTCGAGCACGGTCTCGTTCTCGATGAGCGTGGCCTCGACCTCGGCCGGTGACACCCACTCACCCCCGATGCGCATCATGTCGTCGGCACGTCCCAGGTATGTGTAGTAGCCGTCGCTGGAGCGGACATACAGGTCTCCGGTGCGGATCCAGTCTCCCAGGAACGTGGAGCGGTTCATCTCGGTTCGGCACCAGTAGCCCGTTGCGGCCGACTCGCCACGCACCAGTAGTTGGCCCAACTCGTTGTCGGGTTGGTCGTTGCCTTCTTCGTCGACGATTCGGGCCTCGTAGCCCGGGACGGGTACTCCGCTGGTACCGGGTCGGCAGTGCTCGGGGGTGTTGGAGAGGAAGATGTGGAGGAGTTCGGTCGAACCGATCCCGTCCAGCACCGTCACCCCGTAGCGCTCCCTGAACCTCTCGAAGGTCTCTGCCGGTAGGGGTTCAGCGGCCGAGATGCCGTAGCGGACCGAGGAAAACGTGTCGCCTGCAATATCGGCATTGTTCAGGGCCGCGAGGAAGGTGGGAATGCAGAAGAACAGCGTCGGCCTTTCGGTGCTGGCGATTTCGGCCACGAGTTGTGGTGTCGGTGGTCGGGTCGGTTCCAGGATCGATGTGGCCCCGACGGCGAACGGATAGGTGACCGAGTTGCACAGCCCGTAGGCGTGAAACATCGGACCAACCGAGTAGAAGCGGTCTGCTTCGGTGACGTTGAGCACATTTCTGGCGTAGGCCTCGAAGGCTGCGAGGAGGTCACCGTGGCGGTGCATGGCCAACTTGGGCATGCCGGTCGTTCCTGACGTGCACAGCCAGAAACCCGGGGACTCTGCCCAGGTTCTGTGCAGTCCACCGTCGTCGGTTGACTCCGTGAAGTCGGCCCAGGAGACGGTTCCAGAGTTCCCCGACGTGGTGACCACGTGTCCCACCTCCGGTGCTCCTTCGCACAGGTCTGGGATTGAGGAACTCCGCTCATCTGAGGCCACGATCATCCGGGCCCTCGAATCGGCGATGATTACCCCCAGGTCCCTGCCCGGTAGGAGCGGGTTTGTCAGGACCGGGACGGCACCGATGCGGAGTGCCGCCAGGAACGTCGCGACGTACTCGACCGAATCGAGCATGACCAGCGCCACCCTCTCCTCGGGCCTGAGACCGAGTCTGCGTAGACCTGTCGCCACCGCCTCGGTGAGTTCCAGCACCTCGGCGTAGCTGACGGACTCGCCTTGGCACCGGACCGCCGTGTGACCACCACGCCCTTCTGTGATGTGGCGATCCAGGAGCCACTCGCAGGCGTTGAATGTGTCGTGCATGGTCGGTTTCCCTCCTCGAGAAGGTCGTGTGGTCGTGATCCGATCCGGGCGGTTCAGAGACGACCTGATTGCCGACTGAGTCCGTGTTCTGCGGCCTCAACCGGCGAAGACAGATACCGAACACCGTCTCAGCATCTCAACACACCCCTGAATGGTAGGTGACCGATGTCGCAACTGGATCGGGACCTTGGTCCCTGCCACTTCTCTGGAGTCAGGCTGGCGATGGGCTCAGGATGTGATGCCGATGTCGCAGAAACCGGTTCCTGGCCGTGAGAGCCGGGTGCGGGTTGGCAGGTACTTGGTGGGGTCCGTGACCGGAGGTTGATGACCATCTGTGCCCGGTAGGCCCTAGAGGACGTGGCAACGGGCATCATTGGTGACCATGTCGGTGGCGAACGTGATCTTTGACGTACTGGCGCCGGTCGCCATCCTCGTCGGGCTTGGTGCCGCACTCGGGCCGAGGCTGAACGTAGACATCGGTGGGCTCTCCCGTCTTGCCTACAACGTGTTCGGGCCGGCGTTCATCTTTGCCGTGCTGGCGGGAGCCGATCTGGAGCGCGGCGTGGTTGTTCGTCTGGTGCTGGCGGGTCTGGCCGGGATGGCGGCAGCCGTTGCGCTGGCGGTCCTGTGGTCACGGATCACCGGGGCAGGCTACGAGCTGACGGCGGCGGCGGCCATCACAAGTTCCTATGGCAACGTCGGCAACGCCGGTCTGGCCATTGTGGCGTTCTTCCTCGGTGAGCAGGCACTGCCCATTGCAGGCGTTCTGATGCTCACCATCAACTTGACCGGCCTTGTGTTGAGCGTCGGCCTCGCCGAAGCGCGGTCCAGGTCGCCGCTACCGGCTCTCGGGCGTGCACTGGCCACGCCGATGGCAATCGCCGGTGCCATCTCGCTCCTGGTCAACCTCTCTGGTGTGGACCTGCCCGTCGTGGTCGACCGTTCGATCGGGCTCCTGGCTGATGCCCTCATCCCTGTGATGCTCCTGACCCTGGGGATGCAGCTGATCAAGAGCGGACGGCCGTCATGGTCCAACGACCTGGGCGTGGTGCTGATCGCCAAGTTGGCGCTGGCGCCCCTTGTCGCAGGGTTGGCGGCTTCTGCACTGTCGCTAGGCGGCGACTTCCTGGATGCCGTCGTGATCCAGTCGGCGATGCCGCCGGCGGTGTTCGCTGCGGTCATAGCTATCGAGAGCGACCTTGCGCCTGAACGGGTTACCGCGGCGGTGGTCCTGACAACTCTGGTGTCGGCCCTGACCCTGCCCGTGGTTCTTCTCGTACTCTGATCACCGGAGCCAGTAGGGAGTCGATTCGAGATGGTTGAGGTAGTACCCGGCGTGTGGAGCGGACGGGCGTCGTCGTGGGGCCTGCTTCTGGTGGTATTGGGTGTGGCTGTCAGTGCGCTGTTCATGCCGGGGTTGGCACTGTGGGCCCGGGCCCTGGAGGCGGTCATTGCACTGATCGTGCTGTCCTTTTCGTCGGTGGTCGTACGCGTTGATGAACACGGCCTGAGCGTTGCGGTGGGGCCCGCCCGCTGGCCCCGCTGGAAGGTTCCGATTGCAGATGTGGCCGGTGCCGAGGTGATCGATCTCCGGCCGTTCAGCTACGGCGGCTGGGGCTACCGGGCCCGCCCGGGCGTGCGGGCGATTGTCATCAGGTCCGGCACCTCGCTGAAGGTCGATCGGCATGGAGCACCAGACCTGATCGTCACGGTCGATGATGCAGAGGCGGGGGCGGCTCTCCTGAACGGGCACGCGGGCAGGTCCGGGAGGCGCTGATGCTTTAGGCCATGCAATGCTGGGCCGATGCCCCCGGTCGCAGCCCTTGTCGCCTTCGCCACACTTTCAATCATTCTGGTTCCCATTCCCGGGCCGAGCGTCATGTTCGTCATCAGCCGTGCCCTGTCACTGGGTCGCCGGGCGGCCCTGTTGACCGTGGTCGGAAACGCCGGTGGCCTCTTCCTGCAGGTTCTGCTGGTGGCGGTCGGCCTGGGTGCGGTGGTGGAGCGCTCGGTAGCTGCCTTCACGGTGGTCAAGTTGGTAGGCGCCGGCTATCTGGTATGGCTTGGCGTGCAGGCCGTCCGACACCGGAGGGAGTTGGCGCAGGTCCTCGATGCTGCGGGCACCGTGCGGCGTAGGCGGTCCCTTGTGCTGGACGGCCTTGTCGTGGGTGCCACCAACCCGAAGACCGTTCTCTTCTTCACGGCGGTCCTGCCGCAGTTCGTGGAGGCCGGCGGTGCACCCGCCACCTCCCAGATGGCGGTGCTGGGCCTCGTGTTCGTGGCGATCGCCCTCGTCTTGGACGGTGTCTGGGCTTTGGTGGCTGGTACCGCCAGGACCTGGTTCGTGGGTTCGCCTCGCCGTCTGGAGAAGATCGGTGGAGCGGGCGGCCTGGTGATGGTCGGCCTGGGTCTGTCCCTTGGCTTTTCCACCCGCCAGGGTTGACGGTGGAGACGTGAACAGGGCCTTCGACGAACTCTCGGTGCTGATGGATGGTCCAGGACGGCGCCACTACGGCGAGAACATCACCATCGCCGAGCACTCTCTTCTCACCGCCGCGGCAGCTCAGAAACAGGGAGAAGGCGACTCGCTCGTTGCTGCCTGCCTCATGCACGACGTGGGCCACTGGCTGGGTGAACCCGATGACGACTTTGGCATCCACACCCACGCCGACAGCGGTGGGGCCTGGGTAGCCGAACGCTTCGGCCCGGCTGTGTCCGAACCGGTTCGCCTGCATGTGGCGGCGAAGCGCTTTCTGTGTGCCCGTGATCCCGGCTACCACGACCGTCTGTCACCGGCCTCGCAGTACACGCTCGAGCAGCAGGGTGGCCCGATGTCAGAGGTCGAGGCCGACGATTTCGAGTCCAACGAGTTTGTTGACGATGCGGTTCGGCTGCGGGTTCTGGAGGACGATCACGGCAAGCAGTCCGGTGCCGAGGTTCCACCTCTGGAACACTTCAGAGCGCTGCTTGAGTCACTTGAGGAGTCGCTCGACATCATGCGTGACGACGACCTCATGGCGTCGATTCGCCAGTCGCGGCAGGAAGCCGCCGAAGGACATCTGAAACCGTTGATCGACGACCGCTGAGGTCTCTGCCGATGCCGATCAGTGTTCTCTGAAGAGGCGGCCCAGTCCTTCCAGCCGGTCGTCTATTCCAGCCAGACGCAGGCAGTGCCACAGCATCGCCTGGTTGCTGGCCACACAGGGCTTGCCGGTGGCGGCCTCGATCTCGTCTATGACATCGACGGTGCGTAGCGCCCCGCAGCTCACGAAGATGGCATCGGCGTCGGGCCTGTCGACGCTGATGGCA
>Ga0208895_1001058_pt1 | contig 11847 bp, 10 predicted proteins | sample ETNtaG_10_FD_185765 | JGI IMG/M metagenome (GOLD analysis project Ga0208895, IMG submission 185765) | Marine microbial and viral communities from oxygen minimum zone, Eastern Pacific Ocean - ETNP201302SV82 (SPAdes) (version 2) | ecosystem: Environmental > Aquatic > Marine > Oceanic ... | reverse complement strand
TCTGAAATATAAGGTCCTGCCTCAGCATTGAAATCCGCTGAGGTAATGGGATGAACCTGTCTGGTTAGAAAGGGACGTTCGCTATAGTAGATCTGTGGGTCTATCCCGTTTCCGCCACCCCATGTTGGCACATGATAGAAGAGAACATATCTTCCGTCCCTCGTGATGTAGGTACCATCTTCTGCCCCATCGTCATCCACCGGCAATTTGACGGGTGTTGACCACCCCTCTTCTTCAATGATCGCGACTCCATCCTCTTCGCCGGTGACCGGACTCGAATCAATGTCATCCAGAACGACTATTGGATTCTCGAATGGGTCGTCTTCGCTAGAAGTAATTTCTTCACAACTAACAAAAAGAAACAACGCCATAAGTAATAATATCTTTTTCATAATACTGGAATGTAAGAACAAATGCGTGGAAACAAAAAACCCCACGAATCCGCCAAAGGCGGACAAGCTGTGGGGCTCTATAGTCTCACACAATCTCTCTTCAATTACTAATAATTTTTGCTATATCCTCTATTGAATCAATCAACCCATCAGGCTTTATATTGCTCGATTCTAACATTCCCGAATGATATTTACCTGTTTTTACTAATATTCCTGGAATTTTTAGTCTTTGTGCACCATATATATCATTGTATAGATCATCACCAACCATCACAACATCACTTGGGTTAAGGTTTATATCGTCCAATGCGCTTTTAAAAAATGAAACATTCGGCTTTCCAATGACTGTTGCTTTTTCCCCTGTCGCATATTCTAGTGCTTTTACGATTGCACCAGCATCCAGCCTCAAACCAGAATCAACCTTATAATATTTTCCCATATGAAGCGCCAAAATTTGTGCACCATTTATCACATAATTGAAAGCCTGATTCAATAATTCAAAATTCCATTTTTCATAGTCTCCAATGACAACTATCTCTGGATTGTTCACATCTAATTTAAATATTCCATAATCCCTTTTGAGATCATCCGAGATATATAAATAGCAAGTGGGATAACCCATTTCAATAATAGTTTTAATACCAGAGTATCCTGCTGAAAAAATATGTTCTTGTTCACATTTTATGCCTAATTCTAAGAGTGACATGTGCAATGTATTGCGACTCTTTGTTGTTGTATTGGTTAAAAAACGAAAAGGTATTTCTCTTTCTTGGAGTATTTTAATTGTTTCTTGTGCTCCGGGTAAGGACCTCCCAGATTGAATAAAAACCCCGTCTAAATCAAAAAGAAATCCTTTAGCATTTTTGATTTTTTCAATCATTTATATTTTGCTGTTTTTTAAAGGCACATCTAATAGATTTGCCCAATAAAACTGTAAATAGATATTTTTTCATACTTACTAAATCTACCACCACTGCCGCAAACAAAAAACCCCGCTGCTGCGGGGCTCTTGCTTGAACGAAGCGGTTTCCTGAAATCTCACACGGATGTAAGTTTCAGGACGATAACCAGCTAACCAGTGATGATTTGATCCGCGCTGAAAATGGCGTCAAAAAAGCGGGTTGTCGAGATCTCGGCGACCTCCTTGGCAATCTGCACCATTTGCCAATGATGACCTGCCCTGTCTTCGCTGGGTTCTTCTATATTGTATTTGTTGAAACGCCAATAGGACGTCGCCACTGCCGCATATCGCACAAACAACTGCAAGCTTTCTTTTTCTATCTGTGCTAACGGCCTGACTTGCTGGTAACCATCGACCAAGGCGCGTGCCTTATCCAGATCAACCGTAATATCGTTTACGCAGGCACCCAATATGCCCATGCCCAATTCAAAGATCAGATGATAATGACAGGCTTCTTCAAAATCGATAATGGCTTTGAATCCTCCCGGCATACCCGACAATGGGTCAAACAACAGATTATCATAAAACAAATCACCATGAATCAAACCACGGGGTAAATTGGCCGCGATATGCAGCTCCAGGTAGTCGATTTCTTGGGCCAGCCAGGATTCATATTTGGCGTCAATGTTCAGACCCACAACCCTTGGGAAAAGTTGGCGTCCGTAAGGATGATTGGTCGGCAAATAATCCGGTGAGGGTATCTGATTCAATCGAGCCGCTTGTCTGCCGACTTGAGATAACATGGTTTCATCCAGTTGCTCAACAACCTGACCTTCAATGTAGTCTTTGAGCATCACTGGTTTGACCCCATCGGCGGTAGCGAAGGTGGTCAGGATCTCGCTGTTCACCGGCGATATCAGACGATTACAAGGCACGTTGTGCGCTTCAAGCAACAACAGCAACTGGCCCATTTTAAACACTTCGTCGAATTCTTTTTCATCACAAACCGTTAACACATAACTGGCTTGTTGAGTCTTAAGTATGTAGCTGGAGTTACCGTTGCCACCATCAAGCGGTGAAAATTCGACGATTTTCAGATCATAATTGTCAGCCAATGACTGGATGTCTTGTTGATTGAGTTGTGTGTATATTGCCATTAGCGGGTTCTTGCATTTGTTGGAATATTTACAGCTGACAGTATCCTAAATCTGTTCATTGCAATATACTTTTTCATAATTAAATCTACCCATCATCCCAACAAACAAAAAAAACCACGAATCCGCCAAAGGCGGACAAGCTGTGGGGCTCTTGCTTAAAAATACAGACGAAATACAGTTTCTGCTACACAGGCAAAGCGTTTTCTATTTTCAACTTCTATACTGATCTCATTTATCAATTCAATACTATTCTTTTTGGGCTGGACACTTACTATGCGAGTGCGTGCCCTGACTTTAGAGCCAGATTTCACCGGGTATGGAAAACGCACTTGATTCAAGCCATAATTAACCACCATCCGTGCTTCAGGGAATAAATTTTTCGAGGAACTAATGTTGTTGGTCAATTTGGGGATTAAAGATAATGTTAGAAAGCCGTGGACAATAGTTGTTTTGAATGGCGATTCTTTTTGCGCGCGTTCAGGATCAGTGTGAATCCATTGTGTATCGCCTGTTACTTCTGCAAACTGATTGATACAATGCTGATCAATCGTTTCCCATTCGCCCACATATATTTCTTTTCCCAGTTGTTCATGGAGTTCTTTATAGACTTTTTCTGTCACCTTATTTTTGATGACAGCTTCTGATGGAATAGCTGCTTTTTTATCAAATGGGTTAAGATTGGTTATCCAGGGATTATTCAGTGTATTTGTGATTTTATCATTGATGGTATTAGACCAATTGCGGAATCTAGGTTCTAAATTGGCCCTAAACTCTGTTGCGTTCTCTTGAAGACCTGCGGTCTTTTCTCGTATAAATTCGTAAACGTTCATTTAATTATGTGTTAATAATGTCTAATAAATTACCCCTTTGGGAAATTAAACAACACAAAATCTTTTATACATTATACTATCTTTAATTTCATCACTGCAGCGGGCCAACCCAACAAACAATAGCATTTGTATACGCTTAATCATTCCCAAATCTACTTTTCATCCCACAAACAAAAAAACCCGTTGTGAAACGGGGAAAAATGGTGGGGCTTGATGGAAAATCATTCTGGAGAAATCTTTTCAATCGCAGTAATGGTGAACTTCGTCTCTTTACCCTTGATTTCAAACGTAAAATCTTCATCAATCTTCTTCCCAACTATGGCTTGGCCAAAAGGTGAATGGTAGGTTACAATCATGGGATAAAGATCCAACTCAAATTCGATGGGACCTAATAGGTAATAGTCTTCAGCCTCATCTTTGCCCTCTTCACGGATTATAACCTTATTGCCAAATCCTACCTCGTCGGTTTCAATTTCGCCATACTCGATGAAGCGGAATGGCGCATGGGACTGCATCAATTGTTTCTTATATAATATTAAACTCATCTCCTCCCTGGCAGCGTGGTATTCCGCATTTTCCTTAAGATCTCCATGACTTGCGGCATCTCCAATCTTTAATGAAGTCTCTCTCTTTAATTTATCAAGAGCTTTCATTTCCTCTTCCAATGCGCGGTATGTATCCCGCAAAATCAAAGTCGCCATATTGGCATTTCTCACTCCTTATTTGTTATGACAAATTATAAAAATTTTACTACAAGTGGGGAAACAAATAACCCCGCGAATCCGCCAAAGGCGGACAAGCTGTGGGGCTCTTGCTTAAATCCTTTGGGTGGGGGTTATTTCAGCAACACCATCTTCCTGATCTGTACAAACTCTCCTGCCTTTATCTGGTATAGATACACACCAGCACTAACTGGTTTGCCATAATCATTGGTAGCATCCCAGATAACTGATCTAAAACCAGCGTCTTGGGTTGTATTTACTAAAGTCTTCACTTCTCTGCCCAGCATATCGTAGATGGTGATATTGACCATTGCATCTTCCGGTAGGTCGTAGCGCAGCGTGGTCAATGGGTTGAAGGGGTTGGGGTAATTGGGGGATAATATATATTGATCTGGTATGGTTTTATCATGATTTATATTTAGGTCGTCTGTGTTTGTGAGCCCGGGTGTCGGTACATCAAAAAACTGCCATTCATTTCCCCCGTCAGTGATTCTACCGTATGAAATATCATCACTTTGCACGCCGAAAGACAGTCCGTCTAACATGTCGCCGTTTGGGTTAAATAAACCGATTCCTTCACCACTTCCAGATAGTTTGAAATTTGTATGTAAATCACCCTGTTCCTCATCGTCATCCGCCCAAACCAAAAGATAACCCTCGCCGGCAATTTCGATATTGGGGAATGTCCATTTTTCTGAATCAGCCAATTCATCAGTCAAGGTGTAACCTTCTAAATTGATGGGTTCGGGTAAATTGTAATACAACTCAATCCAATCATCAAATTCTCCATATTCGTCACTGTTTGTTGCATCGTTTTTAGCTAAAAATTCGTTGATCACAATATCACTACCAACAGTGATATTATAAAATTCATATTCAGCATTTGCAGGTAAAAATGTGACTGCATTGCTGTTCTCAGCGTAAATGTAATACTGAATATCAGCAGGGCCAGCTATTATGGATATACCGTAAACCCCGTCTCCTTCCTGCCCATCTCCATGATCGCCATCATCATACATATTTATTTTATCAAAAACACCATATGGGTTTGACCGATATGTAAGAAACACATCATTCACATTGCTGACCTCAACCGAAAACCATATCTCATCTGAAGATGATACATTTTCAGGTGAGTAGGATACATTATTGATTTGTGGGGATTCATGTTGAAATTCATTGAGACCTAATAAGTAATCAACCCTCGCATCCATTAACTGAACAATCCCGATAATTGGTTGACCTCCAGGGCCTGGTCCGCCACCCCCGACTTGATTATATATATTATCAATAAAATCCGAATAACTATAAAATTTATTCTGATCAGCCTGGACTGCTTCATCTATAATGCCTTGAATCTCCAGTGCTCTGGTTTCATACCAACCATTTTCGAGTTTTTCTTCAATCATGGTCTTCATATGGGCAACATACATTTTGCGGTATGTACCATTATTTAATATCTCACTGATAACTGGAAATTCACTCTCATTTAAATTGGCAAAAGGACTCAAGGTCTGTAGACCATAGGTATTCAGGGGCCCCAAGGTTTGATGATGAGAAAAAACGCCAAAGTTTTCATTCAGATCCCAGGGTATCGGGTTGAATCTGCCGGTATCATCTTTATAGAGATAGTAATTTTGAGGATTGTTGATTGGGCCATCAAGATTCACGAAGAGGTTGGAAAAGGCCAAAAACCAAAGATGGCGATCTATATTTAAAGCCTGATCAACATAAGCATTCTGATTATTTAATGTATCCAGAAAACTTATTAACTCAATCCAACCATAATCAGACTTCATATCATATAAACCATAATAATTGCTCGAATCATTTCCAAAGTACTCCCAAACTCCACCTGTTGGAGGTCCTCCGCCAGAAGTGATTTCACCTTTAACCCGGGTATTTTCATCACTTCCAAAATGTGTTCTCATGAAGAATTTATCAACACTCTGGTCGCTGGTATACAACCCAAGGTGAGTACCATTGATATAAACATTCGCGAAGTTCGCCTGGCTGGCTGGAAAATATTCTCTGGCAATTTCATAACTCAATACTTCTCTGATAAAACTAGGGTCTTTGAAGGCATTGGCTAATTTTAAAGTGCCATATCCTTCAATTAATTGGTCATCAATAATATGATCCAATTTAATATTTAAAGGATTTTTTACTTGATTGGCAGTGTATGAACTATTCCCTTTATACCGGACACCAACACTATCGAAAACCTCGCCATTAATCTCCACCGTACCAATTAATCTTTCTTCATTCCCTTCAGCAACAAGTTGGTCAAGAAGATAGTCCCAGTTTGATTCTGAAAATGTGATTTCTATGGTATTGATCGTATTGATGTCGTAAAAATCCTGACTATTTATACTATTAATCAGTACAAAAGAACCAAGAAAGAACATTATAAATTTGTTAAGTGTCATTTTTATAATCCTAGTTTTGTGGTTTTCATAGATAAATAGACGCTGCGGTTAAAAAATCATCGGGTTATAAGCCCAATTGCGACGAAACGGAAATGTAGACTTCAAAAAGAAGCCAAACGTTCCACAATTGCTTCGGCTCGATGTCGTATGTCATCATAGTTCTTCTTGCGGATCATTTCCGGATCGAACAACGGTCTTACAAAACCAACAGCTGCCGCGCCGGACTCCAGAACATCCAGCATGTTGTCAAGATTAACTCCGGATGTAGGAAAAATTTTGAGATAAGGTTGGGGGGCTAGAATAAATCGGATGTATTCTGCCACATTTGCCGGAGCAGGAAACAGTTTTACAAAATCAGCACCTGCCTGATATGCAGTTTCCATTTCTGTGGCAGTGAATGTCCCCGGAATGCTGACCACATCCAGTTTTACCGCCTCTTGTATCACATGTATGTTGCAAACTGGTGAAACCAAGAATTGAGCTCCGGCACCCACTGCTTCTTGTGCGAGGGCAGGTGACATAACGGTACCTGCACCGACTATTAGGTCATCATTTTTTCTGAATTGGGTAATCAGCTTTAGCGCTCCAGGTGTGGTAAGCGTGAATTCCACAACTCTAAATCCACCGTCCACCGCGGTCTGCATGGCCTGCTCAGCTACTTTTTGATTATCCGTTCTGATGATGGCGCTGATCTTTCTTTCTAAAAGATCATTTTTAATATGTTCACGACTGCTCATATATGAGTGAATTTACCAAGAATAAAAATATATAAATATCTCTGCTATTACATTCTGGACATTATTTCATGATTTAATATTAGGATTAGCATTTGTACAGCAAAAACGTTCGATAAGCCATCGTTCCATTAGCGAAAAGCTCATAGCGTTTTGACCCAACAATACCGGCGAATTCATTCCCGGTAGATTCTAAGAAACCGGGCAATTTGTTGACGATTAAATTTTTTCTGCGTTCATTATCATTTTCAAGAGCCGCAACAACATTCGGTAGTATATCCCTCTCCTCTAGTATTTCCAAACCCGCATTCACAAACTGGTTTCTTAATAGGGGTAAATCAGAGTTATAGCGCATATCTGCAAAACAAAAATATCCACCGATGCATAATACGCGAACAACATGATTGAGAAAGGCATTCATATTATTATAACAACGGGATGATTCCACATTGATCACAAAATCAAATGTATTATCAGGAAAAGGTAGCATTTCAGCATTGGCAACAGAGAAAGATAATCCGGGAATCTTGTAAAATTCGTTGCAAAACAAAATGACCTTTGGGGATATGTCTGTAGCCAAATAAGACTTAGGGTGCTTGTACTTGGTCAAATATTCGGCACCGCCGCCCCGTCCACACCCTACTTCCAGAACTGTTTTTTTATTTAAATCAATTCCCCTAACCACCTGATTGTACATCTGAATGCAAGTTCGTTCTGCTTCATCTTCTGATTGTAGGTCAAGTAGTTGTTTCGAGTGATCAAGTTCGACATAACCATAGTTCAGAAATTTAATACCAAGCGTTTTATCTTTTGAATGGATGTACCGGTGCCAAATTTTCCATAGCGGTCCTCTCAATAAGGGAGAGAGTTCGGCATAACGTTCAATAATATTGCGCATTTTATTATACAGATCTACTGAGTACTAATAGTGGTGGGAATCGCTTCATTAAGATGAAATTACACACCAAATATCTTAAATGTCTATAATCAAAAAAACCCGCTACTTGGCGGGCGTAAATTACTAAAAGCCAGTTTTGGATAGTCCATATTATCCCATCCCAGCCCTTAACTCGGTTAACGCTTCCTGCAGCACCTGTCGAAATTCGCTCAAGATCATGGCGGTAGCCCCCCAGACCTTCACTCCGTCCAGCTCAAAGTAAGGGACTTCAATTTCAATACTCCGGAATGTCCGTTTCTCCCACTTGTGACACTCAGTTGCCAAGAAATCTGCAAGAGTCACCTCATATACTCGTGCCACTTCAACATTGTGCGGTTCCACCTCTGGACGGGCTGAGAGCCACCCTACAAACGGTGATACCTCAAATCCACTCACTGGAATGTGCAGCTTCGACAGCTGCCCAATAATTTCAGGAGTTTCAGAAATCCCCATCTCTTCCTGTGTTTCCCGGATGGCGGCATCCTCCGGAGACTCATCTTTTTCCCGGGCGCCGCCGGGGAGGGATATCTGTCCCTGATGATGTTCAACCCCATGTGTTCTCTCAGTTAAAAAGAATCGCCAACTTTCATCATCGGGGAAAAGAAGAATGAGTACCGCTGCCGATAAAAGCGGGTCAGGAGGATCTGGAATAGCAAAACGCTTTGAGGGGGCCATCCTGATCTGGGCTTCCAGACCTGGAAGGCGTTCCTGGAGCCGCTTCCTGATCAGAATGATTATATCCGTAGTAGGCATGTAACAATTTAATTCGGGACTGCGGATTACTCCACAGTATTCAATGTTGTGGTTTTGTTATTTGAATTATCTAACAAAATAGCTTAACGTTCTTTTTCAAATTGCAGGTTGTTCTGGCAAATACAAGATAAAACATGCCTGGAAAATCTTTAAATGTTTCTGTCAATATTTCACTGTTGTGTATCAGTGATCAACTCTTCCTTTCCATAAAATGAGTAATAGCACAAAATCAAAGCTGTTAAAAGCAATAACCATAATTGCTGCGACTTACCTATTTCTTTTAAGTATCAAACTGCTGGGTCACTCATTCAAGCTTTTCGGTCAAGATTTTGCCGAAGCCATGATCGAAATGACCTCCAATCCTTTCGCTGGTTTGATTATCGGTATTGTGGCTACAAGTCTAATCCAGAGCTCCTCAACAACCACTTCCATCGTTGTAGGACTGGTTGCTGGAGGTATCTTGGAGCTTGGTGGGGCTATACCCATCATTATGGGCGCTAATATCGGGACTACAATAACCAACACACTGGTCTCTCTCGGACATATGTCAAATCGGATTGAGTTTAAAAGAGCTTTTTCCGCCGGCATCGTTCACGATTTTTTCAATATTTGCGTGGTGATTGTATTGTTCCCTCTGGAACTCAAATTTCACTTCATAGAACAAACTGCGACCTTGTTGGGGAATGGGTTTTCCGGGGCAGGTGGTTTAAAGCTGTTTAATCCCCTAAAATATATTCTTGAACCCGTTATTAAGTTTATCAGTGTGCTGTTTACATTTCTCCCTTACATGGAAATACTCATGATGATTTTTTCTATTATCTTAATGTTTACTGCTTTGATATTCTTGATCAAATCGATACGGTCGCTTGTATTAACACAGATTGAAATAATAATTGACCGCTATCTCTTCCGGAACGATGTGCTGGGATTTTTGCTGGGGATTCTTATGACAGCAGTTGTACAGAGCAGTTCAGTTACCACATCACTCATCATCCCCCTTGCAGGGGCCGGCCTGGTAGCACTAAGAAAAATATTTCCCTACACACTGGGGGCAAATATCGGAACTACCGTAACTGCAATATTAGCCGCCATGGCCACTCAACATGAGGTGGCTATCACAGTTGCATTTGCACATCTTGTCTTCAATATTTTTGGTATTCTAATTTTCTATCCGTTGAAATTTATTCCTATAGGACTTGCTGAGTATGTGGGTGAAAGGGCCAGCAAATCAACTAGAAACCTGGTGGTTTTTACAGTTGTTTACATCCTTCTCTATTTTGTGCCCATAGCCCTGATATTCCTTGTCTAAGTCATGAGATACTTCATTTCTAAAACAGTTAGTGCTAACTTTAAAAAGGAGATAACAAATGTGGAAAGAATTAACTAACCTGTGGAAATCCGACAACCTGCTTGTCAAGGCGTGGGAAGAATCTTTCGCGATGCTGGAGATCGCCCAGGAAATGTTCCTCGAGGCAATCCGTATCTTGCGAGAAAGTGATGATACCGTAGTTAATCAGGAAATTCGCCGTAAAGACAAAAAGGTCAACGAATACGAACGCAATGTAAGGCGCAAAGTAATGACACACTGCACACTGCAGGGACCAACCGTACTGCCAAGCGGCATGGCTCTGGTTAGTATTGTAATAGACATCGAGCGTATTGGCGATTACTGTAAAAACATTCTCGATCTTGCTGAAGTCCATCCCCAGCACCTGTCTGTACCAGCCTATGAAGAATCTCTGACTGGAATCGAGGAAGTAATCAAGGAACGTTTTAATGAAACTATAAACGTACTTAAGAATCAGGATGTGGAAAAAGCCAGTACCATGATGAGGACGTTCAAAGAAGAAATAAGCGCCATTTGCGACCAAATTGATGATGAGCTGGTGAAAGGGACAGTTGAGGACATTTCACCTGGAGATTCAGCCGCCCTGGCCCTCTATGCCCGCTATCTAAAGCGTATCAGCGCGCATCTGAACAATATGATCTCCAGCGTTGTTAATCCCTTCGACCGAATAGGTTTTAGAGAAGGGGATTCTTAAGATTGCGGGAGATCACACCTCCCGATAGAATCTTGGCTTGTACCCCCTGTTGTGGTTAAGTTTTGTTAATGAAGAGACTTGCACCAACTATTTCTCTCTTGCTTTCTTTTGTAGCCTCTTTATGGGCGCAATCAGAGAAAGAACTCCCCATCGGTTTTACCGAATGGGAATGGGAAAATCGCCACCTAATCAAAGAATATGCCCGGGATACAGATCCACCACCGGAACCTATCCGAAACATAGCTGAGCACGAACGTATGCAAGGCGTCCTGATCCGTTATCCCCTAGGCATTTCTACGTCCATTGTTAAGGAAATGGCGGAAGACGTTATCGTTTACTGCCTTGTGAATGCAAGCCTGGAAAACTCTGCTACTACAAGCTTTGAAAACGCCGGAGTCAATATGGATAGTGTGGAATTCATTCTGGGGTCCACGGACAGTTACTGGACGCGGGATTACGGCCCCTGGTGGGTGGTTGACGGAGATCGGAATGTCTCCGTCGTGGACTTTACCTACAACCGGCCCCGGCCCAATGATAACGATGCGCCCGCCAAAATGAGTGATTATTTGGATACACCCTATTTTGCCACAGACCTGGTCCATGCCGGCGGAAACTACATGACCGACAGCTATGGCAATTCGGCTTCTTCTTCTCTTGTATACAGCGAAAATGAGATCCCTGATAGTGAAGTAAACGATATCATGGAAGCATACTACGGTATCGACACATACCACGTGGTAGACGATCCTAATGGGGAGTATATCGAACATATCGACTGCTGGGGAAAATTCTTATCTCCAACAAAACTTCTTCTCCGAGAGGTACCAGAGAGTCATAGCCAATATGATGAAATCGAAGAGGTGGTGGAATACTTTGAAAGCCAGGTTAATGACTTTGGGGAGCCGTGGGAAATGTACCGTGTATATACACCCAACAATCAGCCATATACT
>Ga0208895_1001057_pt1 | contig 11848 bp, 7 predicted proteins | sample ETNtaG_10_FD_185765 | JGI IMG/M metagenome (GOLD analysis project Ga0208895, IMG submission 185765) | Marine microbial and viral communities from oxygen minimum zone, Eastern Pacific Ocean - ETNP201302SV82 (SPAdes) (version 2) | ecosystem: Environmental > Aquatic > Marine > Oceanic ... | reverse complement strand
CTGTGAGTAATGATACATTGACACTCACCCCGTCAACAGACTGGTATGGAAGTTCAGCTATTACGGTGTTTGTTGAAGATGGTTTTCTTTCTGACACAACTTCATTTGTACTGACTGTAACCCCGATAAATGATGCACCAGTTATTACTGCATTGGATAGTGTAACAACTGCTGAAGATAGTTCTGCAATAGTAAATCTTTCTGCTTCAAATGTAGACGAAGATACCTTATCGTTCAGTGCTTTTGCGGATACCTCTGCGATTACAACCAATGTGGATGGAACCAATCTTACGGTGACTCCTGAAGCAAACTGGCATGGAACTTCAAATGTAACAGTTATTGTCACTGATGAGAATGGCTTGTCCGATACTACTGATTTCACATTAACTGTTAATCCAGTTAATGACTCACCAGAGGAATTTTCTGTAATCTATCCAACTGTTTCAGATACCTTCAGTACTCATGCTGATAATGATACCCTAATCCAGTTCAGTTGGGGTAAGAGCTACGATGTAGATAGTGAGATTAATTATACACTAACTATTGAACTGGAGTTTTTTGGAAATGTCTATACCGATATACATGAAGACATCAGTGATACTACCATAGGTATTTCATCACATTCACTTAACCCAATATTGGAAGTGACAGCACAGGATGAAGCGGTTTTTACATACTATGTCCATGCCACTGATGAAGAATATACTATATCAGATACAGGTGAGTTTGTTTTATCACGAGCAGCATTGGGTGTGGATGAAGGATTATCTATTCCAGAAGTTTTTGCTCTGCATCAGAACTACCCCAACCCATTCAATCCAATCACAATACTATGTTATGATTTACCAGAACAAAGTTTAGTGAATATCATCATCTACGATATGCTGGGCAGGGCAGTAATAACACTAGTTAATACAACCCAAAATGCTGGATTTAAGTCAGTGATCTGGAATGCTACCAATGACTACGGAAAACCTGTGAGTGCAGGGGTTTATCTATATCAGATTCATGCAGGAGAGTTTGTTCAGACCAAGAAAATGGTGCTGTTGAAATAAAATGTATTTGTCATCTCGAGCCCTGCAAAGAAGAGAAGGGTGAGAGATCTACATAATGGTTCTTTCTCCATTGAATTTGTAAAATGATTAACAAAGTAGATTTCTCTCCGCTATAGGCGGTTCGAAATGACGGTTATTATTTTAGATTTGGTAATAATTAAGAAAAAATAACACAACTATCGCCCCCACGATAGTATTCATAAAATTCACGCCGTCGTTATCCAGCCATTTGAAACCGCCGGAATGATGGGTGCGTTCTCCACAATGTGAGCGTTTTTCCGTTTCTTTAGTACAGACTGAACAGGTGAACTTGGCTTGAATACTCCCACCGAGGAGGGAATCAACAAAACTGCCAACAAACCCTGCTGCCACCACAAGCCCGCCTGCTACAAATCCACCGATCCAAGCAATGAAACCTGCTCCCAGCAAAGAACCAATAAATCCCAAAATGGTCACGCCTCCGGAGGTTCCTTTGGCCACTGGTCTAAAATTCAAGATATGCCGGGGATCATATTTACTGAAAAAGCCGATCTCCGTAGCCCATGTGTCCGCAGTGGCTGCTGCTATAGCACCCAGAAACATAACATACGATAGGTCAAATGGATGGAAGAAATGAACAATGGCTATGATCATGGGGACACCGCCGTTAGCTAATACTTGGAGAACATCCCGATTGGAGCTCTTTTGGGTGGCGTCAGCGGACTTTTTCCCCAATTTCGACAAAATGGACGATAAAATAAAAAACGCCAGTATGGGCATAATCCATTGCGCTCCTCCGGTTCCAAAAATAAACATGCCCATGACAAATGCAGTGGCTGTTCCTCCGCCGTTCAACGAACGCAGTTTATGAGCCAGGAAAAAGATCACTGCTGATCCAACCATCCAAAGCAGTAGAACCGGCAACGTCCCGTGAGTATAATTAATGAGATATATCTCATAGGAAATGGCTGTCACCAGTGGTACAGACAAATTGTCGGATCCCTTATTACTGGTGGCTTCCGCCAATGTGGCCATGAGTCCCACGAATGCAGCACAGCCGATGAGCACGTTTAAAGGCAGGAAAAATGCTGCTCCAAACAGCCATGCAAAAAAGTCCGTCCCCACATAAATAATAAGAGTGGTGGATAGAAACATAGCGGCACTGCCTTGGAGGGATTTTTCATCTTCCCAAAGAGTAAATTTCAGTGGTTTCTTTTCCTGTCCTCCTACGATGGATGCCAGGGTATCAGAAAATGTCATGACCAGCAAGGATAGAATAAGAGTAATGGGCTTTTCCCAGAAAAATGCCGCTAATATCAAAAATGCAATAGGGAAATACACTGTTCCAAAAGTTGTTCTATCGGTTGCGTGCATACTTTTAAATGCGTGTGATTTCAAAGCTAAAACATTTACAGCGATGAAAATTACGGCGAGTGTTATGGGCTGAATGTTTGATTCAAAGATCAATGGACATGTCGCAACCATGATACCCACGATCACATGGACCATTTTTCTACTGGCTTCCGGTTCCCACTTCAACTTGGAACGGACAAATTCAGCCACGCCGATGAGCAGAAAGATACCAATGAAGAATGCACCGAATGTGATCCATTCATTTTCGAATGGATTTAAGATGGGTAATTCCATTGAAAAATCTACACCAATCAGCGCAATAATGTGTATTATTTGATGATTGTTTTGTAGAATCCCCCTCTAAATTCATCAGCATCAAAACATAAAATGAGCCCAAAGATCTCCCGCCGTCAATTCATTAAAGCCGGAACAGCCGCAGCCGCTGTGTTGGCTATTGTCCCGGCAAGTTCAATTTTGAAAATCGGAGCCAATCGAAACGGCGAAAAAGTTATTGTTATCGGCGCCGGATTAGCCGGGCTTTCCTGTGCCTATGAATTAAATAAAGCCGGTTTTGACGTAACCGTACTGGAAGCACGCACCCGTCCCGGCGGAAGAGTGAGAACATATCGAGATCCATTTGCCGACCATCTTTACGCTGAAATGGGCGCTGAATACGTGAACTCTGAAGACCGCTTTGCACGAAAATATACTGAGATTTTCGGCTTAAATATCCTGACAGCAAAACTGTATGACGGAATTTATGTTCGCGGCAAAAAATTCAAGATGGCTGATTTCCAAAAATTAAAGCAGACCTTGCCATACGAAGGAACAACAGGAGGCGTTCTCTTCGGACAGGAAAAAAAGTATATTCAGCATTGGGTAGATGAAATCAGCACTTGGGCGGAACTAAATTCTGTATCATGCATGAGCTGCCATGAATTCGGCGGACAGGAAAAAATAAAAAATGCTATCAATCTAAATCACCTCCCACAAAAAATTCTGGATTTGGATCAATTATCTGTAGCAGGTCTTTTGCGCAAGGAGGGAGCGCCGAAAGATATTATTGATTTATACACCTACACAAACGCCACCGAGAGTACAGGGCGCCCGGAAACACTTTCAGCATTGTCCCTGGTGATGGGACATTTTATGGCCGGTGGATTTGATGAGGAAACGGATGAAGGCAGGATTCTCGGAGGTAATGACCAACTGCCAAAAGCATTTGCAAAAGCCTTAGCTCCAAAGGTCATGTACAATCGTCCCGTAAAAAAAATAGCCCATGATCCTTCTGGGGTAGAAATTACCTTTTTAGAAGACGGCAAGTTGACCGCTATGAAAAGTGACAAATGCGTCATTGCCATGCCCGTGTCCATTTTGCGCCGTACAAAAATAACGCCGGAATTTACTCCGGCGAAAATGCACTGCATCCGCAAACAAAGCTATGGTCATGTGATGAAAATAGCCATGCAGTTTCGCCGCCGCTTTTGGGATGAGCCCGGCAGTTTAGGACAGCGTGTGTTCACAGATACCCCTCTAAGGCGGGTGTATCATTTTTCCATTGACCAGCCGGGACCCCGTGGTATCATTTTGTCCTTTACATCCGGCGCCCATGCTGAAAAATTAGGCAGAATGAGGATAGAGGGAAGAATGACCGTCGCTGAACAATCCTGCAGTGAAATTTGGTCAGAAACCTCCCGATTTTGGGAGGGCGGTGTAAGTAAATACTGGAATGAAGATCCTTGGCTGCGGGCCAGCTATTCCATGAATGGAGTAGGGCAGAAGGACTTCCGAGGAATTTTAGCCGGCAGTGAAGGTCCCTTTCACTTTGCCGGTGAACATACCTCCACACACCGCTCCTCCATGAATGGCGCCATCGAATCAGGTGTAAGAGCCGGCAGGGAAATTATTGAAGGATAATGGGGACCCACGAATACAACGCTGATGAGCGCAACGAAAATATTCTCATCTATGTGAATGGGGAGATCGTTCCCCGTAAGGATGCGAGGGTCTCTGTGTTTGACAGCGGTTTCTTATTAGGCGACGGTGTGTGGGAAGGGATCCGTTACCACAACAAGCAGTTGGTCCATAAGGATGAACATTTTCGCAGACTCTTTGAAAGTGCTGCAGCCATCGGGATGGATTTTGGTAAATCAGAATCTGAATTGGAAGAGATCATTCAACAAACGCTGGATGCCAATCAAATGGAATCGGATATTCATCTTCGCTTTATCGTTTCTCGGGGACTGAAAAAGACTCCGTATCAACATCCTAAAGTGAATGTGGGCGGCCCCACCATTGTTGTTATACCGGAATATAAGATCGCCAGTGAAGATGTGAAAAAGACAGGAATAAGAGTGGGAACAGTAAGCGTCCGCAGGGGAACTTCAAAATCGCAGGATCCAAAATGGAATACATTGAGTAAGCTGAACTGTATCGTGGCCTGTATCGAAGCGGATAGTTTGGGTTATGACGAAGGTTTGATGCTGGACGTGAATGGCTACGTGTCCACCTGTAATTCAACAAATTTCTTCATCGTTCGTCAGGATGAAGTGTGGACATCTACCGGTGAATATTGTTTGAATGGTGTGACGCGTGGAAATATCATTCGCTTGTGTAAGAAAAATGATATTCCTGTGTTTGAGCGTAATTTTCATGTGGAAGACTGTCATTCTGCCGATGAAGCTTTTGTGACCGGTACATTTGCCGGGGTAATTCCCGTAGTGGAAATTGATGGACATGAGCTGTCCGGCGGAGAGAGGGGAGAGTTGACCGAACGCCTCCAAGAAATCTATAAAAAAGATATCGATACATTATACCCACCCAGTGACTAAACACATCGCTATGTGGTCCGGCCCGCGGAATATTTCTACGGCCATGATGCGGTCATTCGAAAACCGTTCGGATACATTCGTGTCCGATGAACCATTTTACGGTTATTATCTAAAAAACACAGATATTGACCATCCCGGTCGTAAAGGGGTATTGCGTTCCATGGAAACGGACTGGTATACTGTATCAAAAACGATCACAGGCCTGCCGCCCAATGAAGAAAAAGTATGGTATCAAAAACACATGGCACAGCACAATTTACCGGGAGTAGACCTGTCATGGACGAGATTAGTCACCAATTGCTTTCTGATCCGCGATCCAAAAGAAGTGATCATTTCTTACCATAAGAAATACGAAGTGAATCGAGCGGAATTGTTGGGCTATCCCCAACAAGTTGAACTATATCGCATGCTGACGGAAGGAGACTGTATTGAGCCTGCAATTGTGGATGCACAAGATATTTTAATGGATCCGAAAGATATTTTATCAAAATTATGTTCAACGTTGGGAATTCCATTCAGGGATGAGATGCTCTTATGGCCAGCAGGTCCAAGAGATACTGATGGCGTGTGGGCAAAGCACTGGTACAGCAATGTAGAGTCCTCCACAGGATTCAAACCCTATGAGGAAAAATACGAGGAACTTCCCCATGAACTGGAAGGGATTTATGAAGAATGTCTCGTATATTATGACACCCTCCACCGTAAAAGGATTTATTGATTCATGGCAAAGAAGATTGACTCAAAAGCGATTGGACTAGATATTGGACTTTTGATCGGCCGGTTTTTTATGGATACAGAAGACCTGCACTACGGTTACTGGCCCGATGACAAGACTGCCACAGCACAAAATTTTGCTGAAGCACAGCATCGCCATTCTCAATTGATCATTGATCATATTCCGGAAGGGGTAAGGTCTATTCTGGATGTTGGCAGTGGATCCGGGAATTTGGCCAAGAAATTGCTTGGACATGGTTACGAAGTCGATTGTGTTATTCCCAGTGAATTTTTAGCAGATAATGTGCGCAAGAAATTGGACGATCGCTCGACTGTCCACGTGTGTGGATTTGAAAATCTGGAAACAGAAAAGACATACGATTTGATCCTGTTCAGCGAAAGTTTTCAGTATGTTAAACTCGGTTTTTCTATTGATAAGATCATGGAAATGCTTTCTAGTGGAGAACATTTGATGATCTGTGATTTTTTTCAAAAGGATGTTCCGGGTAAAAGTCCATTGGGCGGTGGACATAAATGGATCAAATTCGAGGAAAAGATCTCGTCAGTTCCCTTGACCAAACTCACCGATTTGGACATAACTGAAGAGACAGCACCTACGAATGACCTGTTGGATAAATTCGTTACCCAGGTATTGGGGCCCGTCAAGTCCATGTCCGGTGAATATTTGGATAGTAATTATCCCAAATTAACCAGTTTTCTAAAATGGAAATATCAGAAACGGATCAATAAAATCAACCGGGTTTATTTTACAGGCCAGCTCACCGGTGCCAATTTTATCAAACACAAAACCTACCGCTTACTACTTTTTCAAAAATAACGTGTCTGTCTTCAGTACACCTCCTCCAAATTTTAGCATCCGGGAAGCAACCACTCTAGTACAAGATCTTTATGGCCTTACAGCTGAACTGAGCCCATTGACCAGCGATCGGGATCAGAATTTTCTTTGTATTACCGATCAGGATAAATACATATTAAAAATCTATAACCCAGATGAAGACAAAAGTGTGCTGGAACTGCAGAATGAATGTATTAAGTATATTAAAGAACGTGACCCAGCACTGCAAGTACCGGTACCTTTTAAAAATTTCAAAACGATTGAAAGTGGAGACACCACGTTATTAGTAAGAATAGTAGAATTTTTACCAGGAAAATTTTTAATGGATGTGGATCACCATAACGATCTGCTTTATGAATTGGGGTCATTCCTTGGAAGATTAAGAACTGCCATGAATGGTTTTGATCACCCTGCTGGACATCGCGATTTTCCCTGGGATGTGGCTTATGTGGATTTCATCAAAGGACATAAACATTATCTAAAATCAAAAGAATATGTGGTTGATCATTTCATTGAGCATTACGAGCAGTTTGTTTTTCCAATTGCATCGGAATTAAGAAAAGCTATAATCCATAACGATGGTAATGATCACAACATACTAGTGAATAAGAAAGGTTTCCCAAACGGCATTATCGATTTCGGTGATATGGTTCATACATTTGTTGCCTGTGAGCCTGCAGTATGCATGGCCTATGTAGCTCTGGGCAAGGATAATCCTCTTGATTCCATTGCTTACGTATTAAAAGGATTTTATAATTCATTTCCGTTGAATGTGCAGGAATTGTCAGTTGTAATCTATCTGGTCTGTTTGCGCTTATGTATCACTGTAACCATGGCTGCATACAGAAAACAATTATTCCCGGAAAATAAATACATTTCAGTATCAGAAGATCAAGCTTGGGATTTCTTAGAGAAAATGCACAATGAAGACTTGAACAAGTGGTCAGATAAATTAGTAGAATATGCTCAATCATAATGAGATATTAGACCTGCGCAGTAAACACCTGGGACCGTCATTGAGCATAGCCTATGATGAACCTTTACATATTGTCCGTGGTGCAGGACAATATATTTTTGATGCAAAAGGGAATCGCTATTTGGATTGTGTCAATAACATCCAGCACGTAGGTCACTGTCATCCAAAAGTTGTGGAGGCTGCGCAAAGCCAATATGAAACATTGAATACGAACACCCGGTATCTTGATGAGACCATTGTCAAATATGCCAAGGAGCTCACTGCAACTTTGCCGGATGGTTTGGATGTATGTTTCTTTACTAACTCCGGCAGCGAGGCCAACGACCTTGCTCTTCGCATGGCAAGGGAATGCTCTAAGAGTAAAGAAACGATTCTTTTAGATGGAGCGTATCACGGAAATCTATCATCACTAATTGAAATTAGTCCTTACAAACACAATGGTCCCGGCGGCAACGGGGCTCCAGACCATGTACATGTGATCCCAATGCCGGATTCGTTTAGGGGAAAATACAGGGGAGAAGATTGCGGTGATAGATATATTGATGAGGTTATAACTGCTGTTAATAATATTCAGGATAATGATAAAAAGGTTTCAGCATTTATTTCTGAAGCATTGATGGGTTGTGGTGGACAATTGATCTTGCCGGAAGGATTTCTTCAGAAAGCCTTTGAATTGGTCAAGAAAGACGGCGGATTATGTATTGCGGATGAAATTCAGATCGGTTTTGGACGAATGGGGTCTCACTTTTGGGGTTTTGAGAGTGAAAGCGTTGTTCCTGATATTGTCACTATGGGTAAATCCATGGGCAATGGCCACCCGCTTTCTGCAGTCGTGACAACAAAAGAGATTGCAGACAAATTTAATAATGGTATGGAATATTTTAATTCATTTGGAGGGAATTCTGTTTCCTGTGCTGTGGGTCAGGCAGTATTGGATGTGATAAAAGATGAAAGTTTACAGGATCATGCGTTGAAAGTGGGAGATTATTTATTAGAGCAGTTACAGCAACTGAAACAACACCATGACATCATTGGTGATGTGAGGGGAAGGGGACTTTTTATTGGCATTGAACTCAACAGAGACGAAGATCTAACACCGGCTGATACGGAAGCCCATAACATCATAAACAGGATGAAGGAAAAAGGGGTCTTGTTAAGCACGGACGGTCCTGATCACAATGTCATTAAGATCAAACCCCCCATAGTATTCAATATTGAAAATGCAGAGGAATTGGTTAAAAAACTCGATGAAACAATGACTGCATAATGAAAAATGCAATTGTACTCATTTTTATCTTAATGTTAGTGGCGGCCATATTAATGATGAAAAAAGAAAAAACACATAAAATGAATAATGATTGGGAAGACCAAACCGTCTTTCAAATCAATCGCGAGGAACCACGAGCTCATTTTTTTCCATTTGAATCAGAAGCATTGGCCTTGAAAAATGATAAGTCCCTATCCAACTATTTTCAATCATTGAATGGCGCATGGAAATTCCATTTTGCTAAAGATCCTGCACAAAAGGCGGTTGGCTTTGAAGAAACAGACCATGATGTTTCTAGCTGGGAAAATATTAATGTTCCGGGCCACTGGGAAATGCAGGGCTGGTCAGTCCCTATTTATTTGGACGAAGAATATCCTTTTCCACCAGATCCGCCATTTGTGCCTCATGACTACAATGCAGTTGGATCATACGTAAAGACGTTTGAATTGGATGAGAATTGGAACGGTCGGGATATTTTTATTCATTTTGGCGGTGTGCGATCTGCATTCTATTTCTGGCTGAATGGTGAATTTATCGGCTATAGTCAAGGTTCAAAAACTCCAGCAGAATTCGATATTACAGATAAAGTTATCACTGGTGATAATCGCATTGCGGTTCAGGTGTATCGTTTTTCTGACGGCTCTTATTTGGAAGGCCAGGATACCTGGAGGGTCAGTGGATTAGAACGCGATGTGTATCTTTATGCAGTCCCTAAAACACGAATCTCCGATTTATTTGTCAAAGCAGAATTGAATGACGATCTAAAATCTGGATATTTTTCCCTCGACATAGATTTTTTACAAGATGATGAAACAGCAGAAGAAATGACTATCAAAGCTGTTTTGACCGGTTCGTCCGAAATATTGTTTGATTCTACAGCAGTTGTAAAAAAATCAATATTATTTGAAGAGGTGATTGACCAGATCAATCCATGGTCAGCAGAATATCCGTACTTGTATAATCTGCAGATCAACCTGATTAATGCTCAAAAGGAAGTTATAGAAAGTTTAACTCAGCAAGTGGGTTTTAAACGGGTTGAAATAATAAATGGAAATCTGCTTGTAAATGGTAAAGCTATTATGTTCCGCGGTGTGAATCGCCATGAATGGGATCCTGTTCGGGGGCGGTCCATTACTGAAGAGATCATGGTCAAAGATATCAAACTCATGAAAGAGAATAATATAAATGCTGTCCGTACATCTCATTATCCTAACCAGAAACGCTGGTATGAATTGTGCAATAAATATGGTCTATATGTCATCGATGAAGCCAATATAGAAGCTCATGGTATGCAATTTCATGAGAACAGCTATGGACATATTGCCAATGATCCAACGTGGACAGCCCAATGGATCGATCGAGGTAAACGAATGGTGGAGCGTGACAAAAATCAGCCCTGTATCATTATGTGGTCCATGGGCAATGAAGCAGGCGATGGAGAGAATTTTGTAAAACTATATGAATGGATAAAATCCAGGGATAATACAAGGCCAGTTGTTTACCAGCCGGCGTGGTATGAAGATCACACCGATGTGGTTTTTCCCATGTACAAGAACATAGAATTCATTTCAGAGTACGCAGAAAAGAAAACGGACAAACCACTCATTCTTTGCGAATATGCACATGCCATGGGCAATAGTGTCGGCAATCTGCAGGATTATTGGGATGCCTTTGAGAAATATGATGCACTTCAAGGTGGATTTATTTGGGATTGGGTAGATCAGGTTATTTTGAAGACAGCTGAAAATGGAACAGATTATTGGGCCTACGGCGGAGATTTTGGTGATGAGTTTGCTGAAAATGATTCCAACTTTTGTGCCAATGGCCTTATTGCTGCCGACAGAACCATCAATCCTCATATGCATGAAGTGAAAAAAGTGTATCAACCGGTTCAATTTGAAGCAGATAAATTGTCTCGCGGCCGCATCAAAGTAACCAATCGCTACGATTTCATTGATTTGAATCATTTAGATTTTGAATGGTTTATCAAAGGCAATGATAAAATTATTTCATCAGGGAAAATGGGAAAACTTGATCTAATAGCAGGTGAATCACAGAAATTAACATTTAGTCTTTCCGGTATTATCCCAGAGCAGGGAGTAGAATATTTTTTGATGATTCGAGCCAAAACCAATCAAAATCATCCACTAATCTCAAAAGGTCATATTGTTGCGTGGGAACAATTTCAATTACCAATTAGTCGTGAGTTAACTACAACTCCTTTGACAGATATGCCCATTATTATCATGAATACAGATGCAGGCATTGAAGTGCATGGCGAAGCATTCAGTGTAATTTTTAACAGTGCTACAGGACAAATAAAACAATATATTTATAATGGCATTGAAATCTTCATTAATCCTGTTGAGGCTAATTTCTGGCGTGGGCCTAATGATAATGATCTGGGGAATGGGATGCCAAAGCGAACAAGATTATGGAAAAATGTGAGTGATAGTTTGAAGACAGAAGTGATACGGAGTGAAGTAAAAAACGGTCTTGCTCACATTGAAGTAAAAAGTAGCTATCTATCCATTAATTTTATTTCTGTTTATAAAGTGTATGGAAACGGGATTATAAACATTGAAAATAAATATACAATAGCAGACACTTCACTGCCGGAAATTCCAAGAATAGGAATAAAAATGAGTTTATCAGGAGATTTTGATGAATTGGCCTGGTTTGGTCGTGGCCCTCATGAATCTTATAGCGATCGCAAAACATCGGCTGCAGTTGGTCTGTATCATGGATCGGTATGGGAGCAGACCTTTCAATACGTACGCCCCCAGGAAACAGGAAATAAGACTGATGTACGCTGGA
>Ga0208895_1001048_pt1 | contig 11943 bp, 9 predicted proteins | sample ETNtaG_10_FD_185765 | JGI IMG/M metagenome (GOLD analysis project Ga0208895, IMG submission 185765) | Marine microbial and viral communities from oxygen minimum zone, Eastern Pacific Ocean - ETNP201302SV82 (SPAdes) (version 2) | ecosystem: Environmental > Aquatic > Marine > Oceanic ... | reverse complement strand
CGCTTACCTTGAAGCTCGTCAATCATCTGTGCGTCACGCTCTGTACCAAGCGTAGCAGCTACAAGTGCCTGCGTTTCACCACGAGTAAATAGTGCAGAACCGTGAGTACGAGGAAGAATACCTGTCGCTACGTCTAGTGCACGGATCATTGCTGGGTCACGACCATCAATACGCGGCGCACCAGATAGAATGCGTGAACGTACAACGTCAGACTCAAGATCATGAAGAAGGTCTAGTACTTCTTTCTTATCTTGTTCTTCGTCTTCAGCAAGGATAGCTTCTAGTGCTTTTTCAGTTGCTGCAGTTACTGCGTCTTTACGCTCTAACTTGTCAGAAATCTGGTAAGCCGCAGTCATTTCTGCTTCAGCTAATGCTTTAACTTTGTCTTTAAGCGCAGTGTTTTCTGCTTCTGGTGCCCAGTCCCACTTCTCAGTGCCAACTTCAGCAGCAAATTCGTTAACCGCGTTAACTACAGTTTGCATTTGTTCGTGACCGAACATAACCGCACCTAGCATGGTATCTTCAGAAAGCACGCTTGCTTCTGATTCAACCATAAGTACTGCGCCTTCAGTACCCGCAACAACAAGGTCAAGCTCGCTTTCAGCTTGCTCTTCTGCGCGTGTATTTAGAATGTATTCACCGTTGCTATAACCAACACGAGCCGCACCAATTGGGCCGTTAAAAGGAATACCAGAGATAGCAAGGGCTGCAGAAGTACCAATCATAGAGATGATGTCTGTAGGGATATCTGGGTTAGCAGACATTACAGTAACAACAACTTGTACTTCGTTTTTGAAACCTTCTGGGAATAATGGGCGGATTGGACGGTCGATAAGACGTGCAATCAGTGTTTCACCTTCAGATGGACGACCTTCACGCTTGAAGAAACCACCTGGGATTTTACCCGCAGCGTACGCTTTTTCTTGGTAGTTAACAGTAAGTGGGAAGAAGTCTTGATCTGCTTTGGCTTCTTTTTTACCAACTACTGTTACCAGTACAGACGTGTCGTCCATGCTCGCAAGAACCGCAGCTGTTGCCTGACGAGCAATTACACCCGTCTCTAGAGTTACAGTATGCTGTCCATACTGAAATGATTTAGTAATAGGAGTCACTATTTGTCCTTTAATTTCAATCTTTATTTTATCGCTTTTAAACGCGGCGCATAGTATAACTTTGAAGTGGCGTTAATGCCATTCCCAAATGCAGCCCCACGTGGAATTTGTCGCATTATTTTGTAATCAACTCGGTAATTTACCGCTACCACCTATAGCACCATGACTATATGAAATATCTGTGAAATTTCAAATATTGACTATATTTTCATCATACTGACATAAAACAGCGTATGCTAGAACAAAACGTAAGCTAAACAAGAACGCACATGTCATCTTACATAAAGGTTACAGTAAGCGTATTTATCACAATAAGAACGTCTAATATTAAGGCTTGTTGACCCTTGCACTAGATTAATGGTCACCAGCCTCAAGTGTGCTAAAGGAGATAACCATGTTGGTACTTCGACTTAACAAAGCAGGCATGCCACAAGAGTGGATAGATGTTGAACAAGCCGCAAAGCTTTACAGTCAAGATAAGGTGTTGTTTGAACTAGGTAGTGATGGGATAACGCTTAAAGGGGGGTGGAATCACCAAGGGTTGCAAAGTCAACTAACCCTTTCAAGCATTATTGCCTGTGATGGAAAAGTTACTGACCTGTCGGGTAAAGTGGCGCTCACTAATCGGTATTTGTTCCGCCGCGACAGTTATCTATGTATGTACTGTGGCCAAACATTCACGCCCAAACAGCTAACTCGCGACCATATTATCCCCCGCTCTCGCGGCGGGAAAGACGTGTGGACAAATGTAGCTACCGCTTGCCAGCGCTGTAACCATGCCAAAGGGGCTAAAACGCCTGAAGAGGCCAATATGCCGCTTTTAGCCGTGCCATTTAGACCTAACGTTTACGAGCGTTTCTATTTGATGAACAGGCGCATATTAGCCGACCAAATGGCATTTTTAGAAGGGCACTTTTCTCATCAACGAAATTGGACATGCCACGAATAACAGGCAGCGGCCGAAGTTGATCAACCGACCGCCCTCAAATGCGTTTTTATAAGCCTGTACTTGACGTCGTTTGTTGGTCTGTTGTCGTCGCAGACGGGGAAATGTTGGTGTTAAATTCGCTTTGTTGTTGCATTAACATCGCTTGTTCTTCCTTTTGCGCTCTAAACCACAGGCTTAGCCAATCTGAACACATCTTGTGTTCAAGTTCATGAGCTTCCGCAGTTGGGCAAAACAAACTCACCTTTACCACTACTTTGGCTAGTTCGTTCGTTTTGATTTCCACTTCTGGGTCAATACGAATAAACTCTTGTTCTAAATGACGTTCAATCAGGCCTTTATAGCGCTCTGCTACGTCGCGAAAGTATTCGCAATGAGCTTGTGCGCGAGCGTGAAACGCCGGTAACAAGCTATAGGCATTGACTGTAGGCTCATTCACTATTTCAAAAGAGTGGAGACGATAACGACGCATAAAGTTAAGGTTGCGTACGGTTTGGGTTACGAGCTGGCTATTAGGCACATACACGTGCTTTCCTGTGTAGTTGAAGGTCTCGGGATCAACTTCTAGCAACGCCGTTTTAGCCCAGTCCATTTCCACCACTTCACCAATAATATTATTCATTTGGATCCAGTCCCCTACTCTAAAGGGCCGGGCGCCAAGGTAATAAATGAAACCCATGAAGCACTGAATAAACTCGCGGGTAGCAAGCACAATTGCAACCATGAAGGCAGCAATAGAAATTGCCAGGGTCTGAATTTCAGAGCTCCACACCATCATTAACACTATGATGATAAACGCATTCCCTAGCTGCTCTAAAATGTTTATTTGGTTTCGACGGTCTTCTCCCCGCTGGGAGCTTATGCGCCTAATAAGCAGTAATACACCCTTTTTAGTAAAGTGCAGCACAATTAAAAGCACTAGAGATGTCAGCAGTTTGTACTCATTCGCAAAGGCGATAAGCTGATTCCATAACTGCGAGGGGTCTATCACAATCTCCATGTAAGCTCCGTTAATGCTCCGAGGGTAAATATTTGAATAGGCGAAAAAAAGCGCCGACGAATGTCAGCGCTTTTTATTATGAAGCATGTAAACTCGTGGCACAATGCCGACCAGTTATAACTGCGGTCATTTAGTCACGAATTTGACCTTCACCGTTCACAAGGTACTTTTCTGAAGTCAGCGACTCTAGGCCCATTGGGCCGTAAGCATGCAGTTTGGTTGTAGCGATACCAATTTCCGCACCTAAACCAAGCTGGCTACCGTCAGAGAAACGAGAAGAAGCGTTTACCATTACCACACTCGCGTCTACCGCGCGCTGGAACAGCTTACCTTTCTCGGCATCTTCGGTAATGATAACCTCGGTGTGGTTACTACCGAACTGAGCAATATGGTCTACTGCCCCTTCGAAGTCATCTACAACGCGAATTGCGATTTCTAAACCTAGGTACTCTTCACCGTATGCGTCTTCTGCAATTACGTCAGCGCCATCGAAATATTGGCTACCTTTTTGGTTAACGTGAACCTTCACGCCTTTTTCTTTGAACGCATCGGCCACTTTAGGTAAGAAATCACCCGCTACCGCTTGGTGAACGACTAAACCTTCTAGTGCATTACACACACCAGTACGCTGTGTTTTACCGTTTAGAAGAATGGCTAACGCCTTTTCTAAATCAGCGTCTTTATCCACGTATAAATGACAAACGCCTTTAAAGTGCTGAATTACTGGTACTTTTGCGTTATCAGTAACGTAATTAATAAGACCTTCACCACCACGAGGGATAATTACGTCGATGTAATCACGCTGCTCCATCAACTCTTGCATAAGCGCACGATCTGGATTTGGAACCACGGTTACCAAAGCTTTCGGCAAGTTGTGCTTTTCGAGTACGTCTTGCATTAACTCAGCAATAGCTAAGCTGGTATCAAGCGCTTCTTTACCACCACGTAATATAACTGCATTACCCGATTTGAAGCACAGCGCACCTGCATCGGCAGTAACATTAGGTCGTGCTTCGTAAATCATGCACACAACGCCAAGAGGAATACGCATCTTTTTGATTTCGATACCGTTTGGACGTGTACCGATAACGCGCTCTTTACCTACCGGATCGTCAAGCTCTACAATAACTTCAATCCCTTCTGCCATAGATTCGATACGCTCTTCATTAAGAATTAAGCGGTCGATCATTGCAGCGTCTAAATTGTTGTCTTTCGCTCGCGCTACTTCTTTTTCGTTTACTTCAATTATTTTGCTTTTATTTTCACGAATAGCCGCGGCCATATCAGTTAACACCGCGTTTTTCTGGCTCTCACTTAAAATCGCCAGGGTACGTGCAGCTTTTTTCGCCTGTTGTGCTAACTCTGTAATAATACTCATTCTTTCTCCAGATTTGCTATGTGCTGATCAGAAATAATTGGCCCCGTTTTTTCTTCAAACTCGTGGGCAAATTCGTCGTTTTCCTGATTCGCAATGAAATTCAATAAACAGCTACTGTAATTCGATTTCGCTTTCACCAGCTTAGTACCGTCTTCTTTACGTACTAATATGGTGTCGCCGACCGAGAACTCACCTTTCACGTCAATAATTTCGCTGCTGGTAAGCTGCTCTGCGTCGCTGTGTAGAGAGTCATCGAAGTCTCCCTCTACTATAACCTCGCCCTGCGCGTTTGACGTATGGCGCATCCAATGCACATTTTCTTGCATTGGCTTGGCGTGAGGTTTGAAATGCGTACCCGGGTTTTCACCCGACAACAGCATGTTAAACGACAGCTCAGTAAAGCCGTTAATAATATATGTATCTATACCATGCGAAACGGCTTTTTCCGCCGCTTCAATTTTTGTGCGCATGCCGCCGGTGCCTACACCGCCTTTAACCGCACCACCAGCCATGTCATAAATGCTTTGGTCGATGGTATCAACCGACTTGAGCATTTTTGCGTCGTCATGTTCGTGGGGGTTCTTATCGTATAACCCATCGATGTCTGAACAGATAATCAGTGCGTCTGCTTCAGCTGCCGACGCTACCATGGCTGACAAGTTATCGTTGTCACCTACTTTCAATTTATCGGTAGTGACCGTGTCGTTCTCGTTCACGATAGGTAGAATATTGTTATCCAATAAGCTAAATATCGTTTCACGAATACTCACGTACCGCTCTCTGTCGCGCAAGTCGGCGTGAGTTAGAAGCATCTGTGCCGAAGGGAAGTCAAACAGTCTGTCCCATGTGGCAATCATTTCGGTTTGGCCTGCAGCTGCCATTGCTTTTTTAACCGCAATATCAGATTTTTCTTGCTCTGGAAACAAATGCGCGCCAGCTGCGACTGAGCCAGAAGACACCAATACTACCTGTGTGCCGTTGGCTCTGCATCGCACGATAAACTGTGCAATACTCAGCAAATAGTGACTGCTACAACCTTGCTGGTTGGGCGATATTAATGCACTACCTACTTTGATGACTACGCGTTTCCAATTAGGATGACTCATAATAAACTTTTTAACCTTAAGATTGTTGATTCGCTAATTCTTCACTGGCTTGCGCAAACGTTGCCTGTACGTTTTTCGATGGGTTCTCGCCGAAACGGCTTACCCCATAAAGTGTTAACGTACTTACCGCAAACCCTGGAATAATTTCATAAATAACGCTGCTTAACGTTTTACCGTCAGCTAAAACCGGGGCATAAATCCAAAACAGCACGGTTACCGCACCACTCACCATACCTGCCATGGCCGCTTTCGCTGTTAGGTCCTTTTTATACAGACAAAACAGGACTAATGGACCAAATGCAGCACCAAAACCGGCCCAAGCGTTACTTACTAAAGATAAAATTGTATTTGACGCGTCCATAGCTAGCAGTAGCGCAACAACTGCAACCCCCGCTACACCATAACGCCCGATTGTTACCGTTTGCTTTTCGCTAAGTGTTTTTTGTGGTGACTTTTTATTCACCAATACGCGATAAATGTCTTCCGTCAATGAACTCGCACTAACAAGTAACTGTGACGAAATTGTACTCATAATCGCTGCCAAAATAGCGGCCATCAAAAAACCACTAATAAGTGGATGAAACAGCAATTGAGAAAAAATAATAAAAATTGTTTCAGGGTCGTCTACCGCTAGGCCAAACTGATTGGCATAAGCAATACCGACAAACCCGGTCGCTAAAGCGCCTATGATTGTCACTGTCATCCACGACATGCCAATGTTGCGCGCAGTGCTAATAGCGTTAACAGAACGAATAGCCATAAAGCGAACAATAATGTGTGGCTGACCGAAATAACCTAAGCCCCACCCTAAACTTGATAACAAACCTACGATGGTCAGTGTTTCAAGAGACGCCGAAAAATCCGGTACAGATTGATAAGCTGCACTTGACATCTGCGAAACACTATCGAATTCAGTAAAAGCAACAATTGGCACCAGTACCAGTGCAACGAACATGATACAGCCTTGAACGAAGTCGGTAAGACTTACCGCTAGGAAGCCGCCTAGCAATGTGTAAGACACCACCACACCCAGCGTGATAAACAAGCCAAGTTGATAGTCTACTGAAAATGCACTTTCAAAAAGCTTCCCGCCCGCTACAAGTCCTGCTGACGTATACAATGTAAAAAACAGTACAATAATTACCGCAGAGACAATGCGTAAGCTCGCGTTGGGCGTATTAAAGCGTTTTGCAAAAAACTCCGGCACGGTTAACGAGTCGTCAGCTACTTCGGTATAAACACGGAGTTTAGGCGCGACTAAGAGATAATTGGCTAATGCACCTGCTACTAGCCCTATTGCAATGTAAACGGCATCGAAACCGGTTAAATACATTGCGCCAGGAAGGCCCATTAACATCCAACCTGACATGTCAGATGCACCCGCTGATAGCGCGGTAACTTGAGGGCTTACTTGTCGCCCTCCTAAGATGTAACCAGAAATATCACTGGTAGATTGTCGGTAAGCAAACAACCCTATCCCTAGCATTGCGATAAAATATACTGCTAGTGACAGGTAACTTTCCATTGGCATAACGTGGGTTATTTCCTCTATTGCTCTCGAAAACTCTATATTGATTATTGCGAGAGGTCGCTAAAGACCTTTAAATGAAATTAGTGCGTTTGCCTGTGTGAGTAACAAAGGCGCCTTTCTAAAACGCTTTAGTAAAAAACCGTTTTAGAAATTTTTAAACGCAAAATTCAATCGAGCAATAATCATTAGAGTTCAAACAATATAAGGATTTGAAAAAATATTTCAAGTTTAATTTTTATACAACTTAATTTAAAGCACATTCATAGGCTTTTCTGTGCCAACAATGTTTCACATAACATTTCACTTTTTATAAATTAAATAACCTTTACTATTCAACATGCTACAAAGTTAGCGCAAGGCATGAAACATATTAACTTTGTGCGAAATGGTTATAAATCGCCTCACTTTACTTCCAGCTAAAACATTTTTAGGGTAAACCCATCACACATTGCTCTTAGTAGAAATAACATCCAAAAGAAGCTTTTCTACAGGCAGTAAGTGCGTAATATGTGTACAATCTTCACCAGCCAGCGATCGCACACGATTTAGCGTCTTTTCGAAAGCTTCCCTCTGGTTTTTAATAGCAAATAGTTTCGGGTGAATATAATATTTTCTGCAAACCGCTGGCGTATTGCCTAGTTCAGCTGATACGGTTTTACTTAATGTGCTTTCCCACTTTTTAGTTTTTGAACTTGCTACACGTTCATATACGTTGGGCATCACCGTTAGGGCAAAACGGCTCGACGCCCAAGTCCTAAAGTCCTTACAACTAAATTGTTCGCTCAGCTTCTCATGTATAAACGCGTTCACATCTTCGCTCGTTACATCGTGCCATTGTTTACGGTTATCTTGATAGCGAAATAAGCAATAACCTTGTTGTTGTGCGCAATCACATATTAAAGACGCCAATTCTGGGTCATTCACTTTCAGGGTTCGCGGTTTCCCATGTTTCCCTATGTACGCAAGTTCTACACTGTCGTCGCACTGCGCCTGAACGTGTTTGCGTCGCAGCGTCGTAAGCCCATAGGTGTTGTTCTCTTTACTGTACTGCGTATTCCCTACCCTAGCGCCAGTGTAGTCTAATAAAAGACAAACAAGCGCGCATGCACGCTCTAGCGTCCAGGAAGATTGAGAAATGAGAGAAATGCAATGCTCTCGAAACGCTGGAAGGGCATTGCCAAAAGCAATCAACCGCTCAAACTTTTGTACCTGCTGTTGCTCATGCCACTTCTCATGATAAATGTATTGCTTACGGCCTTTTTCATCGTATCCAATCGCCTGAACACTCGCCTTACTGTCGCGGCTGATAAAGGTATCTCGCCAATTCGGTGGGATAACTAGTTTCTTTATGCGGTTTATCACACGTTGACCAGTAACTTTCTTACCACTGGCGTACCGATAGTAAAAACGTTTATTTCCGCACGCAATGCGCTTAATTGATAGGTGGCTATCATCTTCATGCACATTACAATAGCCTTTTATCCGTTTCTTCAAAGCATTCCCCTTTAGCGCGTTCCGTATTAATACAGGTTTATGGTTTTATGAACCGTATGATTGTGAATACAAATTACAAGTTATACAGAAGAATTGATCACATCATCTTTTAACAGTGCGCCTGCTTTTGATTATTACTCGCTAAATACGCTGTAACATTTTTTCACTGCCCGTGTAAAATTATCTCAATAAGGTAATGCTAGCGTTAACTTCCACCCGGCTTAGCGGGTAAATCTCTGTGCGTCCCGCCTAAACTTATACCTAAAAACCTTCTTTAACTTCTTTTAACAATGTAATTAAAGTTGTTGTAAAACAGCTTGTTAAAAGATGCAAACGACAAATTTAAACTAAAGTATAAAGCGTACGATACGTTCATAGGAATGCAACTTGTATAGATAGATACATTAGAGAAAACTTTTAGCTGTTACCGTGTAAGGTAAGTCTTTTTACCACTGTGAAACGTTTAGCGAAGAGACGTTGAAACCAGGGTTTGCTAAGCACACGGTTTAAATTGAAGTAAGGATTCAATAATGAGTATTCAAAATTCAGACAATGAAAATTTCAGAGCAAGCGTTGTTTCTAACGATGAACTACAAGTAGCAGCGGTGTTCACTTCTAAACAAAAAGTGAACGAAGTTATCAATATTGTACAAGATGAAACATCAGTGGAAACCTCACAAATTGAAGTGGTGGAAGCGGGCGATGCAAAAATGAGTGAAAAGCTTGAGCGCAACAGTGCATCTATCGGTAAGAGTATGTGGTCGTCTCATTTACTGCTTGGTACTGTAGGCTTAGTTGTCGGGCTAATTGCTGCGTTTCTGCTTACGCAGTTTGGCCCTGCTCTAACGCAGCAAAACCCGCTGTTTACCTATATCGCACTAATAAGCCCGGGCTTATTCATCGGTTTGTTTGTGGCAGGCTTGATTGGACTACGCCCTGACAGAAATGAGGTAATACAGACAGTTCGTCATGCGGTTAGATATGGTAAGGTTGCACTTGTTATTAACTTAAAGAAAACGCAATCGGCTTCGCAAGTCACTAAGCTACTTAAGCAACATTCAGATAATGTTGTCGAGTCTATTCGCTAGTCGGGTTTGTCAGCCACGCTTCACCTTGGTAAAGCAAAGGAACGATTATGCTAAGCCATGCTTATCATGTATTGGATGATAAATGTTAGGTGTTAGATGTTGGGTATAGTGTACGCTACTTAGCAATCATCTTAAGAGGCAATATACGAACCATTGGCGTATATTGCCTTTCGCGTTATTCAAAACCTTATTATTACTGTTGTAGAAACTGGGCATCAATTGTATGGATTTAATATTTTTTGATTTAGACGGGACATTATTGAACAAGTCCTCTCAAATCTCATCGTTTACCAAAGAGACCTTAGCACTACTCGGTGAAAAAGATATCGCCTTTACCGTCGCGACAGGGCGCACTATGCATTCTGCTCAGTTCGTATTAGAGGGGCAGTCTTTCTTGCTGCCTCATATTTACAATAATGGTGTCGCAATTTGGGACCCGTCGGGCAATGCCCTTACGTTAGAAAACCTTTTAGCGCCTAGTGAAGTTAACCTTATTATTGAGCATGCGGTCAAAAACAATATTACGCCATTTATCAATACGGTGAATATGGACAGCCCTAATCACGAGCATGTGATTTATCATTCGACACCTAAATACCAAGTAGAGCGCGATTTAATTGAAAAATATTTTTCTAGAACTAAGGCGAAACTTGACACTATTGAATCACTTCCGGCAACCGCGCATATAACCAATATCAGCATGATTGGAGATGCAGCGCTTGTATACGATATGTATCAACAATTAAACATGCATGATGAACTTATCGCCTACTCTGGCCCAGCAATAGAGGGTGACGAGTACCGTTGGATGGATGTGCACCACAAGCTAGCGAGTAAAGGCAGTGCCGTTGAGCTTTTGAGAAACCAGCTTGGCGCCAGCAATGTGATTTGCTTTGGAGATAGTGACAACGACTTAAGTATGTTTGAACTTGCGGATGAAGCCTACGCCCCATCGAATGCTAAACCTTATATCAAAGACGCAGCAACATCCGTTATTGGCCACCACGATGAAGACGGCATAGCTCGCTTTTTAAGAGAGCGTTTTTCACTCTAGGTAGTGATAGAACGTAAAAGCACCGCTTAGGCGTAAAGTAACGAACACGCTACGCAACTATCGTTATACCGGCCCAGTCGAGATTCTCTAACTGGGCCACTAGCATGAATAATTACCAGTCGATAGGCTCTCGGTCTTTTAGAAATTGACCGTGCGGGCCGCCCTCCTCGATGGTCGCTAACCAAATAGCAGTGTCAGCCCCTTCCTTAGGTGTCTTAGGCGCATCGCTGCCACCCATTCTGGTGTGTACCCAACCTGGTGTCATACTATTAACTTTGACATTGAGCGAGCCGCTATCGGATGCTTCGTCTACCACTGCTGCCATCTTCACTGTTAACGCGTTCAGCGCGGCTTTCGACAACGCATAGCTAAGTGGCCCCTTTAACCCTTCAGCAAAACTACCGTAGCTTGAACTCACGTTAATAATTCTACCAAACCCACGGTCGATCATTTGGGGAAGGGTTTGCTGAATAAGGGTAAGCGGCGCATTCACATTAACTTGCATAGACTTGGCAAGCGTCTCTGCGTTAACCTCATCCCAGGGTGTATCATCTAACACCCCAGCGTTATTGATTAAAATATCTATGGGGCCATACACGGCCTCGGCACGCACAAGGGCGTCTACAATAGCCGTTTCGTTGTCTAAGGGCATTTCTATAATATGAAGGTCTCCGCCAACGGTATCTTTTTTCGCTTCAAGACCTGATTCTTCGTCTCTACACCCCATTAGCACTTTGTAGCCTTTCGAGAGCATTCCCTTTACTATTTCCAAACCTATTCCGCGATTGCCACCGGTAACTAAAACGTTCTTCGTCATTGCCAATACACTCCTTGCTTTCACGCTTGAGACAGTTTTGCCTCAAAACGATTGGATAGATAAAAACAAAGTGGGAACACCACGCTCCACACTAGGGCGATGAAAATATAAGAAAACAGTATGCTCGCACCAAGCTCAACGGCGCCAAATTTAGCGCCGGCAATGTAGCTGAGTGGAGCAAATACAGCGCCTGCGATGGAAGCAAGAACAGGGCGGCCTTTGAACACGGTCAAACTGTGATATACGGTGCCGGCAAACGCAACCCAAAGCAAACTCAGCCAAATAGGAATGGGCCAAAAAGAAAGCAGCGCCTCTGTCTCGTTGAAAATGAAAAGACCACTGTAAGTGAGTAGTGCGTCAACTAGCGTGCCTAACACAAATACCGCGCTCATCAGCTTAATATCTTCTATGCGTTTT
>Ga0208895_1001046_pt1 | contig 11953 bp, 10 predicted proteins | sample ETNtaG_10_FD_185765 | JGI IMG/M metagenome (GOLD analysis project Ga0208895, IMG submission 185765) | Marine microbial and viral communities from oxygen minimum zone, Eastern Pacific Ocean - ETNP201302SV82 (SPAdes) (version 2) | ecosystem: Environmental > Aquatic > Marine > Oceanic ... | reverse complement strand
GGGCGGCGTAAACCCGGTCGAGTTCCAGGCTGGTAAAGCAATGGTGCAACACTGGTTTCACTGCTTCCGTGGCGTAGCCCTGGTTCCAATAGGGTTTGCCGACCCAGTATGAAAGCTCAGCCTTTTTAGACGATGATACGAGAGCGCTCGGCCCGAAATCCATGCGAACAGTGACAGCGCCCAGGAATGTCGCGGCCTCGGCCAGTGCTAATGCAAAGTGGACCAATTCACCAGACTGGCTTTGCTCTTGACAAGACTTGATCCACTTCTCGGCCATCCCGTCTTCGTAGGGGTGTTCGATATCGCGCGTCGTGGAGGCCACGTCCCGGTCGCCAGCCAGACGTTGTATGTCTGGGGCGTCGGACACCGCCAGTGGGCGCAGCAGCAGGCGGGTTGTTAAGATATTCAAGGTGGCCTCATACTAGCATGAGGATGAGCCTGTGGGCCCCATCTGTCTTGACTGCTCAGACGGCCCCTTGTTACACTGCGAACGTGCGGGCGGTTAGCTCAGTTGGTTAGAGTACTTGCTCGACACGCAAGAGGTCAGTGGTTCGAGTCCACTACCGCCCACCATTAGATGGGCAACCGCACATGGACCTCCCAACGGGCATCGGCCCAAGGACCTTAACCCAAACCAAAGATACACTGGCGGCGACCTGTGGCTTAATTCACTGGAGCTTGCCGGTATTGAAATTACAGATTAGTGAGACAGCATGGACGCCGCCCAGTTACTCAAGCAAGCAGCCAACCCAAGGATTCCGGGATTCAGCGCCGGCGATACCGTCCGCGTGAACTTCAGGATCAGGGAAGGCGAACGAGAACGGATTCAGGTCTTCCAAGGCGTGGTCATCCGTGTGCACAACGGCAAGGGCCCCGCAGCCAGCTTCACCGTGCGGCGGATCACCGCCGGCATCGGTATCGAGCGCGTATTCCCTCTATATTCGCCCCTGGTCGAGTCTCTTGAAGTAACCCGGTATGGCAACGTCCGCCGCGCCAAGCTCTACTATCTGCGAGGACTGCAGGGCCGGGCCGCCAGGATCAAAGAACTTAACCCCGTTCAGCGCAGAAAGGCCCAGGAAGAGGCTGCTGCCGCAGAGGCCGTACTGGCCGAACAGATCGCCCAGGCTGTAGCGGATACCGAGACTTTGGAAGTCGAAGAGCCCATAGAGGACTTGGAAGAACAGCCAGAAGAACAAACCGAGTTCGCTCCGCCCCCCGAGGCTTCGGACGAGTCAGCTGAGGAAACTGCGGATGTGCCAGAAGCGTCTGTAGAAGAGCCGGCGGAAGAAGCCCCGGCTGAGGAAGAACCAGCCGATGAGCCCGCTGGAGAACCTCAGGCCGAAGAGCCGGAAGAAAAACCGGAAGAAGAATAAACGAAACAAACAACGGCCCGTCCTTCCGCGGGAGGACGGGCCGTTTTGATTTTAGGGCAAGTTTCCGACAACTCTGCGGATTGGGCGGCTTCTTATGGCTAGCATGAGATACGCGGAAGTGGCGGTGGACGCGGCGGTGGCCCACTCGCGGACCTTCTCTTACTCCATCCCGCCCCGGTTCAGCATAGAGCCCGGCCAACTTGTCTGGGTCCCCTTCGGGCGGCGGGTTTTGCAGGGTTTGGTCGTGGAACTTGTGGACATGCCCAATGTCCCTGAGACCAGGCCCATCCTACAGCCGATGGAACCATCTCCCCTTATCGGCCCCGACCATCTTCAATTGGGCCGCTGGATCAGCGGACACTACCGTTGTTCTTTGTTCACGGCAATCGCCCCATTGCTCCCTCCTGGGTTTGAAGCCCACGTCCGCTCCCGTCTCACGGCCGTGTCCGACGCCGACGCTGACTCCAAGACCAGCGATCTGCGACCGGAATCGGTTGAGGCGTTGACAGAGTTGACGGCGAAGAAGACCGGACTGGATGAAGCCGATTTCATTAAGTTACTGGGCAACGACGGCAACCGGGAATTGACCCGGTTGGTGGACAAAGGGCTAGTCAGGCGTAGCTTGACCATGCCCCGGCCCACGGTGGCCCCCAAGTACGAAACGTTCCTGATTCCTTCGCCAGCGTCCGCCGAATCCTCGGAAAAGGAGAGACCTAGCCTCCCAGTCCGCCAAGAAGGTCTGCTGGCCGCGGTGCGGGAACAGAGGGCCCCCTATCCCGCAGCCCTGGCCAACAAGGAGTTCGGGAACGGGGTGGGGCAGGCCCTTTTCAGCAAGGGACTGGTCGCCATGGAATGGGTCCGGGCAGACTCGGTGTTTGTTCCCCGACCCAGCCCGGAGGGCGGCCGGCAGCAGCACACGTTGACCACCCACCAGGCCGAGGCGTTATCCAAGATAACCGAGGCGCTGGACGACCCGGAACTTACGCCCCGCAGCTTCCTGCTCCACGGCATCACCGGCAGCGGCAAGACCGAGGTTTACCTGCGGGCCATTGACCAGGTTGTCCGCCAGGGCCGCCAGGCCATCTTTCTGGTGCCCGAGATATCACTGACCCCCCAGACGCTGGAGCGGGTAAACGCCTGGTTCCCCGGCCGTGTCGCGGTGATGCACAGCCGGTTGACGCCCCGCCAGCAGTTCGACCAATGGTGGGACATCCGTGAGGGCAAGTACGACGTGGTCGTGGGCCCGCGTAGTTCGTTGTTTGCACCCTTGGCCGACCTCGGCCTCATCGTTGTTGATGAAGAGCACGAGTGGACCTACAAGCAGATCGAGACCCATCCGCTGTACCATGCCCGCGCCTCAGCTTTGCAACTGGGACGCATCACCGGGTCGCCGGTGCTGATGGGCAGCGCGACCCCGGACGTAGAGACCTACCACGCAGCCACCCGGGGCTGGCACACGCTTTTGGAGCTCCCCGACCGAGTGAGCGCCGGGCCGGACCGAGTGGCACGCTTGGCCGAGGTACAGGTCTGCGATATGCGGCAAGAGCTGCGGGAGGGGAACCGAAGCATCTTTAGCCGAGTCCTGGCCCAGAGCCTGCAAGACTGTGTTGCCGGCGGGCATCAGGCGATCTTATTCCTTAACCGGCGTGGCGCGTCGTCGATCGTGCAGTGTCGTGACTGTGGCCATGTGGTCACCTGTCGAAGCTGCTCCGTTTCGCTGACCTACCACTCCACACAATCGAGTCTCCTTTGCCACACCTGCAACCGCCGCACCAGGATGCCGTCTACCTGCCCGTCCTGTTCCGGAGTACACATCCGGCAACTGGGAGCGGGCACTCAGCGGGTGGTGGAAGAGGTCAAGAAACTGCTGCCCGACGCCGTCGTCGACCGGCTCGACGCCGATGTCACCCGTTCCGGCCAGGATACCGAAAAGACCATGGCCCGTTTGACCACTGGCGACACCCAGGTACTGGTGGGCACCCAGATGGTGGCCAAGGGCCTAGATGTTCCCAATGTGACCCTGGTGGGAGTGGTCCTGGCAGACATCGGGATGTATCTGCCCGACTTTCGGGCTGGGGAGCGGGCCTTCGGTCTGCTCTGCCAGGTGGCTGGGCGCGCGGGCCGGGGCGAAGACATCGGCCGGGTGGTGGTCCAGACCTACAACCCTGAGCACTACGCCATCCAGGCCGCCGCTGCCCAGGACTACCACGCCCTGTATGAGTACGAGTTTAACTCGAGAAGGGAGACGGGCAGCCCGCCCTTCAACGAACTGGTGCACCTAGTGTTTCAAGACCGGAATGATGACCAGGCACTCCGCCTGGCAACGGAGACCGGAAGGACGCTGATGCTCCGGGCCGAGGCCCAAGGACTGACCGACATCGAGGTCATCGGCCCCGGTCCCGGCATCCCGTCCCGCATCCGGGGCCGGTACCGCTGGCACCTGACCCTACGTGGGCGCAGACTGCTGCGGTTCATCGAGGGCATGGAATTCCCGCCGGGCTGCACCGTCGATGTGGACCCTGTGCACGTTCTATAGGTCGCTTTACACTCGTGAGAAGGGTTGAATATAATAACTAACATCCTGATATGAACTGACCAGGCCGCGGCATTAACGGCCCTTTGTAACCGGAATTTTAGACACCTGAGAGGTGGGCCCAGTGGCAATCTTGGAGATGCGTCTTTTGCCTGACCCGATCCTGCGGAAACAGGCTAAGAAGGTGGCTAAAGTTACGCCGCAACTGAAGAAGCTGGTCGAAAACATGGTCGAGACCATGCGTGACCAGAGAGGCGTTGGTCTGGCCGCCAACCAGGTGGGTTCCTTGCAGAAAGTGGCGGTCATCGAGACCCCCGAAATGGAAGAACCCATGGTGCTCATCAACCCCGAGATCATGAAAGCGGCGGGAGAGCGCGAGGTGGAAGAGGGCTGCTTGAGCGTCCCCGGCTACCGGGGCCTGGTCAACCGCCACGAGACAGTCAGGGTCAAGGCCATGGGGCTTGATGGCAAGATCTACCGGGTCAACGCCGATGAACTGCTGGCCCAGGCCTTGGAGCACGAGATCGACCACCTGAACGGCATCCTTTACATCGACCACCTCGTCAGCCACGAAAGCCTTTACAAGATCACTTACTACGACACAGAAGAAGACGAGTTCGACGGTGAAGAGGACGAGGCTCACGAGCATTCCGCGTCGGCCGAGCCCGCAGAATCGGTAACCAGCGAAGACTAAGCGTCTCCACTCCCGTGTATTCTCAATCTCAAGCCCGCAGGTTAGGGAATTCTTGACCGCCTGCTTGCTATTGAAATCCACTGCTCGCCCCTATGCCGTATAGCCCATGATTGAAAAACTTGTCGCCTGTTGCGCCTCTTTAGGGACCGACGCCTACCTGGTGGGCGGGTCCGTCCGCGACTGGTTGGGTTCCTCCAGGCCGGGCCAAGACCTCGACATCGCAGTGCCGGGAGACCCGGAAGCCACCGCCCGGGAGATCGCCGGGAAGTTCGGCGGCACGGTCATTCCGTTGGGTCTGGCCCACGGTGTAGTTCGGGTGGCAGTGCCCAGCAACAGTGAAACGGGTGACGGCCCGTGGAACATCGATGTGGATGGGTTCTCCGGGACAATCGAAGAAGACCTGGCCCGCCGGGATTTCACTGTGAACGCCATGGCCGTCCCTCTGGCGGACTGGCCGTCCATGGACTCGGTTATCGACCCACTTGGAGGCCGGGCTGATCTGGCCAGAAAAACGATTTCGGCCCTGGGGCCCACAGTCTTTCAAGACGACCCGGGCCGGTTGCTGCGGGCCGTCCGCCTAGCTGGGCAATTAGTATTCCGGATAGAGCCTGCCACTTCTAAGTTAATCGCCGCCGACGCTGGACTCTTGGCGAATGTCTCACCGGAGCGGGTCAGAGAGGAGTTCCTGAATATTCTCTCCCTGAACGGCGCCAAGGGACAGATCGAGGTGCTTGACCATTTCGGCCTCTTTACACAGGTGGTACCGGAACTGCAGAACGCCAAGGGTGTCGATCAGCCGATCGAACACTATTGGGACGTTTGGGGACATACCATGCACACTGTCGAAGCAGCGGAACTACTTACGAAGGGGCACCAGAATTCCCCTGTTTATTCCTGCGTGCCTTGGACTGCCGATAGCGAGGCCCATTTCAACCAACACGCCACGGATGGACATACCCGCGGCACCGTGTTGAAGCTGGCGGCGTTGTTCCATGACGTTGCGAAACCCCAGACCAAGTCCCTGGAAGCCAACGGACGCACCCATTTCTTTGGCCACTCCGAGCAGGGAGCCGTGGTCGCAACCAACCGTTTGGAGCAGCTTCGGGTCAGTTCAAATGGCATCGAGATGGTGGCTAAGATGGTGGAACACCACCTGCGCCCAACAGGCATGAAAAACGGCGGCGAATGGCCCACTAATCGGGCGATCTACCGTTACTTTCGTGACGTGGGCGACGTTGCCATAGACACTTTGTACCTAAGTTTGGCCGATTATTTGGCGGCATTAGGCCCCAACTTAGTACATGAGCAGTGGCTTGACCATGCTAGAATGGTCGGACATATCCTCCATGTTGGCACAAGTGAGCCGGTTTCCCCCACGACTGCCCGCCTCATCACCGGACACGAGCTGTTGACCCACTTCAAGATTCAACCGGGGCCAGAGATCGGCGCCGTGTTGGAACGTGTCGAAGAGGCCCGGGCCGCTGGAGAGATTGAAACCAAGGAGCAGGCCCTGGAAATGGCTGCCAACGCACTGAGATATCTGGTCGAACAATTGGCGCCGGAAAGCGGCGACGGGTCGACTTAACCGATGCGCTCTCGAAGCATACGACTATCTATCTCGATCATCTTGATCCTGGGTATCGCCATAGCCGCCTTGGGATTCAAAGATATCAATATCGATATCCTCGGCTTTCCCCGGGTCGAACGCGACGGCACCGGTCCTTTGGGTCTGAAATTGGGCTTGGACCTCCGCGGCGGCGGCCACCTGGTCTACCAAGCGGATACTGGGACCAAGTTTGATGTCACCTTCGCCGACGATGTCGCCCTCAACGATCTACTCACCATGTTACAGGACCTGCGGTTCGGAGATGACGACGCAGAACTGGAAGGTCTGTTGGTTGGGCCCACCGGCGCGAACCGGTACCTGATACGCACCGACATCATGGCCAGTGACGACGTTAGGCGGACCGGATTAAACGCCGCTCTGGCCGAAGAATTTGGCCTCATCAGCCTCTTCCAAGACAGCATTATCGAGCAACCGAGCATGGAGCAGATGCAAGGGGTACTGGACAACATCACCGGCCGCGTCAACCGGTTCGGCACTGAAGAGCCGATCATCCAGATATTTGGCGAAGACCGGATCATAGTCCAACTTCCGGGCACCAGCGGCTCAGTCACAGACATCTTGCTTGCCGATCCCGACCCCGATGATCCTCCTTCCGAGGTTGATATTGCCACAGCCCTCCCCAGGATATTGGCGGAGTCCGGGTACGAAGAGTTTGATGTCGAAACCAGAAGCGACCGAGAATTTAAGATTCAGTCGAACAACGTAGATGCCGAAGCCCAACGCCGGGCGCTAACTTCGATCATCACGGAGATCGGCCAAGTGGCTGCATTTGGGGTCACCAGCGGCATCGATGAAGCCAAGGCGCTGATCGGCCAGACAGCCCGTCTTGAGTTCAAAGAGCGCACCTGCGAGAACGCGGCGTGCACCACCTTCACTGACGCGGATGTCGGAAACCCGCCACTGAGCGGTGACGATCTGTCCCGCGCCGAGGCTTCCGCCAACCATGTCGGCATCGGTTGGGTGGTGAACCTACAGTTCAACGGCCGGGGCTCGGACATTTTTTCCGAACTTACCCGACGCATCTCCACAACGGAGGCACAATCCACGAAGCGTATAGCGATCATCATGGACGATCGGGAGCTGCTCGCTCCCGTGTCACGGGCCTGGATACGCGACGGCCGCACCCAGATCAGCGGCAACTTCAACCGAGAAGAAGCCCGCACACTGGCCATCCAGATCGAGTCGGGCCGCTTGCCCGTTCCGCTCAGGCTGATTCAAGAGAGCGATGTCGATGCCCTTTTAGGGTCTGAGTCGCTGGAGAACAGCCTCATCGCCGGCTTGGTTGGATTGGGTCTGGTGCTAATCTTCATGGTCATTTACTACCGCATGGCTGGAGTGGTGGCGGCTTTCTCCCTGGTGTTCTACGCCGTAATCGTGCTGGCAGTATTCAAGATGATTCCCATCACCCTGGAGTTGGCTCACATCGGTGGGTTCATCTTATCCATCGGTATGGCGGTTGACGCCAATATCCTGATCTTTGAGCGCATGAAAGAGGAAGTCCGCATCGGCCGCACATTGGCCTCCTCGATGGAAGTGGGATTCAGCCGTGCCTGGCCCGCAATCCGGGACAGTAACATCTCCACCATGATCACCTGTTTGGTGCTACTCTGGTTCGGCGACCGGTTGGGCGGCGGCCTGGTAACCGGCGTGGCCATCAGCCTGTTCATTGGCGTGGCCGTCAGCATGTTCACCGCCGTGGTGGTCAGCCGAAACCTGTTGCAATTGATGGCTTGGGTCGGCCTGGGCGGGCGCATCAACCTGTTTACGCCTGAGAATTTGCGGCGCACTAGTCTGGAAGCGACGCAGGCCCCGGACCTGAGAGGAGGACGCTGATGCTGGATATCGTCGGCAAACGCGGTTGGTATTTCCTCATCTCCGCGTTGGTCATCATTCCCGGTCTGATCTCGATGATCATAGCGCCCGGATGGATCACTGGTGATTCCGGTCTGAAGGCAGGCATCGACTTCAGCAGCGGTTCCGTGATGAGCGTTACCTTCCGACAGGCGGTAGAGGAGGACGACATCCAGCAACGTATGGAAGCGTTGGGCCACTCAGAAGCGCTTATCCAGCGCATCGGCGGCACCAACTTCTTCATCCGCACCGCGATCTTGCAGGAAGCTTTCGGCGACGCCCCATCGGAACGAGAGGTCATCGAGCGCGACCTGGAGAAGTTCCTGGGCATGGAGCGGGACCGAGTGGAGTTCGACACCGTCTCCCCTATCGTGGCCCAAGAAACGGTCAGGACCGCCTTCTACGCTCTGGCGGCTGCATCGGTATTCATCTTGCTCTTTGTTTGGTACGCCTTCCGGCGGGTGCCTAAAGCGCACCGGTACGGGGTCAGCGCCATCCTGGCTCTGATGCATGACCTGCTGATAATCCTTGGGATATTCTCGATATTGGGCCGAATTATCAATCTCGAGGTGAACTCCATGTTCATCGTGGGGTTGTTGATCGTGGCCGGTTACAGCGTGAACGACACCATAGTGGTATTCGACCGTATCCGCGAGAACGTGTCCCGCAGTCCCGACCGCGACTTGGCCGGCATGGTCAACCTGAGCATCATGGAGAGCATGGGACGCTCGCTGAACACCAGCATCACGACCCTGGTGGTGCTACTGGCCATGCTATTCATCGGCGGCAATAGCATCCGCGAGTTGCTGCTGGTGCTGGCTATCGGTGCAGTGGCTGGGACCTACAGTTCCATCTTCATCGCCAGCCAGTATCTGATCATGTGGGACCAGGGCGAGATCGGCCGGTTCTTCAAGCGGAGTTCGTCGGCTGCCGCATCGTCGTTGATGCACCTGATCGGGCGCTAATTCGGCAGAAGAACTATCCGCCCGGTGGGCCTTCGTTCCGACACCAGCCGGTAGGCCTCCGCAGCTTGCTCTAGAGGCAGTTCCAGATCAACCACGGGCCGTAACTTGCCTTCCAAGACCAGTTGACCCGCCAGTTCCAAAGTTGCTCGGGACACACCCGATGCGCCCAAGACCTGGGCGTCGCGGAAGATGATCTCCGCCGGGTTTAAGCTGACCCTCTCCCCCTGTATCTCGCCCAGCAGGACCAGCCTGCCGTACTGGGCCAGGCTTCGCAGGGTTGAGGGAAACAGGGCCGAACCCACGGTGTCTATCACCACGTCCGCGCCCTCGTCCCCGGTCAGCGCCATCACCAACTCGGCGAATTCCAGCCCGTTGGTCTCCAGAAACTCATCAGCCCCCAATTCCCGCAGGGCGTTCTCTTTCTCCGGGGATGATGAAACAGCCAGCACCCGCGCTCCCAAGGCCGCCGCTGCCTGCACTGCGTGAGCGCCCAACCCTCCGCCCGCGCCGGTAACCACCACCGTCTGGCCAGGGGCGACCTGGGCTGCCTCGCGGACCGCCTGCAGGGCAACGCCCATGGGGCAGGCCAGCAGTGCCGCGCCCACGGGATCCAGCCCGTCCGGAACTTTGACCAGGCTGTGTTCGGACAGCGCCACGAACTCGGCTAATCCACCGTCACAGCCGTGGCCGATGCCCTTGCCGTCACGGCAGCGGTGCTCACGTCCGTTGGCGCACCGTTCGCACAGGCCGCAGGCCTCGGTGAGGATGCTGACGACTCTGTCCCCGGACTTCAGCCCAGTGACATCGCTGCCCGTCTCTTCAACCACGCCTGAGATCTCGTGGCCCGGGATGACGTTGGGGGCCACGCCCCGGCGAAGCACCCCGGCCATTACTGACCGGTCGTGGTGGCAGAAGCCGCAGGCGGTGACCCGCACCAAGGCCTGGCCCCGTCCCGGTTCGGGCGCGGGAACGACCAGAATCTCCAGGCCCGGAGGGTCTCCCGCTTGCTTCAGATGTAAGGCTCTCATACACGTGAATTATAGTCCGATTCGCATCGCTCGGAACGTATACCGCCGATGCTGCGCTAACGTATAATTGGCGGTGCGATTTCGACCGTTCCAGGCTCGTATCCAACACTGATACCAGAGGTAAAGAATGAAGATTGGGGCCCATGTTTCCACGGCCGGAGGCATCAGCAATGCAGTGGCCAGAGGACAAGAGATCGGCTGCGAAGCCATCCAGATCTTCGGGTCCTCGCCCCATGCCTGGGCCTTCAAACCTGTGCCCGGAGAACAGATTGAGCTCTTCAAACAAGGCTTGGTCGACGCCGGGATAGGTCCGGTGTTCCTGCACGCCATCTACTTGATCAACCTCGGGACTCCCAACCCGGAGACCCTGCAGAAGGGCATCGAATCGCTGATCAACTACATGAGACTGGCGGCCGACATAGGCGCCACCGGCGTGATCGTCCACCCCGGCAGCCACGGCGGGCGTGGGTATGAAGCGGTGCTGCCCCAGGCCGTTGATGCCATCAAAACAATCCTCGACGCCTCGCCGGACGGGCCCTGCCTGGCCGTGGAGAACATGGCCGGCATGGGCCAGCACATCGGCGCCAAATTTGATGAGCTGGGCGGCATACTAGACGCTGTGGATAGTCCCCGGGTGAAGATATGCCTGGACACCCAACACTCCTTCGCCGCCGGATACGACCTGACCAACCCCGAGGGGATTCAATCAATGCTTGACGAGTTGGACACGGGGCCCGGCAGCACCAACGTGGCGGCGGTCCACGCCAATGACTCGAAACGCGTCTGCGGGTCAGGGGTAGACCGGCACGACAACATCGGCGACGGGTTCATCGGAGAGGAGGGGTTCGCCGCCATCATGGCCAATACCGCCTTCGCTGATGTGCCGTTCCTGTTGGAGGTGCCCGGCTTCGAGGGCAAAGGCCCAGACCAGCAGAACATCGATATGTTAAAAGGGATCAGAAGGCGCGTAGGGCTTTCGGAATGAAAGGGAAGAAGATTCGGCAGCAAGTCGGGCTTTCAAGTTGATAAATATCACCAATCGGGAATTCGTGCGATTGGTGCGTCAGGCCTACCGCGAGATACCCAACCACATCATCCAGGCGTTGGACAATGTGGACGTGGTGGTTGAAGAGTGGCCCGGCCCCGAAGAAGAGGATCTGATTAACGGAGAAGGATCATTGTTCGGGCTCTATCACGGCGTGCCCCTCACGGAACGCGAAGGCGGAGACCCAATGTTGCCCAACCGGATCGCCATCTACCGTCAGCCAATCTTGCGCAGTTGCTCCAGCCGCACCGAGGCCGAACACGAAATCAAAGTGACTCTATGGCATGAGATCGGGCATTACCTGGGCATGAGCGAAGATGATTTGCACAGGCTGGGTTACGGCTAGTGATGCGCGTATTGGGTACGACGATTAACCGCGTTGGCTGGGGCATGGGCACGGGCATGGGCATCGGTTTGATTCCCGTTGCCCCGGCCACCTGGGCCAGCCTGGCGGCGGTGCTGCTCCACGGCTCCTCTCCGCTTGATGAAGACTCAATTGGCTTCTTCTTGCTGTGCTGTCTGGGCTTCTTGGCTGGGATATGGGCCTGCCAAACTTTGATTACCGAGGCTGACCACGACCCCAAGCGGGCGGTCTGGGACGAGTTTGCCGGCATGTGGATCACCTGCTTGTTCCTGCCCAAGACCTTGCCATGGCTGGCGGCCGCCTTCGTGGTGTTCCGGATCTTGGACATCCTAAAACCCTGGCCGATCCGTAGGTTCGAGGCGCTACCAGGAGGGTTGGGCATCATGGCCGATGATCTGGCGGCTGGAGTGGTCGGGGCCGTAGGGTTGAACGTGGTCTACCGGGTATTTTTCTAAAGACGCGACCGAGCCTAG
>Ga0208895_1001042_pt1 | contig 11960 bp, 11 predicted proteins | sample ETNtaG_10_FD_185765 | JGI IMG/M metagenome (GOLD analysis project Ga0208895, IMG submission 185765) | Marine microbial and viral communities from oxygen minimum zone, Eastern Pacific Ocean - ETNP201302SV82 (SPAdes) (version 2) | ecosystem: Environmental > Aquatic > Marine > Oceanic ... | reverse complement strand
TTTCACAAAATTACCAAGGCTCTGATATGCAAGAGCTAGTTTTAGTTGAGAATCATCGTCCTTATCCGTGCCTGGAAAAGTAAATACCTTTTCAAATTCTAGAGTTGCTCGTTTGTAATTTTTTACTGAATAATAACATTCTGCGAGCCAATACTGGCTGTTGTCAGCAAGTTTATTTGATGGATCTTCAAGCACTAATTCAGAAAAACCTTTAATCGCCTGATTATAATCACCATTTTGGTAGTAGCTCAATGCTTCAATATACTTTCTCTGATATTCCGCGGTACTAATCTTTGTTTTAATGACACCACCCTGTTTTTCAGATCGCAGACTATACATCTCAGTAAAACTATTAGTTAATGTGATAATTTTATTTTCGATCATTACAAGTTGGGCAAGAATTTCAAAATTGGTGCTATCAGTATAAATTGACTTGTCTTCCAGCATCCGGATCTTGTTCTGCAGAGTATTTATTCGATTGATTAGTAAAATAGCAACTGAATCAGTCTGTTTTTTTGCATCAACCGTCGCTATTAAGGTGTTTCGCAAATCAGGCAAAAGAATACTGTTTTGTGTCTCTAGTGAATCTATTCTAACCCGTTCTCGATCTATCTTTGCATTTAGCCGTTTTAACTCACGCTTTATATCGGTCTGCTGAGCTTGGGCAGTTCCAGTACTTAGTACGAGAAAAATAAACAGAATAATCCGGGGGATTTTAGTTGGGCTAATGATCATCGGGGCTATTTAGGATATTTGCAGCACAAACTGGTCTCGAATTTAGCTCTGCAAGTCCCTAACATCAATTCCTTTTACTTGGTCATTCTATTGATTCATCACTCATTTTAATGATCAGACCGAGCATTATAAAGCAGGATAATAAAAATGAACCACCTGCCGATATAAATGGTAATGGTAAACCCTTTACTGGGATCATTCCCGTTGACATTGCAGTATTAACAAAAATATGCGCCATGAAGATTGTGCCAATACCTATGAGAACCAACCCCGGAAAACGTTCTTTTGCAAAAAAAGCTAGTTTTACGATCTTTAGTAAAAAAAGTGAAAAAATAATTAACATAATTGAGATTGTGATAAACCCAAATTCTTCACCGATAACGGAAACAATAAAATCAGATTCCTGAACCGGAAGAAATTTTAAGTGTGTTTGGGTTCCTGATCCTAATCCCTTGCCGAAAAACCCGCCAGATCCAATTGCCACTTTACTTTGTATTGTCTGATAAGCTGCTCCTAGCGGATCTAATTCAGGATTGAACAAGGTTAGAATCCTCTTCTGCTGGTAAGGCCTTAAACTGTTCCAGAGAAATGGTGACAATAATCCTAAAAATATATTACCAAAATAAAACATGACTCCAAAAAATAACCTTGGTTTCGTGAGATACAGTACACTACCCATTAAAATCGCCCACGCAGTAAAGGAAATAGTGTGAAATGCAAAAGCAATGCTCAGTACAGGAGCCACAAGTATGAACAAATGAAATGGCCTGGCACCTACCCAGTACAACATAGGAAAAATAGGCATCAAAAGTATTATCGCTGTTCCAAGGTCCGGTTGCTGCAGGATAATTATAGCAGGTACTAAGGCAATAAATATTGGGAATAGTAGTGTCGTGAACCTTTTTATTCGCAGATTATGATCAGAAAGATAGCGTGCCAGAGCAACCACCATTATCCACTTGGCAAACTCAGATGGTTGGACACCAACGGGTAAACCAATATTTATCCAACGGTGCGTACCTGCAATGGTATCAAAAAGAAACGGGACAAAAATAAAAATCAACATTAGGCTATAAGCAGCATATATATACTTGTGGATGATATATTTCGGAATAAATATTATGGTTAGAAACCCTACGAGTGAAGGTATCAAAAAAAGTACCTGTTTTGTAAAAGTTGTAATTGCGAGGTCACCAAATTGATTCATACTAATACTAAATAAAGAAATCAGTCCCAGGCATGTTAACATTATGGTAAAAATTATTATCGAGATAGGCATATCCGATGTCTGATTATATACCGCTTTAAACATTATTTTACTGCAAGTCTATTTATAATATTTTTTTTAAACAAATGCTCGAAAGCGATGCGTGCGATCGGTGCCGCATTTTTGCCGCCTGACCCACCGTTTTCTAGCAATATAATGGTAGATGCCATTTGATTACCGTCTTTAGCGTAGCCAACAAACCAGGCATGATCGCCCCCATGTGGATTTTGAGCAGTGCCTGTTTTTCCATATACATTTATACCATTTATTTTAGGATCCGCAGCTGAACCAGTACCATATTTATCGGTAACAGCGTGAAATAAATAATCTTGAATATGTATCCATGTTTGTTCATTCAAATTCATTGAATTTGTCGGTTCGGGCACTTTAGATAGCAGAAAATGCGGCTTAAATGTTTTCCCTTTAGTCGCGATCTTATTGATATAAACAGCCAGTTGAATTGGTGTAGCAAGCAGGTCTCCCTGCCCCAAAGCAAGATTTAATAAATGTCCACGGGACCAACCCCTGCTCGTGTAACGCCTATTCATATAATCCCTTGTAGGTAGCAATCCAGCCAACTCGTTGGGCAAATCAATACCCGTTTTGCTACCAAAACCAAAATTCTGGCAAAGGTTTATAAATCTATTCAGCGATATACGCTGCACAGCTTGATAAAAGAAAATATTACAGGACTGGCTAATGGCCTGGTCTAAATTAACCTTTCCATGCCCACTCACTTTCCAGCACTTAAATACTCGGTCACCAAATTGATAAATTCCGGCGCATTCAAACTCTTCATTTTGTTCAATCATAAGCCCTTCCATAAGTGCAATTGCGGTAATCATTTTTAAGGTGGATCCGGGAGGATATAACCCATTTGTAATACGGTTCAGCAAAGGTTTGGTTGGATTATTAACTATTTCACGCCATTCCCGTAATGTAGTATTACCTGTAAAAATATCCGGAGAAAAATCTGGAAAACTTACAAAAGCGAGTATTTGTCCCGTTGCTGGGTCAGTAACCAAGGCTATTCCTATATAATTGGACATGGCTTTTTCTAGCGTTTTCTGCAAACCTAAATCAATTGTTGTAAATACGTCCTTTCCAGGGATCGGTTTAATGTCATTTATATCTTTAACTACTCCAACTTCTCTACCGAATGCATCCACTTGCAAGAATGATAATCCTTTTTCACCTCGCAGTTGGTTTTCGTATTGTTTTTCTATTCCCTGCCAACCAATTAAGTCACCTACATCATATTGTTCAGTATCATCCATATTGCTAAGCAATAACCGATCAATCTCTTTAACGTAGCCTAACACATGACTCATATTCACATCTAAACTAAATGACCGTTCTGGAAACTGAATGTAATTAATCCCGGTTAATTCGTGTTTATGTTCCTCTATACAGCTTAATTGATCGAAAGTTAAATCTTTAGTAATTCGAGATGGAATGAAACGTCCACGAAAATATCTATCAAAATTATCCATTAAGATTGAGGTATCAATAGATGTACAGTTGCTGATAACTGAAAAATTCCAATTTTCGTTACCCATTTCATTTGGAAGTCCTGTAAGAATATATGTTGGATAGTTATCCACTAATGTTTGGCCATATCTATCCAGAATCATACCCCTCGGTGCAACAGTTGGTATGGCCCGTATACGATTAACATCGGCCCGCTTTTTATACTTATCGTAACCATATACCTGTATATGGAAAAACCGAATTAACAAAATGCTAAAAACAATAATAATTAAACTATTTGCCACCAAAAATCTAGATCTTGGTACAAGATTTTTTGACTTAAGCACCTTGAATCCTTTTTATCGGAAAAAAGAATTGCAGTATTAATAAAAAAATCAGTGTATAAGTCATTGTCAGAAACCACCGCAATAAATATTGTAACATATCTACTTCAAATAGTAGTTGATAGCGCACATAGGTGAATACAAGAAAATGAAATGCAATAATGCATAGCCATGCTGCATGGAATGCGAATAGCGACCAACGGATATATTTATCCTGTAATTGACCGGCTAAATAACCTGTAATCGAGTAGATCAATGAACTAAGTCCAAAATACGAAACCAATGGGGTCAAATCGATTAATATCCCAATGATAAATCCAGCGATGACACCATAAAAAGAACCAACTAATAGTCCAAAATACAAAATAAAAATAACTACGAAATCTGGGCGGTAATCCTGAACAGTCAATAAATCAGACAGAAAAAACTGTAGTAAGAATACACCAACTAAGATCAGCCAAGGCCTTATTCGATCCATACTACTGATCCACAATCACAAACAAATTAATTATTGACCCAATATTTTCATTGATTTTTACTACAACAGATTTTTGAAATCTGCCCCGCTCATCAGTGATGTTCACAACCTCTCCTACTGGAAGATCATTAGGAAAAATGTCGCTAAAGCCTGAGGTTATCACTTTATTCCCAATATTCACATTTGCATTTTTCTGCACCTCCTTAATTAGATATAGGTCACCATCAAGCCAACGCAAGATACCGGTAGATCCAGATGGCTTAATACGAACGCTGAGCCTGAAATTGACATCATTGATCAACTGCACAATGGTAGCATTATCTCCGACAATAGTCGTCTTTCCAATAATGCCTTTGGGCGTGATGACCGGATCATTTTCTTCAACGCCAGATTCTAGGCCTATATCTATCGATAATGATGATACATATGGCGAAGCACTCATATTGGTTACCCTAGCCGGTAAAATTGTCATTTTACTCTCTTGTTGAAAATCCAGTAATTCTTCCAGCCTATTATTATCTTCCAACAGATAACTCATAGATTCAATCTGGAAGGCCAGCTGCAGATTTTTCTCCCTCAGTAAGGCCGCTTCCTCTTCAATAAGTGCCAGTGATCGTATCCAGGTGATCGGAGAATATAAAATGGTAAAAAAGCGATTTGCTTTACTGCGTAGTAAACGAACGTTATCTGCTTCTCCGTTACTTAACAATAGTAGCGAAAGGATAACACTCAATACTAGGGTGAAAATATCTTTACGTTTTAGGAGTATGAGGTAAAGTATCCTCATGATTGAAAAGCGTTAAATAAGAACCGCTTCGTATTTTTTAATATCCTCCAGTACCATTCCGGTACCTCTTACAACAGAAAGAAGTGGGTCTTCAGCGATATTGACAGGAACATTTGTACGTTCGCGAATGATCTGATCCATTCCCTTTAGTAAACTGCCTCCTCCGGTCATGATGATACCTCTGTCTAATATATCAGCAGAAAGCTCAGGCGGTGTACGCTCCAATGCTTTTTTTACCGCCTCAACGATCATACTTACTGGATCCTTCAATGCCTGCCTAATTTCATCTGAAGTAACATCGATAGTTTTCGGAATCCCTGACACAAGGTCCCTGCCTTTAACTGATATTGTTTCACTCTTCATGCGCATGGCGGAACCAACGGATTTTTTAATCTTTTCTCCAGTGGATATTCCGATATCCAGTTTATGTTCATTTCGGAACCACTGGACCAACGCTTCATCCATTTCATCACCAGCAACGCGGATCGTCTCTTTTGTAACGACACCAGATAATGCAATTACAGCAATTTCCGTTGTGCCGCCACCAATATCAACAATTATATTACCGATTGGCTGTGAAATGTCAAGACCTATGCCAATTGCTGCTGCCACAGGTTCTTCAATAAGAAATACTTCTCTTGCGTTGGCACGCAAACCAGAATCTTTTACAGCCCGTCTCTCGACTTCAGTGACACCAGAAGGCACACATATCACCATCCGCATTCTGGCCAAAGGACTTATATTTATCATCCGGATAAAACCAAGGAGCATGCCATCCGTCATATCAAAATCGGCTATCACACCATCTCGCAGGGGACGAATTGTTTCTATGTCACGGTGAGTCCGTCCCAGCATCGCTTTCGCTTTATTGCCTACTGCAATAATATTACCATCATTCACAGACCTAGCTACGATTGAAGGTTCATTGATCATGACACCCTTACCCTTCATCCAGAGAAGTGTATTTGCAGTACCAAGATCGATAGCAATATCACCCGATAGCCAGTTCAATGGATTAGAGATATTTGATAAAAACCCCATAACGTTACAAATTAAGAAATTCCTCGGATCTCTTAGGCCGTTAAATTAATAATTCGATGGTCAATATGCTTCATTTATTCAGTGATCACATATTTTTTGGTTATTCAATCTCTATGCGACTTTGATCTCCGAGCATAAATCTGTGGGTAGCAGGTCTGGTTTTAGAACGCAGTATTTCTACATCATTCCCTAATAATGACGATTCAATCCGTCGCTGGACCTGATTGATCTGGCAACCATCCATAATGATAGAGTATTCAACTTCACTACCGCTAATTGTACACCCCTTACCAATAGCAGAATATGGACCAACATAGGATTCTTCAATTGTGCTGTTGTCACCGATGACGGCAGGGCCCCGAATATTTGAATTTATCACCCGACTATTTGATCCAATCTGTACCCTACCAGAGACTGTAGAATTTTCATCAACAATCCCTTTAAGATCAGACTTTATATTATCCAACACAAGACGATTGGCCTCCAACAAATCTGATGGTTTGCCCGTATCTTTCCACCACCCGGTAATTTCGGAGTAGCTCACAGCGAAACCCTTATCAAGTAAATACTGATGCGCATCTGAAATTTCCAATTCACCGCGTGGGGACGGTTTTATACTATTCACAGCTTCAAAAATATTTTTATCATATAGATAAATTCCTGTCACAGCTAGGTCACTTTTTGGATTATCAGGTTTCTCTTCAATGCTAACGATACGGTCATCAACGACTTCTGCTACCCCAAACCGATTAGGGTCTGGAACTTTACTCAATACTAAATGGCAATTCGATGAATGATTCTCAAAATCATTGATAAATTTTCTTAAACCACCAACCAGGATATTGTCTCCCAGGTAGAAAATGAAATTATCATCCCCAATGAATGATTCCGATATTTTTACGACATGGGCCAGGCCAAGCGGTGCATCTTGTGGAATATAGGTCAGTTGTATACCAAGATCTGTTCCATCTCCAAAAGCATTTTTTATGGATTCATCATTACTGTTTATAATAATCCCCACATCAATAATACCAGCATCTTGAGCAAATTCAAGGGCAAATTGCAGCATTAACTTATTTGCAATGGGAATTAGATGTTTGTTCTGGGTATGAGTGATTGGTCTCAGCCGAGTACCATGGCCACCAGCAGTAATTAATGCTTTCATCTTCCTTGTTCCATACCTTCCTTACTTAATTTGTCAGCAATCGTATCTGGGTACATGCTGCACACTCCAATTACTGTATTGGCGCAATAGTGCAATCGCCTTTCGATGGAGTGGTCTCATTCGTTCATGTTTGACTTTATACTCCCCATTTACCTGTTTCACTACAAGTTCGCTATCCGCATATATTTTAATATCCATAATATTTAATTCAAGTCCTAATTCAAGTCCTCTTATCAACGCTGAATATTCGGCTTCATTATTGGTAGCGTCATCTAGATATTCAGAGAATCGAGATAGTTCTTCGTTATTTTCCCCTAAAAATACTCCGCCAATACCAACTGTCTTGGTATTTAAATCTGCTACACCATCAATAAATAGTGATACAGCATTAATATTTTCATCTGCAGATTGCAGATTATCAGGCGTAATAATATCACGTAATGCAGTTAATTGTTCTTTCGTAAGTATTTTCATGGGGTGCGGAAGTTACTGACTGAAATGGAAGGAGCAAATACCATTGGTTTTATGCCACTTCTATTTCCATTAATGTTTCTTGGGCAACACCCAGTTCTAAATTATCCCCCTGTTTTATTGGTCCAACACCTTGCGGTGTTCCAGTAAAAATCAGATCGCCTTCTAGTAAGGGCATTTTAGTAGATAAATATTCAATTAACTTCGTGATAGGAAATACCATCTGGTCCATCTTCCCCAGCTGAACAATAATCTCATTACGTTTAAGCCAAAACCTTTTTTCCCATAGGCCATCTGTCTTCATCCTGAATTCTGAAACAATAGCAGATCCCTTGAATGATTTTGACAGGAACCATGGTAGCGATTGTTTTTTCAATGCATTTTGCATATCACGATCAGTAAGATCCAACCCCAATGCTAGACCAGCCACATGATCAATAGCTGTACTTTCATCAATAAATTCTCCCGGCTTACCCACTAAAACTACAACTTCAAGCTCGTGGTGAATATTCCGATTTCGAGGAATTATTATTTTTGCACCGGTGTGCAAACTAGTTAATGATTTTTGAAAAAATATGGGTTCATTATTTACAGCTGAACCCATTTCTTTCGCATGGGCTGGATAATTTCTACCTACTGCATATATATTGCGTACTGGGATTTGATTATTAGCCAATACAACAGAAAAATTATCATTATTGTTAGGCATTAGTTCGATCCTATATAGAAGGGTTTAACCTGAAATTAGCCACAGGATCGTCCTCAGTATCTTGGGATAGCATGGCTGTAATATTTGATCGGTAAATTGATCCGTTCACCTTTATCCATCGCCTTCTGGACTGGACGATCAATTGCTGCGCCATCCCTACAAATGAAAATAACATCCTGCTCTGCTCTCTTAAAGAAATTTTCATGAATATCTTTGAATATTAATACAACTTTTTGTTTTATTTTGCGGATACTTCTTAATGTTAGCAACCCTCCCGTAAGATCTGGGCCAACTGTGAATACACCAATATACATTGATTGCACGTAATTACGTGTGTGCCAATTTAACGGAATTCGCAATGTACAATATTCATCATCAAGATGAATGATCCTTGGACGACAATAACAGATCACTGGTATTTGCTACCATGTTACCATACGCAATTTCATGGATTCAAAAAAATAATTCATTTGGAAAGTTGTTTAACGGGGATGTTGATCAGATCGTTAAAAATATAGTTACCATCATCAGTTATGCGACCGATTGTGGTTGACGGTACACCAGTAGTCATACAGATCCTTTCAAATTCAATCAGATCGTTTTCACATAAAGTTACCACTACCAATCCCTGGGTTTCACCAAATAACAATTCATCATTGCGCATCTTTCTGGAAAAGTGTATTCGCGCACCTAGTCCACCAGATCCATGCAAAAAAGAATTTGCGATCGCTACCGCTAAGCCACCCCGACTGACGTTGACCGCTGAACGGATTATTCCAACTGCAATACCCTGTAAAATGACTTCCTGTAAACGGCATTCCATAACAATATCGATAGTCGATGGGTTTCCAACCTGTTTATTTTTGTGAACAATATCTGCATACATACTGCTGCCAGTTTCTCCACGCAAACTACCAAGCATGGTGACAAAATCACCAGGCGTATTAAACCCTGGTGTACAGCGAACTTTGCCCGCTCCGGCAGTTATCACATTAGCAATTGGATGTAACGAATTATTTTTGGTAATTAGCCCATTCACATTCCGTAATTGGAAGGCCGTAGCAGCTATTCTAGCCCCAGTAACCAACTCATGCAAAAACCATCGATCTGTATCATTAGTCAAATCACCGCCGTGAAATGCTTCAGCCAAATAAACTGGTTTTATACCTAAACAAACTAAATGACGCACCGCATTGGCAATTGTGATCATACTGCCTACGCGCGGTTCCTGTGGATTAATATATGAATGATCATTTGCCGCTAAAACAAATGAACTATTTTTAGCAGTAAATGGTGTGATTCTTTGTCTTATTGGGGTGAACTTTATTGGTATAAGATCCTGGTGCGCTTCGACCAGTTTTTTCAATACCAGTTTTAAATTTACCGGTTCTTTTACATGTATATTGGCACTAAAGTGCTCTTTTTTGGGCGGTATCTGTGGAATTATTGGCAATTGACTTTCATGAAGTTCTTTAAATAGTTGAGGAGGGAGCGTACCGATCACATTTCCACGATAGCTAAATGTGATTTTATTTGAAAAATTAATTGAGCCTAGTTCCTTACACCCACTTTTTAAGATATTTATTTTTTTAAAATCCGCTGCCTGCACTGAAAAGAGGTATCCGGATATATTTCTACTATTATAATCATCAAGCTGCCGCTTATTCGTTAAGATTAGGTCAATGCCTAATTCCTTTTCAACACATATCGAAAGAATGCTGACGCCAAGCCCTCCTCGGTTAACAACTGTAACCGCGCCCAAATGTGCTTCATTCCACACATTTAATAAGGTTTCTTCTGCATCAGAAACTGCTTTAAGATAGATCAATTTGTCACCAGGTACCGGTTTACGATGTTCACTATTTGTCTTGTCGCCGACCAGGAAATTTGCACTTGGGAAAGAGATTTTTAATTGCCCTTTACCCCCTTGCGCTGCGCACTGCATCCTGGCCTTCGTCCTGATAATATTATTTTTCCCTTCCAGACCAATAACTAATTGACCATTTTTTCCACTACCTTGTTCATCTTCCATAATAATGCTGTTTAACGATGGATATGGATATTGAATTTGTATTGAGCCCATGACTGAATTGATGAATGTTAGTTCATCAGTATTTGGCCTCCGGCCAAGAATAGCAGTTACTTCTTCTATTAGCATATCAGGCTTATTGGAAAAAACAGGTCAATTGCTCATTAATTTATACGCCATCAGGTTCCATAATCAAATATTACCACGCTTAACAAGTATTTCCTGTATCCGGTCCCATGAAAACCCCTTATTTCTCAAGGTATTCACAGCATTCTGTTTTTCCTTTAGGTTAAGCGGCTCATTCAGAGGAACCCTTCGTTTTGCCAATAGCTGATCCATTAAAGTATGTTCAGAAATTTCATCATAAGTTTTTTTAAGTGTATACTCTACGATATCTGGATCCAGACCATGAACACTGAATTCTGATCTCAGGGCCACTGGACCAATAAGCTTTCTTCGAACCTTTTCACGCGCAAACACTAGGGCAAATTTTTGGTCATCTATATACCCTTTTGTTTCCAGTTTTTTCATGACAGCATAGATACCATCCTCATTAAAATTTTTTCTTTTCAAACGGCGCATCAATTCCGCTTTACTGCGCATTCTAAAGCTTAGCAGATTTAATGCAACATCCAGTATTTTTTGTTGGGAATCAGCACCTAAAATTTCATCCAATTGCTGATCAGTTAATGTATCGCCAATATGGACTGGTAAAGAAAATAAAACGTCTTCAGAAATACCGAAGACGCTGCCATCATCAAGAGATATACTGCGCCGGTTTTTCCTGCGCTTTTGTACCTGGATATCTATGATCTTACGCTTTGCCATCCTCCGAAAAGCTGATCCCCATGAAGCCTTTTACCTGTTTAACTATATCAGATAACAGATCATGATTTTCTTCTAAAAATGATTTCGTATTTTCCCTACCCTGACCAATCTTTTCGTCCTTATAAGAATACCAAGCCCCCATTTTCTGGACAATATCTCCTGTTACGGACAGATCAAGTACATCTCCAATGTAGGAAATCCCCTGACCATACATAATATCGAATTCAGCCATCTTAAATGGTGGCGCAACTTTATTTTTTACAACTTTTACTCGTACTCTATTCCCAACAGGATCTGTACCATCTTTAATAGTAGTTATCCTGCGAATTTCTAATCTTTGGCTGGAATAGAATTTTAGCGCGCGGCCACCAGGAGTCGTTTCCGGGTTTCCAAACATAATACCTATCTTTTCACGGATCTGGTTAATAAATAATACACATGTATTCGACCTACTAACCGTTCCTGTTAACTTTCGCAATGCCTGTGACATTAGCCTGGCCTGCAATCCCATGTGAGAATCTCCCATGTCTCCATCTAATTCTGCCTTTGGTACAAGTGCCGCAACTGAATCCAATACAATCACATCCAATGCGCCGCTGCGAACTAATGTTTCCGTGATTTCTAAGGCTTGTTCCC
>Ga0208895_1001035_pt1 | contig 12027 bp, 16 predicted proteins | sample ETNtaG_10_FD_185765 | JGI IMG/M metagenome (GOLD analysis project Ga0208895, IMG submission 185765) | Marine microbial and viral communities from oxygen minimum zone, Eastern Pacific Ocean - ETNP201302SV82 (SPAdes) (version 2) | ecosystem: Environmental > Aquatic > Marine > Oceanic ... | reverse complement strand
CTCGACTGGCCCAAATGGGAAAAGCAAATCCAAATAACAACCCAACTTCAATTACAGCAACAGCTATTTCTATATATGAAGAAAAATGACTTTTGACACCATGATAATCAGCCTTTGGATTTTTAGATGCCCGAAACCGAATTAGGGTGTATATAAAAAAGACTCCCCAACCGATAAACAATACCGCCATTAACCAATGAACAATTGAAATAATATTATCAATAGCGGGGCCTTGCGTTGACGCATTGACTAAGGGAAGTCCGAAATATTGAAGTAGTTCTAACACCGAAAATTACCTCTGAATTAATTTTTTTCTTTTTAATGATTTAGCATATCGCCTGGCACGCCTGTTTAGCACATATATGGACGAACCAAACCCGCTTAAAACTGTTCCCGTAACCCCAAGCATGGCAATAATGGCTTTATTCATTCCCTGTGTAGCGGCGGCATTGGGATTCCCAAAGCAGGTAGCACAGGCATAACTCACTTCGGGTAGAAGTGCCAGCACTAAAACCAATGTAATAAGGATACCTTTTCTCATCAGGAAATCGTTTTGAATTTTTTTAACACTTGAATACCATAAATCACAAGTCCTAAACCAGCCAAAAAAGAAATAACGGCTAATAAAATGGACTGATTCCATTCCCATAAACCAAACCAAATTGTAATCACAATTGATAAAATTATGAAAATGATGTGAAAAGTCTTTATTGACATTTTATATCTTTATCTGTGCTAGCATGTTGCCCAAGGGTAATAACATGAGGATTAAAAACATTGTTGCCGTAATTAAAAGCGTCCAATAAACGGTGATTTTTTCGTCAATCAAATGCATAAAATAACACGCCACCAAAGATCCCTTAATGCTGGCAACCCCCAGGGCTAAAACCACTGATGCGCCCACACCTAAATCCAGGTAAGAAATAGCAACGGTCACGATGGTGAAAAAAGCCAATGCAACAAAGACAATTACATAAGTTTTGACGTGATGCCTAATTTCTTCAGGCGTTAAATCAGCCATGATAATTCCTCATAATAAGTAAAGTACCGGAAATAAGAAAATCCATACTAAATCTACAAAATGCCAATACAATCCGACAATTTCAATCCGATTGGTAAAACGATCAGGATCACTTTCCCACATTTTAGCGCCTGGCATCCAGAAAAAGAAAATAACAATCATACCACCAATAATATGGAGGACATGAAGGCCGGTTAATGTAAAATAAATGCCAAGAAAATTATTAGTGGATGGGAATAATCCATGATGAAACTTGGCTGTATATTCAAAATATTTAACCACTAAAAATGATGCAGCCAAGAGTAGGGTTAAACCCGCATAGAGTTTGAATTTATCAAATTCTTTTAACTTGAGTGAGGCCCAACTCATCACCATGGTCACTGATGAAGTAATAAGAAACAAGGTATTGAGTGTGGCCAATGGCACATTCAGAATATCAGCACCCGTTGGCCAGGATTCGGCACCTGTCCGCAAAAAAACATAGGCAGAAAACAATCCGCCAAACAGCATGACTTCTGATCCCAAAAATAACCAGATGCCTAACTTTCCGTTGTAAAGACCGGTATCCGGTCTGTCTTTAACGGTATATGGGATATCCATAAATCTTAACCCTTCTCACTTTGAGGTGTAAAATCTTTATCAGCGCCGGGTACACTGTATTCGTAAGGACCGCGGTAAACAGTTGGAACCGTTTCAAAATTTCCATGGCCCAAAGGCGGAGATGTGGTGTCTGTCCAATCGATCGTTGTGGCACCCCAGGGATTCGTTTCACCGGTTTTCTTACCGCGTAAACTGATAATCATATTCACAATGAAAAAGATTTGAGCCAGGCCGAGAAGCCATGCGGAAATAGACATAACTTCATTCAAATAAAGGACATCGGCTGCATGGGCATAAATTTCACCACCGTCCCAGAGACGTCGGGATACGCCGGCTAATCCCTGAACAAACATGGGCATAAAAACGCCATTCATAAAAATAAATGAAAAGAAAAAATGTAGTTTCCCCAACGTTTCATTAGTCCGTTTTCCCGTTATTTTCGGAAACCAATAATAAATTCCTGCAAACAAGGCAAAAATCGTTCCCGGTGCAACAACATAATGAAAATGGCCAATGACATAATATGTATCATGAAGATGAATGTCAGAAGCAGCCAACCCAAGAGGGAGTCCAGTTAAACCACCGATCCCGAACATCGGTATAAATGCAAGGGCAAACAGCATGGGTGTATTAAATCGAATTGAACCACCCCAAAGGGATAGAAATAAAGTTGTTAAAATCACTACTGATGGAATTGAAATAATCATGGTAGTGGTCTGGAAAAAAGCACCGATTGACGTTCCCATCCCCGTGATATACATGTGGTGCGCCCAAACAATAAAAGACATAAAACCGAGGAAAACCATAGCATAAACCATTGCTTTGTAACCCCAAATCGGTTTCCGTGTATTATTGGCAATCACTTCTGTAATGATACCAAATGCAGGTAAAATCAATACATATACTTCCGGATGGGCAAGAAACCAGAACAGATGCTGCCATAATAATGGACTACCGCCACCAGTATAGTTCTGCACTACTCCGGATACGACCAACCCGCTGGGCATAAAGAAACTGGTGCCAACCAATCTATCCATCAATTGTAACACACTTGCCGCTTCTAATGGTGGAAATGCCAAAAGTAACAAAAAAGCAGTTATGAACTGGGTCCATACAAAAATGGGTAATTTCATCCAGGTCATGCCCTTGGCACGGAGTTGAATAACCGTTACTAAAATATTTATGGATCCTAACAAAGAGGATGTAATCAAAAACACCATTCCAAGTAACCAAACTGTTTGTCCCATGGTGGCCGTAACTGACAATGGTGGATAGGATGTCCAACCGGAATTTGCGGCACCGCCTGGTACAAAGAATCCAACGATCATTACAATACTACCAACAAAATACATCCAGTAAGAAGCGGCATTCAGTTTGGGGAAAGCCATATCAATGGTCCCAATTTGCAATGGAAGGAAATAGTTTCCGAATGCACCAAAAGCCAATGGTACCACGCCCAAAAATATCATAATGGTTCCGTGCATGGCACCCAATGAATTATACATTTCAGAAGGCATAATTCCACCTTCACCTAACAAATTACCAACAATAGGGACGGGATTCCCCGGATAGGCCAATTGATACCGCATGATCATCATCAGTGTAAATCCAACCAGGAGCCACACCAGTGATGTGATTCCATATTGGAGACCAATAATTTTATGGTCTGTGGAGAAGATGTACTTCGTCAAGAAACTTTCTTTATGGTGGTCAGTGCTCATTAATGATTCCTGATTAATCTAAAAATACAAGGTGTTCCGTAAAATGAATTCAAAAACAGTCGGGGAATTTAATGCTCTACATTGAATATGAACAAATATTAAAGTCATAATAATTAAATATGTATTCATTTGAATTTAAATATTCATTTTATTTATTTCGTTTATCCATCACCCGTTTAGCCAGGTCATCCAATGGTTCCCCGGCAAGCATTTCTCCATCGTGTGGCCTTTACCAATTGTTGTATAACTATGATTTGCTTAATCTTTGCCAGGGGGATTTTGTATAGGGTCTCAAAAAAAACCACCAGCTAAAAAATAAAATAATTAAACCGCGGACAATGAATAACAAAGTTCCTTCAGAGACATTCAAGGCCAATACCTCCGGCAATCGATACCAATAATATGATGTTATTGATATAAAACTAAATAGTAGTTGGATGAAATAATAATTTTCCTCCTTAATTCCTTTTCTCAAAAGTTCGTAAATCATTAGTGAAATAATTAATCCACTTAACGGCCAAAAATACGCATTTAGTAGATGTTCCCATTTAATCGGATAGGAATAATCTGGCACTTGAAACCAGCCCCAGATAAATCCGGGGAAACCACCTACAGTTACTCTTTCCATTATTTTTAAATTTGTATAATTTGAGAAACCCTCATTCTTCTTTAAATCCAAACAGGTTGTCGCACAATGAGAGCAGGGGTTACACAAAACATTATTGAACGAAGTTAGTGGTTTCATACCATACAATTTTTCCACGTGCAATAGTGGACACAAACCGATACACCACCCGGATTTTCCCTTATAAATAGTACCACTAATGAATGCGGCCAGACCAACAATCAATAATAAACTGGCTTCAACAATACCTTCATGAATAAAATGCCGAAGAGGAATGAAAGATATTAAAATAAATAAACCAATATAGAACAAAATACTCTGTGTTGTATGCGAGGGTGTTTTATTCATACTGAACCCATAATGATCTGGAAATAGGGATAATAGTCCCACTGGACATATATTTCTCCATATTCCGGGTACAAGGAGAAATATCAGCGGAGTCGATACAATAATGATATCCCAAAATATTTTTCTTCCTAATTGATCCGAAATAATCGGTAGAAAATCCAACGAATCATTAAACAACAATACAATTACGGCTAAGCTGATAAAAAACAATGGCCATTGCATCAAACGCCATGGACTTTTTTTAATCATTATATAAAAACTCTTTTTATATTTACAAAATCACTTTGGATAACGTAATTGACTCTGAATTATATAAGACTTTTAAATCATCTAATATTTATTCTATGTTACCATCCTTGATAATAAGGCAATAGTGATTCATAGATTTGTATTTATTTTGTACTTTTATATAAACCATTTGATTTTATCCGCGCATTATTTTCCTTTTTGAAAGCACTCGTTTTGCCAGGATATCCAGCGACTCTGAATCCAACATATTCCTTAGTTTAAGACGGATAGGTTTCCATTGTTCATGAAGGGGACAAGGTGTTTCATCTGAACATAAATCTAATCCTACTACACATTGTTCTTTTTCCGGCGGTGGTCCATCAATCGCATTAATAATTTGATTTAAATAAATTTCTCGAGCTGGTTTATTAAGATTTATACCGCCCTTTCGTCCCCGGGTTGCTTTAATTAATCTTTGCTTGACTAAAGTTTGCATAATTTTTGATAAAAATTGAGAAGGTATACCATAAGCTTCTGCAATTTCACGAACCATAACCGGTTTTTCTGACTTTAGCTCTGCCAGATAAATCATGGCTTGGATTGCGTATTCGGCGGATTTTGAATATAACATGAAGTGATACATTACTATAATTAATACCTGTTTTCAAAATTATTGTTTGGATCTTTTTTTCTTATATACAGGATTGCACCGAAAACCATGACAAAGGGACTTAGAATAATTCCTGTTAATGGAATATAAACAGATAAACCGCCTCCGATCGTATCAGACGCTGCACAATATGGGCAAGCGATAATAGAACTCATTAATAGCAACAAAACCAATCCTATTTTTTTCACAGAATTATAATGTCCAATCAAAAGCCATGTCATACATCACACCCCAGAGAAAAAATAATGCAAGTGGAATCGGAAGCGCAATGAGACGACGCAATGTTTTAGTTTCATATCTCAGATGCATGTAAACCAATGCAACCAGCATTATTTTTGTTACAGTAATCGACAGTAATAAAACGATTAGTCCCGTTCTTGGCAATCCCACACCAATGGCCCATACTTCTATAATAGTTAGGAAAGCCAACCCGATGGCATTCCAAAAATATGTTTTTCTATGATCTTCCATCCTGACTCCTTTAAATGAGGTAAATTATTGTAAACACAAGAATCCAAACCAGATCAATGAAATGCCAGAACAATCCTGCAATTTCAAGGCGATCATAATTACTGGAAGTGAACTTTTGCTTTAATGCCATTGATAAAATGACAGAAAGATAAATCACACCGGATAAAACATGGAGCCCATGAAACATGGTTGTGACATAAAATACGGAACTGTAAATACTGGTGGTTGGTAAAAATTGACTTCCGAAAAAGCCGGCTGCCGCCAACTGCTTTCCCAAATGTTCACTCCCTATAATAAAATGGGAATATTCCCAGGCTTGAATCCCCAGGAAAATAACGCCGCCGGCAATGGTCAAAGCTAAATATTTGACTAACCCTTTTTGATCATCTTTTACAATAGAGTTTAGTGCCATTACCATGGTAAAGCTGCTGCAAATTAAAAGGAAAGTATTGAATGCGGTCAGTTGTACATCAAGGATGGATCCTGCTACAGGCCATGATGCAGCTGAAATCCGGAAGCCAAGACCTCCTATTATTATGGCGCCAAAAGTTAATCCATCCATGATGATAAATAGCCACATACCTAATTTTCCTGTGGTGGCAGTGCCAAAAAAAGTTTTATTCATTGGTATTGCTTGATCCATTGGGGCCCTTTCATAAAATGATGACAAAAAAGATGAAGATGATACACCATAGTGCAGTAAGAAAATGCCAAAACCATCCAATCAATTGATAGCGAACAGGTTTCACTTGGCGGGATTGTATAAGTTGATACCACAGCCAACCTAAAACAGACAATCCGGCAATAAGATGCACCGCGTGGACACCGCCAATTAAATAGACCATACCAGCCAACACATTGCTGTGACTTGTAAATCCTGCATTGACTATCATTTTCCATAGATTAATTTGCCCAATTAAAAATACAATCCCAAAAATGATGCTAACATAGAAATAGTTGGAGATTGTTGCTTCTTTATTTTTCTTCCACAGACTATGGGATTTATGAAACATAACACTGCTCATTATCAAAATAATGCTAGTAACTCCAGCTACAAAAATCGTTGCTCCATCTATTTTGATATAAGCCAATTCCTTTGCCACCATTGCAGAAAATGTGGCAAGGAAAGTAACAAAAAGCATAATAATGCCACCAAACGAAATGAGTACCCCCATTTTAGATGTTTCATAATCACATTCGATTTGAAGCAAATCAGAAGACTGTACTTGCGGACTCATGATTCATTCCCAATTTTAACCGTTTGACAAACCCAATCAGCATCTTTTACGTCAGGATTGCTGTATTCATGCGGTCCATTTACGACTACGGGAATGGTACTAAAATTTCCATGGGGTATGGGATAGTCCATGGTCCATTCAAGTGTATTCGATTTCCATGGATTATTTTCTGCCACTTTTCCTTTAACCATAGAATGAATAAAATTATATAGAAACAGTATTTGGAAGGCACCAAGGAAAAAGGCCATAATTGTAATAAAGATATTCATATCTGCCAATGGCTGCAGGAATTCAAATTCACCTATATTATACAATCTCCGATGCTGTCCTGCATACCCTGTAGCCATCATATTGAAGAAAACCAGATTAATTGTAATGAATGTTCCCCAAAAGTGAATCTTACTTAACAGGGGATTCAACATTCGTCCAAACATCCGCGAATACCAATAAGCTATGGCGGCATATCCGCCAAATAATACAGACGCCGCCATAGTATAATGGAAATGACCCACCACAAACATGGTATCATGGAGGTATATATCAGCCGTCACAGTTGCGTTATAAAGCCCTGTAAGTCCGCCGATTGCGAACACCCAGATCACAGCCATAGTATGCAGCATGGGTGGATCAAAATGAAGTGATCCACGCCAAAGCGTTGCCAACCAGTTAAAAAAGAAAATCGATGATGGAATACTAATGAGCAGTGTTAAAAACATAAATGTTTTCCCCAATAAAGGACTCATCCCCGTTGTGTACATATGATGCCCCCAAACGACTGAACTTAGGACCACGATCGTACTCATACATATAACTGTAATTTTAGCACCAAATGCCGGTTTCCTTGAAAAAACCGAGAGTAATTCAGATACAATCCCCCATACGGGCAAAATCAAGATATACACTTCTGGATGTCCAAAAATCCAGAATACATGCTGGAATAATAAAGGATCACCGCCGCCGCCTGCGGCTAAACGCCCTGCCAAAAAGAATTGAGTTCCCAGTAATTGGTCAATCAATAACATAATCAATCCAGCAGCAATGACCGGGACAAAAATGACATTTAAAATTGACGTAAGCCACAATCCCCACACAGACAGGGGCATGCGAAAATAGGTCATTCCCGGTGCTCGGAGCCTGATGACTGTAATGACATAATTAATGGCACCCATCATTGTGGCCACACCCATGAGTGTAATGGACAACGTCCAGAAAGCCTGACCCAAACCAGGTATCCCCCCTGCCGGTAAACTCAGGGGTGGATAGGAAGTCCAACCACCCGAAGCTACACCCAACGGTAAAAAATATGAAACCAATAACACCACTCCCGAAAGAAAGAATGTCCAAAATGAGAGCATATTCAATGTTGGGAAAGCCATATCCTTGGCACCAATCTGAAGCGGAATCAAAAAGTTCCCAAATGCACCGATTAATAATGGCGTTATTGCCCAGAATATCATAATGGTACCATGCATGGTGAATAATTGATTATAAACATCAGGAGTGATCATTCCCGCTTCTCCATTCACTATAGATCCAAATAGCCACCATGGAACCGGCTGCTCCGGGTATGCCAACTGCCACCGGATAAGCATGGCCTGGAATCCACCGAAAAGTAGAAAAAATATTCCGAGAAATAAAAATTGTTTACCAATCGTTTTATGATCGGTCGAAAAAATATGGGTACTCATAATCGATTTTGAACTGCTCATTTTAATTCCTTCCATTGCCATCCCCATTTTGTTGGAACACCTTCATCCTCTTCCTCAAATCCCCAATCGTCGTCGTCGTCAGTCACTTCCGGTTCCTGAGCGACAATCCAATTATCAAATTCATCTTTTGACTCTACAGTAAGAAAACCCTTCATTTTAAAATGGCTATTCCCACATAATTCAGCACAGGCAAATTCATAATCTCCTGTCTCTTTTGCCTGAAACCACATGGCCGTAACCATCCCCGGTGTTGCATCTTGCTTATACCTGAAATTGGGTAGATAAAACGAATGAATGACATCGTAGGTAGTCAGTTGGACCACAATGGGCGTATTCACAGGAATATGTAAAATGTTTTGTGGAGGCACAATATCATCGTTTGTACCAAAAATATCATCATCCCCAGGATAACGAATATTCCAAGCATACTGTTGTGGCATAATTTCTATCCTGACAACATCTTCTCCTTTGGGAAATTTCCAGAATGCTTCTTTTAAATCTTTAAATGCCATGGATTCAATCACCACATCGATTGAGAAAAATACTAAAAGACCCATAGCGACTGTCAAATAACGGTGTTTTTTAGTATTACCTAAATCATAAACTGCATGAGGGTGTTTACGTGCATTATAACGCCAAATAAAAAATATGAGTGACACAACCACAATACCAAAATAAAGCGTAATAACAAAATCTGTGTATTGGATGACATTATCGATTCTATACCCATTCAAAGAAATATCTTTAGGTGGATCCACTAACCATATTCCCCCTGTCATTGTTTTTATTATTTTTTTCATCATTCTGTACTCCTTACAAACTTTAAATCAAATTAATTTTAAAATGATTCCCCCAATTGTTCTCTAATATTGCTTCCCTTCGATCGTACTCTATCCCATAATTGTAAAAAGATGAAACCGAGCGAAACCATTTGTAGAACTGATGCCCAAAAAGCCATAACTAACAGCGTACCGTCAACTTGATATCCGGCAAGGACCTCTGTGAAAAATCGCCCGATGGTCGCCGTGGCCAATACCCAATACAAAGCCCAGATGAACTTTGGGTTGTAATACTTATATCCTTTTTTTGAACGTGGAAAAAACCACGTAGCTACACCAATAATCATATTCATCACACCTCCGATTAGAATAATATGTGTATGAGCCATAATGAGTGTTGATGGTGCCAACCAACCAAATACAAAGTGGCCATATTGCCAAAACCCCGTTGCCAACCCCAGCCCAAAGCAAAGGAAGGATGTTTTAATGAAGTATCTCGAAGTTTTAGTCATTAATATTTTTTATCTAAAATGTGCTGTTGGTTAATTATTTACTAATTCCTGCAATTCATCTGGACAAAAACAACAATAACCGATTTCATCACATTTAATTTTCATTTTGTCCCATTGGGAATCTTCTGTGATTTTCTGTATAGCCATCGGGTATAAAATGTGATTTTCTGTATGAATATGCTGTCGAAGTGTGTCGCACAATCCAATAATTAAATAAGAGAGTGAATTGACCTGTTCTTTCCAGTTATTTCCAAATTCAACAGTTTCCTTTTTTAATTGATGTTTCATATTTCGAATTAGCCCATGTTCTTGCCTCATGACTTGTGGCGGACCAATTATTCCCAATAATTCAAGTGCCGGAAAAAGAACATCTTCTTCCCGTTGGTGATGGGGTTCAGCGGAAATTAATTGAAGTGAAAGTTGATTAATTTGTTGTAAAAGATTTTTGTTTTCGGATTTATTTTTATCCGATAATTGCTCCCCTAAAACCTGTATTTCATTCAGAATAGATAAAATATGTTCATGTTCTATGAACATGGTTTTTATTACGTGACCGTCGTTTAATTCTTTAAACATATCTAATCCTTTAAGCATTGTTTAATTTGATGGTAATTTTTATTATTTTCATAATCTTGTCACATAAATATCATTGGGTAAAAAACTTTTTATCCATAAGCTAAACTCATACCAAGATTATCTTTATTACATTGAGCAACATCAAGTAAAAATTTATCTATCAATTGCCAGTTTACGTGTTCCATGACAACAATCTTCCACCACTTGGGCTGGCCTTTATGCGTATCAGGTACCAAAGTATATTTTTCACAGATTCTCATTGGAATATCTTCCGAAGGAATTGTCACAATATTCATGAATTCATTCCTGAAAAACTGAACATCTAATTCAGATAAAGATTTACAAATAAAGTCCGATTTTATTATTAATTGTTCCATATGATCCATGAGACCTTTTGATCCATGCATATTTAAAATCATCCAAGTGGCAATTGCATTGGCTCCGGAACGGGAACCGCAAAGCGTATGGTCCAGTCCTTCTATATAACTGGCCTCTTCAGTCAAAACATTATCAATCAACCCTTTTCTTATAAGGAATATCCCTGTACCATAAGGCGCCTGCAGCATTTTATGCCCATCAACTGATATTGAATCCACATTTGGGTTCTCAAAATTGAAGACATTATTGGGATTGGTAAATGGGTAAATAAAACCTCCGAATGCAGCATCAACATGTATTTTAAATTGAATGTTATGAGATTTATATAAATGAGTAATCGAATCAATATCGTCAATAGATCCAAACATGGTTGTGCCCATATTCAATACTGTGATAAAATATTTAACACCATCCGCTTTCAGTTCGCTCAATAAATTATCAAGTTTTTCAAAATCAATTTCTCTGCTATTGAAATCAACGTTCAGTAATTTGAAATTCAATTGTAAAATATTACAAACTTTAAAAAGAGAATAATGAGTATCCTCCGAGAATAATACAATTATTTCATCATTTTTCGCATCTAAAACATTTTTATAATATTCACGGTAAATCCAAACAGCTTGAATATTGCATTCGGTGCCGCCAGAAGCAACATACCCGTCATAGTTGTTGGGTACTGCTTTAAATATCTCTTCTGCACATATCCGGAGTAAATCTAATTCAAGTTTTTGTGTACCCTGAAATGATGAAATTGATTTTTCATAGGTATGGAGTCCAATATGATTTGGGTTTTCTATAAAGGATTTAATGAATGGTGCATTTTCAAGAAAATCCGCATCCGCAGGAAACATTTTTGGATCAAGATATGTTGCTGGTAATCCCATTATATTATGGTCATAATAACTGGCATTATGCTCCAATGCATTAAATACAAAGGTTTTTAATTCATCAAAAGAATATACGGGCCAAAACATCTTTTAATCTTTCACATATTTTTTATTAATCGTGGCTTTTGATATTTTTTCACAATCAATAAAAGTGTGTAAAAACTTTCCACTCAAATTGTAAAAGTCACCATTAATTTTATCAGCCAGATTTCCAGCAAACATTTTGGCCCAATCTGAAAAATGATTTTGATTGAAATCAATAAA
>Ga0208895_1001017_pt1 | contig 12174 bp, 12 predicted proteins | sample ETNtaG_10_FD_185765 | JGI IMG/M metagenome (GOLD analysis project Ga0208895, IMG submission 185765) | Marine microbial and viral communities from oxygen minimum zone, Eastern Pacific Ocean - ETNP201302SV82 (SPAdes) (version 2) | ecosystem: Environmental > Aquatic > Marine > Oceanic ... | reverse complement strand
AATGCGCCAACGAGCCACGTTACCAGCTCCAGAGACAAGCTAAGAAGAACAAGATCAGTAGCGCAAGACGGATACATCGACGGATTCCCACTTTTCAGATTCGTATAGTTGATAGGCACGGAGTTTGGTTATCTTTTGTTTTTCAAATTTGCTAGCCAACGATAGGGTAAATGATCCCTTCGTATCTATTTGCCAGAATTGCCAACGGGCCGGATCGTCAGCCAATTCAGAATCAAAACCAACAGACAATCGCTGATGAGCCAGAAAATCGAAGGAGCAGCGTCGCAAAGGAATACTTAACCCTAGGCCCCGCGCCTTAATATAAGCTTCTTTTAGTGTCCACAGGTCATAAAAGCGTGTCAATTGTTGTGCTGCTGGCAAGACTTGTAGGGCTTCCAATTCATCCTTTGAAAAGTACCGGTTGGCGATTTGTAATATCCGACGCGATTTGTCATTACATTCAATATCGATACCAAGGAATTCATGCCTGCCAGTCGCTAGCACTATTCGATCGCCCGAATGGGAAATATTAAAATACAACGGATAATTCTGTTGTGCAGGATCGATCGTGGGTTTACCGTGAGGGTTTTCATGAAACCGCCAAGAGGTGGGCGCCACATCACTATAACGAGATAAAACGCTTCGAATCAGCATGCGGCTCAACAAGAGCCGATCGCGGTGACGATCGAAATAGTAGCGTTGATAGCGAACATATTCGCCACCATTAAGCCAGTGCAGAAATAAAGTCTCTAGCTCTTTACCATTGAACTCGGCTTGATCGGCATACCACAAATGTATTTCTGACTTATCTAGCGTCAACATGGTAGCAGATTAATCATTTTTACGAATGATTGCACTTCAAGAAGATAAGCCATTATTGTTAGCTCTGACCACATCCGCTAGTATCGTTTTTCTCATCAACTGTTATCAAACACATCAAACATGAAAAGGTGAACGAGGACGGTATCATGACCAATAAATCATGCGCTATTCGGCTACTCAGCCTGATTACAATATTATGTTTTCCCTTCCTTGTCGTGGCGGACCACCATGAGGGGGCGAGTAACCTAAGTTCCATCAAACCCATCCATTCAACCAATTTCAACATTGATCAGTCTGAGATTGAACAAATCAAGGTTGCAATGCAGGCGGCAGTAAAAGGCAATCATATTCCCGGTGCTTTGCTGCTGGTTGGGAATAGCAAAGGTGTTGGAATATTGGAGACGGCGGGTATGCAAGGCCCTGAAAGCTCTACCCCTGTTAACAAGGACTCTATCTTCCGAATCTACTCCATGACCAAGCCGATTATTAGCGTGGCTATCATGACCTTTGTCGAAGATGACATGATAAATCTTGATGACCCCGTTGAAAAATTCATTCCTGAGTTTGCCAACCTCAAAATTATGGACGGTGAAACTGGTGAAACAAGAGATGCTCAAACTTCCATCACCATAGAGAACCTGCTCACGCACCAATCCGGTTTGATTCAGGAGATCTTTTCGCCGGGTAGCGCTCTCGGCAAGATCTATGGCGAAGAGTTGCGTGGCGACTTCACTGCACAAGAGTTCGCCGCGAAAATCGGTCAACTTCCAGTTTACTTCGATCCCGGTACTGCGTGGCATTATGGCCATTCCACTGATGTCTTAGGTGCTGTCCTGGAAGTAGCATCTGGCACGACCTTAGACGTCGTTCTTCAAGAACGTATCTTCCAGCCATTGGGCATGGATGAAACTACCTTTTGGGTGCCTAAAACCAAAAAATTCAGAATTGCAGAACCCATACATGGTGCAATGGGCGACAACACCGTGCCTCGCAGGATGCTATCAGGCGGAGGCGGCCTCAATTCAACCACTGAGGACTATGTTCGCTTCGCCGAAATGCTACTCAACGGTGGTGAATACCGTGGCCATCGTATCATTGAAGAGTCGACCCTGAGCCAGATGCGTGAAAAAAAGATTGGTAACGATGTATCGCGTGAATTCTTTTTCTACGGCAATCTCGGTAACTGGGGTCTGGGCTTCCATCTACAGCCCACTACCAATGATCCAAATGGGCCTCACAATTTTGGCTGGCGTGGCATTGGCGGCACCATTGTAGTGATCGACGAAGAGAACGATTTCTACATGATCTATATGGAACAGAAGCGCGGTGGCCCCAGGGATGCTCCTTTCAACAATAACATTGCAACCCGTATGGTTTATGAAGCCATGCGTAACTAATCTGCGTAACGTTGATTATGAAGTACTGCCACCACTGCGCTGCACAACTGGTTTTTCGTATCCCAGAAGGTGATGATAGAAAGCGATACTGCTGTGATGGATGTGGTGCAATTTTCTACGTAAATCCAAAGAATATCGTTGGAACCGTACCAACCTATGAGAACAAGGTGCTCCTTTGCAAGAGGGCTATACAGCCTCGTCTTGGCAAATGGACCTTGCCTGCTGGCTTTATGGAGAACGGGGAGTCAAGTTTAACTGGCGCCATTCGGGAAACGAAGGAAGAAGCTGGTGCGGTAGTCAATGTGAAGGATGATAGCCTGTACACCTTGTTTAATTTGCCATCGATTAATCAAGTGTATATGTTTTTTCGAGTTGAGCTCGCAAACCTAGATTTCGCACCCGGCTATGAATCGGAAGAAGTAGCTCTGTTTGCTGAAAAACAAATACCCTGGGACGAAATCGCCTTTCCGGTCGTAAAGAGTACTCTCGAGCATTATTTTAAAGACCTCTCTATCCAACGTTATCCTGTTCGCATGTTCGATGTGCATCATGGTGAGGACCGTAGTATAACCACCCAATTAATCAGTCAAGTAAAACTCTTAGCTTAAGTTACAGGTTCACATCTGCACAAATTAAGCTCGACGTGAGACCCAGCTAACAGCAGAATTACTCAGCCCTCGGTACGGATCACGCAGTAAGCTATCTCTTCGTAGGGATGCGTGGCCTTCATCGCTCCTATCACCGCTTTTACGAACTCACCATTGCAGACCATTTCTACTTTATACTCAGCAACACATTCAACTCTATTCTGTTCTCCAAAGAATGGCTGGCTGCCCTCCAAGGGCCGATATTGACCTTCACCGGAAGTTTGCCAAGAACAGCCATCGTAGTTTCCTACTCGCCCTGCACCTGCATCGAACATAGCTGACTTGACTGCTTCCAGGTGCGAGGAAGGAACGTAGAATTCTACCTTATACAGGTCGCTATTGTGCATTGCCTAACCTAACCAATTTCTGGCGTTTCTAAACATTCGCATGCTTGGTGCGTCTTTCTCCCATTCACTGGGATGCCAAGAATTTTGACAAACTCTGAACACACGTTCCGGATGAGGCATCATGATCGTGACTCTACCATCGGAATTAGCAATACCAGCAATACCTCCTGGCGATCCGTTTGGATTGGCAGGATAGAGTTCGGTGGACTCTCCATAGTTGTCGACAAATTTAAGAGCTACCCGATTAGAGCGTTCAATTACCTGGCTATCGGTAATGCTAGCAAACTCAGTTCGTCCTTCGCCGTGGGCCACCGCTAAGGGGAACCTCGAGCCTGCCATTTCAGAGAGAAACATTGAATTCGATGCTTCCACCCGCACCAAGCTGAACCTTCCCTCAAATTGTTCTGATCGATTTCGCACAAAACGCGGCCATTGCTCAGCGCCAGGAATTAATTCTTGCAATAAAGACACCATTTGGCAGCCGTTACAAACTCCCAGAGTTAAAGTGTCAGTTCGTTCGAAAAAATTGGCAAACTGACGACGTAAGCTTTCATTGAACAAAATAGATTTTGCCCAACCACCACCAGCACCAAGTACATCTCCATAAGAAAACCCACCGCAGGCAACCAACACCTTGAATTGATTGAGCGTTACTCTGCCTTCAATTAAGTCAGTCATATGTACATCGATGGCTGCAAACCCTGCCCGATCAAAGGCGGCCGCCATTTCAGTCTGACCATTAACTCCTTGCTCCCGCACCACAGCTACTTGCGGTCTCGAGGCCACATTAACGTACGGTGCAGAAATATCCTCATTAACATCGAAGCTAAGTACCACATTCATTCCTGGATCATCGCTTTGTAGTATCTGGTCGTACTCTTCTTGTGCACAGTCTGAATTGTCTCGAATACTTTGCAGATGGTAACTGGTGGCGGACCAGATGCGTTGCAGATCAATTCGAGTGCTCGAGTACACCTGCTCGGTTCCATCACTGACAGTAACAACACCACTATTATTAGGGGTGCCAATAACCTGTAGACAGCCGTCCAGTTTGTGCGAAACTGCAAGCTCTTGAATGCTGTTGTACTGACTGTCGCACACCTGGATGACTGCACCCGGTTCCTCTGCAAACAGGACAGGAATTAATTCTTCCGTTTGTATTGCTATGTCCACCCCACAGTGCGCAGCAAAGGCCATCTCCATCACCGTCGCAAACAGTCCACCGTCAGAGCGATCGTGATAGGCCAGTAATAAGTCTTGCTCCCGACATTCACGAACAAAATCAAAAAACCTGATTAAGTCAGTAGGCTCGTCAAGATCCGGAACAGCACCCTGCATTTGCCTGAAAACCTGGGCAAGCGCCGAGCAGCCCAATCGATTCTTGCCACGTGCCAGATCGATCAGTAACAGGGAGGACAGCCCTTTATCCAAGCGTAGCTGTGGAGTGATTGTTCTGCGGATATCTCCTACAGGGGCGAAAGCGGAGATTATTAGAGAAAGTGGAGCGGTGTTACTTTGCTGTTCGCCATCATCCTCCCAAACCGTGCGCATAGACATCGAATCCTTGCCAACCGGTATACAAATACCAAGTTGTGGACACAACTCCGTGGCCACCGCCTTTACCGTTTCATACAGTTTCGCATCTTCAGAACCATGTCCGGCTGCCACCATCCAATTGGCTGACAGTTTGATGTCTCCTAGATTGCGGATATCGGTACTGATGATGTTGGTGACAGCTTCAGCAATCGCTATACGCCCTGATGCTGCTGCATTAAACAGCGAGAGCGGAGTTCGTTCTCCCATAGCCATAGCCTCCCCGCTATAAGCTTTATAGGAGCTCGCTGTCACGGCCGCGTCTGCCACAGGTACCTGCCAGGGGCCAACCATCTGGTCTCGGTGTACCAGTCCGGAAATAGTCCGATCACCAATAGTTATTAGAAAATTCTTGCTAGCCACGGTCGGCAGCGACAGCACCCTTTTCACCGCTTCTTCGAAGTTAATCCTGGTGGTTTCAAACTCACCTGCAAACACCTGTCCGGACTTAACCTTCCGATGCATTTTTGGGGTTTTACCGAACAACAAGTCCATAGGAAGATCGATAGGATTATTGTTGAAGTGACGATCGTGTAACCGAATATGTTGCTCTTCTGTTGTCTGTCCAACCAACGCGTATGGGCACCGCTCACGGCGGCATATTGCGCCAAAGCTCTCGATGTTGGCCGAATTGACCGCTAATACATAGCGCTCCTGGGCTTCGTTACACCAAATTTCTAGAGGTGACATTTGAGATTCAGCAATGGGAATATCGCGTAACTCAAATACGCCACCGCGACTGCCATCCTTAACTAATTCCGGCAAAGCATTTGACAATCCCCCTGCGCCGACGTCATGTATGAAGGTAATCGGGTTGGCAACACCCAACTGCCAACATTGGTCGATGACTTCCTGGCAACGCCTTTCCATTTCGGCGTTGTCTCGCTGCACAGAAGCAAAATCCAAGTCTTCGTTTCCAACGCCTGAGGTAATGGAGGATGCTGCGCCACCCCCTAGCCCAATCAGCATTGCTGGTCCGCCAAGCACAATTAACTGTGCTCCAACTTCGATCTTCCCCTTCTCAACGTGAGGTTCACGAATATTACCGATACCCCCAGCAATCATGATGGGTTTATGATAGCCACGTACCTCTGGATCGCCGGCTTCATTAATGACACTCTCTTCAAATGTGCGGAAGTAACCACACAGATTAGGTCTTCCATACTCGTTATTAAACGCGGCTCCGCCAATCGGGCCTTCAAGCATGATGTCTAACGCCGAGGCGATATGGCCCGGTTTCCCGTGGTATTCTTCCCAGGGCTGGGGTAAGTCCGGTAAGTAAAGATTTGACACACTAAAACCGGTCAAACCCGCCTTCGGTTTAGCTCCGAGCCCTGTCGCCCCCTCATCGCGAATTTCTCCTCCTGAACCTGTAGATGCACCCGGAAATGGGGCAATTGCGGTTGGATGGTTATGGGTTTCAACCTTCATCAGAATGTGAATCGCTTCAGGGGTAAAGGTGTATTGCTTCGACTCGGGAGCCGGGAAAAACCGTTCACCATAGTGCCCATCAATAACCGCCGCGTTGTCCGTATAAGCGGACAATACACCATCGGGAGATTGTCGATGGGTGTTTCGAATCATAGTGAACAGGGATTTGCCCTGGCGCTTCCCATCGATATTCCAACTCGCATTGAATATCTTATGCCGGCAGTGTTCCGAGTTAGCCTGCGCAAACATCATCAATTCAATATCAGTCGGGTTTCTTTCCAGCTCGCCAAACCTGTCAAATAGGTAATCGATTTCTTCATCGGCTAGAGCCAGTCCCATGGCGACGTTAGCTTTAAGCAAAGCCGATTTACCCTGGGCTAAAATATCTACCGATTGCATCGGCATCGGATCGGCGGAATCGAACAATATAGCCGCGCTCTCAATGTCATTGAGAACAATTTGGGTCATGCGATCATGAAGAAATGAATCAAGCAGATGCATGTCACGCTCGTCTAGCAGATTTTTAGTATTTATACGAAATAGAGTCCCCCGCTCAATACGGCAAACCTGTGTTAACCCGCAATTATGGAGAATGTCCGTCGCTTTGCTTGACCATGGTGAGATAGTGCCAGGACGCGGTATCACCAGCCGAATCGAGCTATCTAATGACTCTTCTTTTGAGGCGCCGCTCGGTTTGGGGCCGTATTCAAGAAGCGAAATCATTTCCGCCGATTCGGCGGCCGCAAAATCGGCTTCACAGTCAACAAAGTGAACAAACTGGGCGGAAAGAGATTCTATAGAGGGAAGAGAGGTTCGGAGTGAGCGGAGTAAGTTTGTGGACTTGAATGCAGAAAGAGCTGTCGCTCCAAACATCGCTTGCATTGAGACTGGTTCCCGGCCGCCAGATCGTGAAGTCTTACTAAGCATATTGCGCTAACAAGGTGCCATAATAATCGATTTGAATCAGGAATTCAGGAAAAACTGCTAAGCGACTACCTTAACGAATGGAGATTTCAACGATCCCTTTCTCAAACCCTTAAGCGCGGTTAATTTGCGCCCCGTTTTCTTTCGAAAAAATCAGTCAAAACAGCCCCACACTCCTCTGCCATTATACCCTCTAGATAGCTCAACCTATGATTGTAAAAAGATTCTTCTGACAACTGCCTACTGCTAACTACAGCCCCAGCCTTGGGCTCCCGTGCTCCGAATACAACCAAGTCTACGCGGGCATGCACCAATGCCCCAACGCACATAGTGCAGGGTTCGATCGTAACATATAGAGCAGTACCCGGTAGCCGGTAGTTCTTCCGCAGCTTTGCCGCTTGGCGCAGCGCCACTATTTCCGCATGAGCGGTTGGATCGTTACCACCAATAGGCCGGTTGAATCCTGAGCTGAGAAGCTCCCCGCTCTCAAGATCCACCAACACTGCACCTATGGGTATCTCTCCATGGGTAGCAGCTTTTTTAGCTTGCTCTATGGCCTGCTTCATCCAGTAAAAATGCTTGTCTTTTAACGGTTCATTATTTGATTGGCACATAATGGAGTATAACTCTGCTAGCCCCTTTGCTTCGATAGACGAGATACAGAGTACAACCCGATAGCAACCGCAGGACCGATTCCAAATGCGAACATGAGCGTTCCGATTCCCACTGTACCACCCAATAGCCAGCCCAGTATAACGACCGTTATCTCGAGCAAAGTTCTAACCCACGCGATGGGGAGTTGAGTAACGCGCTGCAACCCTGTCATTAACCCGTCACGCGGTCCAGGTCCGAGATTAGCTATTAGGTAGAAACCGCTTCCCATCCCAACAAGAAGCACGCCCGCGGCGGATTGGATTAGCTGGAGCAACAACAAATCCGGCGTAGGTAGAAATGGTAGAAATAAACCAATTGCCGCAGATACTAGGATCGCATTGAGTATGGTCCCAAGACCTGGTGTCTGTCGCAAAGGTATCCATAGCAATAACACTCCAATACTAACCAGGAAGTTCGCCCACCCTATATAAAGACCTGTAACAAGGCTAATTCCTTCGGCGAACACCACCCAGGGGCTCACACCGGCTCCTGCTGCAATCAATAGTGCTTCCCCAATACCAAAAAGTATCAACCCCAAACATAATAGGAAAACAGTCTTAGCCTCCGGCCGGAAATTAAGCGGTCTCCTGGAACTCCAGGATACAGTCGGTACGGCTTTTACGGACAAGAAGTTCATGTATGGAATTCTAAAAATACCTGGGTCAGGGTTTATCCACCACCAGCTGGTAAAATCAAACAGTAATTTGACCCACAAGGTAGCGAACAGTAACACCTCCTATCAACACTCTGTCTTTTCTTAGTTGACAAGTTAACAAACCCCCACGCGACGAACATTGTATAGCTTGCAATTCAGATTTCCGGAGTCGTTCAGACCAGTACGGCACCATCACAGTATGGGCTGACCCGGTGACTGGATCCTCGTCGATACCCATTTGTGGGAAAAAGCAACGAGACACAAAATCCACCTGTTCTGATGGCGCACTAACAATCAAGCCCCTTGACTCGAGCTCCGATAACACATTGAAATTCGGCAGCAAAGAACGAATAGTCTGTTCATTTTCAAATATAGCAAGATAATCATCCTTCCCTTGCAATACTTCTAGAGGTTGCTTTTGCAAACCTTCACTTATTAATGAATGTTCCTCGACCACAACCGGAAAGTCCGCGGGAAAATCTAAGTAAATCAATTCGTCCTCACGGTAGGTTTTTAGCAACCCACGACGGGAATTGAAACTTAGCTCTTTACTGTTCCTGGGAAGATACTCATCAAAAAAAATTCGGGCTGCGGCCAGCGTTGCGTGACCACATAGATCAACTTCAGTTGTAGGAGTGAACCATCGAATTGTAAATGGCGAGGTGCTGCGGTTTATAAACGCTGTTTCGGAGAGATTGTTCTCGGCAGCGATTGCCTGCATAACGTCATCTGACAGCCACTCTGTGAGAGGGCATACTGCGGCGGGGTTTCCGGAAAAAAGTTTATCGGTGAATGCGTCAACCTGATATATGGGTATGCTAGACAAAGTTTTCTCAATAATTTTTCTTAAAAAAAAGGGGCGCGTTCAAGAGTAAATTTTAAGCTTGTTCCCAAGGATTATAACTACCAAAACTCCACAAGTGCCCTTCGATGTCCTTACATGTATAACCCCTTCCTCCGTATTCTTCGTCCTTAATATCTAAAACTATCTCAGCTCCCTCTTTCTTAGCCCTTTGATAATGGTTATCTATTGTTTCAACAACCATATAGATGCTCGCTGTATTCTGTCCTTCAATTCCCCGAGGAGAACAATTTAATATCCCCAAATCATGCCTTTCATGTAAGGTCCCCAACATAACCATACAATCGTTATAGATTAGTTGAGCATGTGCGATGCCCCCAGTTTCATCAGGCACTATAAGATGTTTGTCAAAACCAAAAGCGGAACACAACCAGTCAATAGCTTTTTCACAATCATCATATAATATTGAAGGCATCATTTTAGATTTCATTTCTTATCTATCCCTACTGAATAGCTATATGGTTTTACTGCTCTGTATTTGAACTGATCTGGTCACAAAGAGCTTTAATTAGTTTTCAGCGGTATAACCTCGTCCAACATAATCAAAATCGTGTAGCTGACGATTTTCTCGATCATTCAGAAAGAAATTACAATGGTATGACCGAATTTCAGCTATCTTTTCATCACGGAAAACAAACCATTCAGTGCCGCGCAACAGCTCATGATTTTCTTCCAATAAGGGTTTCCATAGCATACTCCATTCGACTACGGCCTCAGGTTCTTCAACTAGGGCATGGTCCACAGTCCACCTAGCCCGTGTCCGGGGAGCCACCTTGCACCAGTAATTAGCGAGCCCCTTCGCGGTAGAAACAGAGGAATGATCAACAAAATAGTGAACCACGTCGTCGGTGAAGGTCGATATCATGAGTTCAGAATTTCGCGTATTACAACCTTCATAGTATTTTTTGATCGTACTGATAAATCGATGCTTGGTCATAAATTTTCCTTCAAAAAACGCTGTTGCCTGAAACGCCTGCGCTTTTTTGAGTCTGGTCTGATTTATTTATAACTTCTAACTCTCTTAAAACTCTCAAGTATGAGAATTATCACAGCTATAAAAGTGAACACCATTCCAGGTGCCCCTATTAGATAAGCTATAGATCCAGCTAGATCGCTTTCACCAAGTGCGGTATCTGAAACAGACAATCCTCTATTCAATGATAAATTTCCTGCCCAGTAAAAAACGGTATTGGCCCAACCAGTTATAATCATTCCCCATCCAACTAAGAAAGACTTTCTTTCCTTTAATCCCAGTTTTAGCATCAGTAACCCCGCACCAGCAATCATTACCCCATTCAAAATTCCTCCCACATGGGCTGCTTGCCATCCACGCACTGAACCCGGCAAAGAAACTTCCCAAGCAGGCAGTGGCCATAGAGCTACTGCTTCAAGAAGCGAAAAAGTCAATCCAAGTCCGGCGACCAGGCCAACAAAAATGACTAATAAGCCAGTGAATATTGTTAGGAAAGCTAACCGCTGATTTTCTGTGGCTGTTAAATCCATGATAATTTCTCCTTTTCAGTTCCTATAATTTGAAACGAAATTATGGGTTTTTTCAAAATTCACCTAAAATAGTATAGCTAATCGGTAAATTTTCAAATGGCTCAATAGGTTTGAGAATTAGTGTTAGATATTACTTTAAAACGGCACTGGGATATCAGGGTTGTTTGTATCCAACAAAGGGATTGAATTGATTTCTTCCTGTTTGTTATACCCTTCAATCCATTCAAGCATCCACTCAGGGTCTTTAAATGAGCGAGGGTTATGCCACGGAAGAAGTGCATGAAAGAAATATGGAGAAATATTCCAGATGAGAAGAGAGCATTCTTTGAATAACAAAAAAATAACTGCTGGTTTTGTCAACAACTGATCACCTTTTAATGCTGAAAACATGGCATAAATTCCCAGCCCCAATACGTGGAATGAGCCATGAAAAACGCCTATAGCTCTGGGAAGGTATTTACCTGAATAGGCCATGTACACATCGAATGCAACAGTCTTATGCTCACCTTCCTCTAAAAGATGCATCAACCAGAAAGTCGTCATGTGCCTGTCCGCCCCTACCCAAAGTTTAGATCTCTTACGAATAACCCAATTCGTGAACCCTTTTGTCATTGTTTCGAAACCAGCACTATAAGCTAAGCGAGTCCTGAGGCTCCTTTTTAACAATCTTTCGTATGATTTCTTAAAGTACCGTTCTATTTTTGCGAATTGAGGGTAGCCGTTCTTTTTGAGGAGTTCATTGACTTTGCGGTGACATTCGAAGTGGTTTCGTTCTTGGTGATTAAACGCCTTCATGTCCTCAAGTAAGGAGGGCGCTTTGATATGGCTTATTGCCTCATGGTTGGTTTTGATCAAATAGGGTTCTAAATAGGGCATGGTTAACGAAATGCCATTCCAAAAGTGCGAACGCACCGGGTTTCCTGGGACCCAAATCGCGTTGAGGTCATCAGGAAAGTCAATGGCGAAAGGTCTGACAACAATGGCTTCAACTGTTTTTGATCGATATTGATAGCTATTATTCACTAAATACCACTTATGCCAGGCGGCTTAAACCCAGCAGATGTTCTGCTCAATCCGATTAAGATTGCACAGAAGCCAACTATTCCAAGAGCTATTTCAACTATGAGTTGTAACGCCTGGAAATCAGGCTTCATCTGCAACTAATACCGCGGTACCGTATGCCATAAGCTCAGCTGCTCCTCCCTGTATGATGGAGGTTGTGAAGTCGACACTTATTATTGCATTGGCCCCCAATTCCTCAGCTTGTTCTACCATACGATCTAATGCTTGCTCCCGGCTTTCAGCCATCAGTTTGGTGTATTCCAGAATCTCTCCTCCA
>Ga0208895_1001013_pt1 | contig 12218 bp, 12 predicted proteins | sample ETNtaG_10_FD_185765 | JGI IMG/M metagenome (GOLD analysis project Ga0208895, IMG submission 185765) | Marine microbial and viral communities from oxygen minimum zone, Eastern Pacific Ocean - ETNP201302SV82 (SPAdes) (version 2) | ecosystem: Environmental > Aquatic > Marine > Oceanic ... | reverse complement strand
GTTTGGCCAAGTTGGAAATCAAGGAAAATGTGCTGGTTGAAAAATCAGCAAATTCTGACTTTGGTGATTTTTCATCGAATATTGCTATGGCACTAGCCAAAACACTGCGGAAAAATCCCCTGGAAATTGCGAAAATGATCCAGTCAGAATTAACAATTGATAAAAAAATTATTTCTGATCATTCAGTTACACAACCAGGGTTTCTAAATTTTCGTGTCGCAAAATTATTTTACCAGAAAACTGTTACGGAGATCATTGCGTCGGCGGATACATTTGGCCGTACAGATACTGGAAAGGGAAAGAATGCTAACGTAGAATTTGTCAGCGCCAATCCAACCGGACCACTCACTGTTGGCCATGGACGGCAAGCAGTGCTGGGGGATACAATCGCCAATATTCTGGAATGGCATCACTACGATGTAACGCGGGAATATTATTATAATGATGCAGGCCGACAAATGCGTATACTGGGCCAATCGGTTACAGCGCGGTACCTTGATCAAATTGGTCAAGAAGGTGATTTTCCGGAAGACGGTTACGAGGGTGACTATATTAAAACCATTGCCAAAGGGATCCTCGAACGGCATGGGGATGGCTTATCGCCAGATGATAGAATATTTCGTACCTACGCGGAAGAATTAATATTCGCAGATATTAAAAATACTCTCGAAATCATAGGAATTAACCATGACGTTTTTTCCAATGAACAAACTTATTACAATAATGGGGCCATTGATGAACTGGTTGAAGATCTGCGTAATAAGAACCTTATATATGAGTCCGAGGGCGCAACATGGCTTAAGGCAACTGCTTTGGGGTTAGAAAAGGATCGCGTGTATTATAAAAGTAGTGGCGAACCAACCTATCGATTACCTGATACGGCTTACCATCATGACAAACTAAATCGAAATTTTGACCTGATCATTGACCTTTTTGGAGCGGATCATGCGGACACGTACCCTGATGTTTTAGCGGCCCTGGAAGCATTGGGTATCGATATTGCACCGATCAGGGTGTTGATCCACCAGTTTGTTACACTACTCAAAAGCGGCGAAAAAGTAAAAATGTCAACGCGCAAAGCCACATTTGTCACATTAGAAGAATTGATCAAGCAAGTGGGCCCAGATGTGGTGCGCTACTTTTTTATCATGCGCAGTATGAACAGTCACTTGAATTTTGATCTTGATCTAGCAGCGGACCAGTCAGAAAAAAATCCCGTATATTACCTTCAGTATGCCCATGCCCGGATCTGCAATATCATTAAAAATGGGGGAGAAAAACATCTGGCCATTACTGGCGAATTTGATTGTGCACTTTTATCAGATGACGCAGAGATATCTTTAATCAAAGTACTCACCGAATTTCCAGAAGTGATGGCCACAGCGCTGGAAAATATGGAACCCCAAGGAATCGCAAATTACCTCCATCATATGTCTGCAGAGTTTCACAAGTTCTATGCCTCGTGCCGGGTCATTACAGATAACCACGATCTTTCCACAGCTCGCCTTAACCTTATCACTGCAGTAAAAATAATATTGGGTAATGGATTGGGCGTCCTGGGTGTCAGCGCCCCAGAGCGCATGTAAGAATTAAAGTGGAGGCGGGGAGATTCGAACTCCCGTCCGAGACAGATGCTAATAAAACATCTACATGCTTAGTTATCTGATTTTGTCTTATTAACAGTCCCACCAGATAACGCTGAGTCTGTCAACCAGCTTACCAAGTATCTCATCCCTTTGTTGCAAGCAATCGCAGGGACCAGTCCATGTTTATGACGCCCTTAGATTAAACCATAGACAAATTCAATCCAGGACGGGCAGAGCTAATTAAGCTGCAGCCATATAGCCGTAATCGGCATTTATTGATAGTCCGGGGATATTTAAGAGGATCCCGGAACCTCTGCATGCGATTCTACCATTATCAGGCCCCGTCGAAACCGGTCGCCCCCATTGTCAAAAAACGTACGTTTGATTAATATTAAGGATTCAGCAGATAAGCCGCAACCACTCAGTATAAATCAAAAATAATGAAATTGTTCCGGAAAAAGAAAGGCCCCGAACGCCAACCCGGAGCCATTCACTTATTCACTTGCCAACCTCCAGGATTAGAATTCTTTATTTCAATCAAATTCTAATCCTATAGGTAGGTAAAAACTAAGCGGGGGATGAATACTGCGCAAGCGGTAAAGTGAAAATTCGATGAATATTTGATAATTTTTTATAGCACGTGCAATTTTTTTAATGGATAATGTATGGTAGCTCTTAATCGTAAACACCATTATTTGGATAGGTTTATTCAACTATAACTGCTATAGTGTTTAAGAATACCATAAAGCGTCCTGGATAATTTTAGAAGTGATTTTTCATTGTAATTAATAACATTTGTCCTATTTTCCTTCGAAAAGACTACCTTTCTTTCAATGGAATTATCTGTTAATAAAGATCACAAAATCTATCAAATTGATCTAACATCAGCCGTTTGCCTAGCAATTCCTTATGATTACGGTGGTAGCCAGCCAAATTTCTACGACGCACCTCCTGGAAAAGCGGTGCCATTTCAACAGAGAGAATTTTTTGGAGAGGTTAAAAATAATAATGGCTGTAATGTAATGGTCATTAATCAAAATATTCATTGTACCGGGACGCACACTGAATGTGCGGGTCATATTTTGGAAAAGGATATATATATCCATGATGTATTATCACCCGGTTTCATCCATTCGGAATTAATTTCTGTTACACCGAAAAAATGGTCAGAAACTGAAGAATCCTACCACAGTAATGTCAATGATGATGATATGGTCATTACTAAAATGGACCTTGAAGAAAAACTATCTCATTCACGGGAGGGTTTGGCACTCCGGACTTTGCCAAATACAAAAGAGAAAATGGCACAAAAATATAAAGCATCAAATACAGTCTTTTTTACCACGGATGCAATCACTTTTCTGAACGATCTGGGGATAAAACATTTAGTAGTTGATATCCCTTCTCTTGACCGTACAAATGATAACGGTATGCTCGGTAATCATCATCGTTATTTTGAGGTCAAACCACCTTTCATAAAAACAATCACAGAATTGGCTTTCATTCCTGATTCTCTTGATGACGGATTATATTTTATGGTAATCGAAATCCCACCGATGCGGTTAGATGCTGCGCCTTCACGACCGTTTTTATTTAAATTTGAGGAAAAAAAATGAGCAAAAAAAAGATCCACCCACCTCAATACTATCAGGATTATTTAGGTCTGGAAAAGATTCTAAAAAGTCAACATTTAATTAGTGAGGAGTATGGTAAACCTGCCCACGATGAAATGCTGTTTATTATTATTCACCAGATATATGAATTATGGTTTAAACAAATCCTTTTTGAACTGGATTCAGTTCTTGAGATTTTTAGTAAAGAAGATATTCAGGAATCCCATATCGGCACAGCTGTATCTCGCCTGGATCGGGTTATTGAAATACAAAAAGTTTTAATTGACCAAATACATGTTCTGGAAACAATGACACCCATGGATTTTTTGGATTTCAGGGATTTTCTAATACCTGCCTCTGGATTTCAAAGCGTCCAGTTTCGACTGATCGAGAATAAACTCGGGCTAAGCAAAGAAGATCGTTATTCTTATAGTGGTACGGATTACCACACGCATCTTAAAGAACCAGAACAAGCCAAAGTTTTAGCATCTGAATCAACTCCGTCTCTTTTTAATGTTGTTGAAAAATGGCTGGAGCGAACACCATTCCTTAATTGGGGTGTAACTTCTTTTTGGAATGAATATGAGCAGGCCGTCGCAGGCATGCTAGCTGATGACAGGCAGGTTATAAAAACCAATAAAAAACTTTCCAAAACTGAAAAAGAAAAACACCTCATGGAATACGAAAATACTGAAGCATCATTTGGCGTGGTGTTAAGTGTAAAAGAACATAACAAATTGGTACAAGAAGGAAAATGGCGCCTATCTCATAAAGCAACCAAGGCAGCTTTGCTAATATTATTATACCGCGATCAACCCATTCTTTATAATCCATACCATTTATTAACTAAACTGGTAGACGTGGATGAACTATTCACGACATGGCGATATCGTCATGCACTTATGGTTTCTAGAATGATCGGTCGCAAAATTGGTACTGGCGGTTCTACCGGTTCGGAATACCTCAATAAAACAGCAGAGAAACACCGCATTTTTAGAGACTTCAGTGAATTAACTACATTCTTGATCCCCCGCTCGGCTTTGCCACGATTACCGCAGGAAGTGGAAAATAACCTGGGGTTCTTTTATCATGTACAAGGAAATTAATGGAGCAATTAACTAATTTTATCAATGGCAAATTCATGCAACCAAAAACTGAAGAATATTTAGATGTATTTGAACCGGCTACAGGACAAGTATATTCTAAAGTACCTAATTCCAGTTCAACTGATATTGACGTTGCATTTCAAGCTGCAAATGCAGCTTTCCCTGGATGGTCTGAATTAACCGTTACCGATCGATCACAATATCTACATAAAATCGCTGAATTATTAGAACATCAACTAGATGATTTTGCGAATTATGAATCTAGGGATACTGGAAAACCAGTCACGTTAGCGCAGTCCGTTGATATACCGAGGGCAATAGCCAATTTTCGATTTTTTGGGGAATATGGTCCAACATTCAAATTCAATTCAGAACTTAATAGTGATCAATCTGAAAACAGGGTGGTTCATGCACCACTAGGAGTTGTGGGTTGCATTTCACCTTGGAATCTCCCTTTATATTTATTTACATGGAAAATAGCACCAGCTCTAATGGCTGGTAATACTGTATTGGCAAAACCTTCAGAAATCACACCATATACTGCCTATAAACTTGGGGAAATATGTGAGGATGCTGACCTGCCAGCAGGAGTTTTAAATATTATTCATGGACAAGGAATTACTGCTGGTGACGCTTTAATTAATCATAAAGGAGTGCAGGCAATTTCTTTTACTGGTGGCACCGCTACGGGAAAAATAATTGCTCAAAAAACAGCTGCTTCTTTTAAAAAACTATCCTTAGAAATGGGTGGCAAGAATCCTGCCATAATTTTCACTGACTGTAATTACAATAAAATGTTGGAAACCGTTGTTCAGTCTTCATTTTCTAATCAAGGGCAGATCTGTCTCTCTAGCTCACGCATTTTGATTCAAACAGAAATTTTTCAACGATTTAAAAAAGACTTTATTGGAAAGGTTAATAAGTTAATTGTGGGAGATCCACAAGATCATGAATCAAATCTTGGTGCGGTTTCGTCTAAAAATCATTTTGAAAAAATAATGAACTATATTGAATTGGCGGAAAAAGAAGGCGGAAATATACTATTGGGTGGTAAAGCAGTAAAATTAAATGGACGTTGTAAAAAAGGGTGGTTCATTGAGCCCACCATTATTGAAGGGTTGACCAATACTGCCAAAACCAATCAGGAAGAAATATTTGGTCCTGTCGTAACTTTAATTCCATTTAATGATGAAGAGGATGCCATTCAAATTGCAAATGAATCTGATTATGGCCTATCTGCAACAATATGGACAGAGGATAAAGAAAGAGCAACCCGAGTATCAAATCAGGTTGAAGCTGGCGTGATTTGGGTTAATTGCTGGTTGGTAAGAGATTTACGTACTCCATTTGGCGGCATGAAACAATCCGGCATGGGTAGAGAAGGTGGATCAGAAGCATTGAGGTTTTTCACTGAACAAAAAAATGTATGCACGAGCATAGCATAAATTTTTATGAAATTTGAATCTGATAAAGCACCCAAACCGGTAGGAGCTTACCCTCATGCCCGCAAAGTAGGAAATCTACTTTTCCTATCTGGAGTAGGACCAAGAAAACCAAATTCTAAAGATATTCCGGGTGTGCAGTTAGATAAAGATGAAAATGAAATTTCACACGATATTGAGGCCCAATGCCATGCCGTATTTAATAATATCCGGATTATACTTGAAGAATCAGGCAGCAACTGGGATAATCTAGTGGATGTAACTGTATTTCTAACGGATATGCGGAGAGATTTTGACACGTATAACCGTATTTATGCGGATTATTTTAAGAATAATCAACCCTGTAGAACCACTGTTGAAGTCACTTCATTGCCAACGCCTATTGCAATTGAGCTCAAATGTATAGCAACAATAGTTTAGGAGGAATTCATGTCTGTGACACTTCCGTTAAACTTTAATAAATGGATTGATGAGAATCGTCATTTACTCAAGCCGCCAGTAGGAAACAAAGTCATTTACAATGGAACCGATTTTATGATAATGGTTGTTGGTGGACCAAATTCCCGGAAAGATTACCACGTGGATCCGGTTGAGGAATTTTTTTATCAGATTGAAGGTGATATGCTATTAAAGATCATTGATGATCGGAAAAGGGTTGATATCCCAATAAAGGAAGGTGAAATATTTTTACTGCCTAAAAATGTACCTCACTCTCCACAACGGTTTGAAAATACAATCGGACTCGTGATCGAATACCAGAGGGAAGAAGGCGCCCTGGACGCCTTTCAGTGGTACTGTGACGAATGTGAAGCTTTACTTCATGAAGTCATATTGGACCTTGAAGACATTGTTTCCCAACTGCCACCTTTATTCAAAAATTACTGGAATAATGTAGAGGCAAGAACTTGCGATAATTGCGGTGCCATGCAACAACCTCCTAATTAGTAATAATATTTGAAAATAGATATCCATACCCATATTCTGCCAAAGGAATGGCCGAATTTGAAAGAAAAATACGGCTACGGCGGCTGGATAAACTTGGATCACCATAAGACGGGTTGTGCGCGCATGATGAAGGATAATTATTTCTTCCGGGAAGTGGAATCAAATTCCTGGGATCCAGATGTCCGTATGAATGAATGTGAGCACCATGGAGTAGATGTACAGGTCCTTTCCACCGTACCAGTTATGTTCAATTACTGGGCAAAACCAGATGATGCACTTGACGTTTCTAAAATGCTGAATGATCATATTGCTGCTATTGTTGCTGAGTTTCCCAAACAATTTGTTGGGCTAGGGACTATTCCACTGCAGGAACCGGAAAAAGCAATAATGGAGCTGCAACGCTGTATCCATGAACTAGGAATGGTTGGTGTTCAAATCGGGTCAAATATTAACGGTGTAAACTTGAGTGACGAGTCACTTTTTTCTGTTTTTGAAGCGGCAGCGGATCTTGGCACTGCTATTTTTATTCATCCTTGGGATATCATGGGAAAAGAAGAGATGGAAAAATACTGGCTTCCTTGGCTGGTGGGGATGCCAGCGGAGACCAGTCGGGCAATTTGTTCTATGATCTTCGGGGGTGTTTTTGAGCGTTTGCCAAACCTGCGGGTCGCTTTTGCCCATGGCGGGGGATCCTTCCCAGCTACCGCAGGGCGAATACAACAAGGGTATGATGCCCGTCCCGATCTTTGTGCAATCGATAATCAAGTTGATCCACAAAAATATCTTGGAAAATTTTGGGTGGATTCATTGGTTCATGATGCGGATGCATTGGATTTTTTAATTAAAAAAATAGGGACAGATAAAATTGCGCTAGGAACCGATTATCCATTTCCCCTAGGGGAACTGAAACCAGGAAATTTGATCGAATCCATGGATTATAATAATGAACAAAAAGACAAATTATTTTTTCGAAATGCCTTGGACTGGCTAGGGCTACCTGCTAACCATTTTTCATGACCTTCGAAAATTCTAGATCCTGCGCAAAAACCATGGATCAGGATGATCCACTGGGTTCATACCAAGATAAATTTCATTATCCAAAAAATGATAAAAATAAAAATGTAATTTATTTTTCTGGTAATTCTCTTGGGATCCAGCCTAAATCAGTTCGAAAATATGTTGAAAAGGAATTGAATGTTTGGGAAAGAGAGGGATTGCTTGGTCAGCATAGCCGCTGGGAAAATTTCCATGAAAGGCTTATAGAAAACACTGCCAGGCTGGTGGGGGCACAACCATCAGAAGTGGTGGTCATGAATGCTCTGACAGTAAATATCCACCTACTATTGGTATCATTTTACCAACCCAATGAAAACAGAAAAAAAATTATCATTGAGGAAGGAACATTCCCATCGGACCAATATGCAATTAAATCCCAAATCAAATTCCATGGATTTGACCCGCAGGATACGTTAATTGAACTTAGCCCAAGGAAAGGTGAAGATACGCTCAGAACAAAAGATATTCTAGCTGCAGTAAGGGATATTAATGAAGAGCTGGCTACTGTGATTTTGGGCGGTGTAAACTATTATACAGGACAAGCCTTTGATATGCAATCCATTACGAAGGCTGGACATAAAGCAGGTGCTTTCGTTGGGTTTGATCTGGCCCATGGGGCAGGTAATCTAGAAATGAATCTCCACGATTGGAATGTGGATTTCGCGGCCTGGTGTTCATATAAATATTTATGTGCTGGACCCGGATCTCCAGCAGGAATCTTTATCCATAAAATACACCATCATTGGACAGGTCCAAGACTCACCGGTTGGTGGGGTCATAATAAAAATACTCGATTCGAAATGGGCCCTGATTTTGATCCAATTCAAACAGCAGAGGGATGGCAGATAAGCAATGCGCCCGTAATGGGAATGGCGCCATTACTAGCTGCTATGGAAATATTTGATGAAGTCGGAATGGCTGCTATCCGGGTTAAAAGTGAAAAACTGACAGGTTTCCTGGAATATCTAATTGCAGAAAACTTACCAGCTGTAGCGATTATAACCCCAGTGAATCCTGCGGAGCGCGGATGTCAATTATCCCTAGTAGTTCCTGGAGGAAAAAATACTTATGAAAAAATTTTAAAAAAAGGGGTGGTATGCGATTGGAGAAAGCCAGACATAATTCGTGTTGCACCCCATCCATTATTCAACCGTTATACTGAAGTGTATGACTTTGTAGAACTGCTAGAACAAAGTCTTAGTGAATAAAGAAAAGTTTACGTTGATTGGTGCTGGTTTGACCGGGCCTCTCCTGGCTACCTATCTAGCACAACAAGGTTATTCTGTTGAAATTTTTGAACGCCGTCCGGATATGAGGAAGGAATCCATTTCAGCAGGGCGGTCTATTAATTTAGCACTATCAGCGCGTGGTAACCATGCGCTTAAAGAAGTTGGTCTATACAATAAAATCAAACCCAATACCATTCCCATGAAGGGACGCATGATCCATGATTTGGATGGCAACACCCACTTGCAACCCTATGGACAAAAAGAAAATGAAGTGATCTTTTCCGTTTCCCGGGCCCAACTGAACATGGATCTTATGACTTTAGCTGAAGAAACGGGAAAGGTCACTATTCGATTTAATCATCAATTATTATCAGCTGATTTAGAACAAAATAAATTATTATTTCAACTATCTGATTCGTTGGAAGAAATCGAATTACCTTTCAATAGGGTCATTGGTTGTGATGGGTCTGCTTCAATCCTGAGAAAATCCATTGTAGAAAAAGCAGATATACAATATGTGAAAAAGCCATTAGGACATGGCTATAAAGAATTAACAATACCGCCTCTGGAATCGGGAAAATTTCGGATCGAACCCAATGCTCTGCACATTTGGCCCAGGGGTAATCACATGCTTATTGCGCTGCCAAATAATGATTTTTCCTTCACTTGTACTTTATTTTTTCCAATGACGGGTGCAACAAGTTTTGAAACTGTAAAAACTGAAAAAGACATCTTAGATCTATTTCAATCGCAATTTCATGATGCGATTAAACTGATACCAAACCTTGTGGAAGACTTTCAAAAAAACTCAACAGGTGATCTTGCTTCGGTGTATTGCAAACCTTGGCATTTGGGGGATAAGGCATTGCTTATTGGTGATGCCGCGCATGCAGTGGTCCCTTTTTTTGGTCAGGGAATGAATGCATCATTCCAGGACTGCTCCACTCTAGCGAAACTGATGGGTCAAAATAAAAATGACTGGAAAACTATTTTTAACACTTTCTCATCCGTTCAGGTAGAAAATGGGCATGCCATTGCAGATATGGCCATTGAGAATTACCTGGAAATGCGTGATCATGTGAATGATACGGAATACAAAAAAAGAAGAAATGTGGAATTAAAACTGGAACGAATGTTTCCTGGTCAATTTATCCCAAGATATTCCATGGTATCTTTCCATCAAATTCCGTACGCGGAGGTGTATCAACGGGGGGGAAAGCAGTTTAAAATAATTGGTGATGTGTTAAAGGCGGACCCATCAGGCCAGTCGATAGATAAAGTCATGGTAGAAAAAATGTTGCCTTAATCAGGTTCTAGCATCTAAACAAAAAAATAAAAGCCCCATTGAAAAAATATCCATTCTAGTCAAGCTTATCGATAAAATTATTTGATGTTATCTATGGGTTTTTGACTATCTTTTAAGTACCGATACCAATCGAACAATAATAATAGACTGGGTAATAGTGTGATTCACGATAAAATCTCCAATAAATGGAAAACTTGGCTGGCCTACCAGAAAAGAAACAAAGCTTATGATAAGTTTCGCCCTCTGGTGTTATACCGGATTTTAGCCCGTTATTTTTCACAGTACATAAATCGCATTGTCAGCCCAGCATCGGTGGTCCTGGATGCAGGTTGTGGTACAGGCAATAGTACATATTTTCTCGACTGCATGGTACTTGACTGTAAATTAATTGGATGTGACATTTCAAAAAATATGCTTGAAGTGGCAAGTACCAAATCCTTTCGGAATAAGGTGGAGTTTATAAATGCAGACCTTGATCATCTACAGTTCAATCATCAGTTTGATGCGATTCAATTCTTTATGGTAATGCACCATTTCCCGAACTTAGACGGATTGCTCGATAAAGTTCATCAATTGCTCAAACAAAACGGATTTTTGATTATTCTTGGTGTTCACCCTACCAATCCTTTAGCAAGTTTCATTGATGTGATATACACCAATTGGTTTGGACAAGGTGTCTATTACAGACGTACAAGGAAAAAAATGATAGAAATACTAAAGCGAAACAATTTTTCATTAGATGTGATCAAAAAACATCCCATACTCAGAAATTATACGATGATGCTATTAAAAAGTGCTGGTTCTTCTATTGACGAATAGGGTTTCTATACGATGATTAATTAGTTGCGCATTATCTTGATCAAATTCCATCCCAGGAAATAGGATTTAATGAACAAGACTTAGATGATATATTTTATTGCAATAATTATTCTGATTATTATAGCATGGTATCTTACACACAAGATTGAATTACACTCCGAGGGAAAATATTCTCCTACCACGCTTGATCGACCATTTTTCTACGGGTTGATCTCGATTTTTATCTGGCCGACATTCTTTATAAACTTTTTTGTCACAGCGACTGTGGTTATACCGTTACTAATTGTTATTCCACAGAAACGCATGCTACCAATTGCGCGGTTTTTCTCCTATTTCATTTTATTATCATCAGGAGTGCATTTAATCACCATTGGTCGTGAGAAAGTAAACCCAGATGAAACGTATCTATGGATATTTAATCACCAATCATTTCTTGATAGTTTCATTTTTGTTGCAGTGGCCAATCAATTTGTCGTTACTACGGGAGCGGCGTACCAATTCAAGCTACCCATTTGGGGTTTTATCATGAGACGATGGGGTGCAATCCCCATCGAAAGAAGCAATATTCGCCAAGCCTACCGGAGTTTGCAGAAAGCAAAGAATGTATTATTAAATGGGACCTCCGTTCAGATTTCACCTGAAGGGAAACGCACGTTGGATGGGAAGCTGGGAAAGTTCAAAAATGGGCCCTTCCGCTTGGCCATTGACGCCAACGTCCCGATCGTTCCTATAGGAATCAAAGGTGCCTATGAGATCAAAAAAAGAACCGACTGGAGATTTCGGCCTGGTCGCGTGACGGCGACCATTGGGGATCCAATTCATCCCCAGGAATACTCGGAAATGTCCGCCAAAGAATTGAGTCTATATGTGAGAGATATTATTAAAAAAATGATTAAATAGTATTTTTACTGATTATGATGAAAACAATAAAATATGGTCATTGCGCCTGATGAAAATGGTATCGAATGGACTCTGTCACTACATTCTGTAAGAATACTAGAACTAGTTGTTCAAAATGATGAGCCAGATGTAGATGAATCCTGATAATGGGTAAAACCATTTACCAAATCAAAGAGGTATTGTCTGCACCCATGCTTCAATATTCATGTAAAAATT
>Ga0208895_1001005_pt1 | contig 12298 bp, 10 predicted proteins | sample ETNtaG_10_FD_185765 | JGI IMG/M metagenome (GOLD analysis project Ga0208895, IMG submission 185765) | Marine microbial and viral communities from oxygen minimum zone, Eastern Pacific Ocean - ETNP201302SV82 (SPAdes) (version 2) | ecosystem: Environmental > Aquatic > Marine > Oceanic ... | reverse complement strand
TTGCGCGTTAAATTAGACGCATAGAGCATGGCCGCAGAAAGAGGCGTACGAATTTGGTGAGCAAGGGATGCCACCATTTTTCCCAAAGAGGACAGACGCTGCATATGACTCACGCGTGCTTGCAGCTGTCGCGTTTCGGTTAAGTCGGTAATAACAATTAATTGCCCAGGCTCATTTTCTAATGGCGTGATAGAAAGCTTCACTCGGCGACCGTCAACAAGTGAAACTTCGTGGCCATCGTCAGCGCGGGGCTTGAATGAGCGCGTGATAATACTTCGCCACACTTCCTCTTCAAGCGGTTCACCTAACAGTGCTTTCGCTTGTTCATTGGCTTGGCGTACGATCCCTTTGCCGTCTATAACAATAACGCCCGCAGGCATTACCTGAAGTAAGTGTTCAAGTCGACTCGCCTGCAACCGTAAAGACGAAATATCGTCACTGCTTGAAGGGTCGTATTCATCACGAGATATCGCATTATCAATACTATCTAACGCATAGCTTGATGCTGAGTACTCAGTTGATTGGGGTGTGCTGTCAAAAGCCATATTGCCCTCGTCAAATTGCAGACGCTGTTAAACTATGGCTTAGATAAAGCAGAAGATGTGCCAATTCATCATTGGCTTATTTATCAATTAGATAGAGAAGAATTTAAAAGAAAAGCGTAACGTCAATTACCTGACATTACGCTTCTTCAGTGCGCTGAATATCGTATTTCCGCATTTTCTCAACAAGCGTTGTTCTACGCATTCCGAGTTTGTCGGCAGCTCGAGCCACCACCCAATCTTGATTGTCTAACGCTTGTCGAATGAGATTTACTTCCAACTCAGAAAGGTACTCTTTGAGATTAACCCCTTCCTCAGGTAAAGATGAAGAAACCATTCCGTTGAAACCCTCGTGGTTTTGCTCGTTAAGGTCTTCTTCTGGCTCTTGCGCGGCCGCTTCAGCAAAGAGTGCATTGAATGCTTCACGCTCAAGAATTTCTTCTGGATAATCAGGCTCGTACGCCTGAACATCACCGTACTGATACTTTTCGGGTAAATCAGCAATATCAACAATTTGCCCAGGGTAAAGAATGGTTAATCGCTCAACTAAATTTGAAAGTTCGCGAACGTTCCCCGCCCATTCGTGCTCCATTAACGAGGCAACCGCTTGCTCGGTAAAGCGCACACCTTCCACCCCATCGCCTTGGATACGACTATTTAGCTCTTGGAGTAGTAAGGGGATATCGTCTTTTCTTTGTCTAAGTGCAGGACTGTCGATTGGGAATACGTTGAGTCGGTAATACAAGTCCTCACGGAACTTGTCTTCACTGATCATGGTTTCCAAATTGCGGTGCGTCGCAGCTATAATGCGTACGTTGCATTGAAGGGGCTTATTCCCACCTACCCGTTCAAACATACGTTCTTGCAACACACGTAATAACTTAACCTGCATTTGAAGGGGCATATCACCGATTTCATCAAGGAATAATGTGCCGCCTTCGGCTAGCTCGAAGCGCCCTTTACGCGCGCTGATGGCGCCAGTAAAGGCGCCTTTTTCATGACCAAACAGCTCGCTTTCTAGCAGCTCGCCTGGGATAGCGCCGCAGTTTACCGGAATGAACGGACCGTCTTTACGTTCAGATAAAAAGTGAACATTACGTGCAACCACCTCTTTACCCGTACCAGACTCACCTAAAATCAATACGGTAGCGTCGGTCGGTGCGACTTGCTCAACTAAGCGCCGCACAATTTGGATTTGCTCACTTTTGCCAACAAGGCTTCTGAACAATCGGGTTTTCGTGCCTGCCGCACGAGATAAACCGGGTTTGCGTCTAGAGTACTCTTGGCAGCGATGTATAGCCTGCGTTAAAACTGGGTAAGTTAATGGTGTTGCGATAACACTAACCAGGTTACAGCTTGCAGATGCCTGTGTATTACTCTCAACTAAAGCGACGAACGGTATGTGTGGAAACTTTTCTACCAGATTACTTACTGCAGTGGGCGAGCGGTACTCGATAAGCACGGCGTCTGCACCACTTTCATGGAGGTATCGCTCGCATTCACTGAAGCCTCGTGACTGGCACGACTCTCCCATGAAGGTAACGATAGTTTCCAAGTTTTGAATAAGTTCCTGATTATCACTAACCAGCAATATGTCCTTCATCTATTCCCCAATGACGCTTTGTTATTATTTATAGTGTAGCGCATAAGCAAATTGTAACGGTAAAAGATAACTCTGCAACCAATGTTTGCGGAAATATAGCAATAAAAAAAGCAGGTTACCCTGCTTCTTTTGGTTAATTTGTAGAAAATTTTAGGGTAAGCAACATTGCGGACTCACCGTTTAACGCTGAGAAAAAACAATCTATCAACTTAGTAATGCTAACGCTTGACCTTCCTGTATGTTTGCCTGAGCTTGTACAGTAAGTGCTGCTTGCGAGCGAATATTATTAATAACGCTTTGAGAAGTAGCCTGTGCGAAGTCTAAATCCTGTATTCTACCGCGAGATTCTGCTGCATCTATATCGCCTTGAGTTAAAACCCTTGCCACGCTCTCAAAGCGATTCTGTGTCGCACCAAGCTCGCTTCGAGCGCTTCCAATAAACTCCAAGGCTTGGTCCGCCGCACTTAGTGCATCATTCACACTAGTACCAGAAGTAATATTGATATTAAGAATACCATCAATTTCTGAAGCTACATTCTGTGTATCCACGCTAATAGATTGATTCGCTCCCACGCCTGCTTGAAAACTTATTGAATCATCTTCCGATAGAAGTGGCCTTCCTGCAAAATTAGTTTGCTCTATGGTCTGAGATATATTTTTCTGCAGCTGTGTAATTTCCGATTGAATTGCATCGCGATCTGCTGCGCTCACAATACCATTACCTGACTGGACGGTTAGCTCTCTTATTCTTTCAACGTCAAAATTAATATTACTCAGCCCACTCTCTGCAGTTTGGGTAAAAGAAATACCATCAAACACATTGGTAATTGCTTGGCGATTTCCGTCACCCTCAGAGGTTAAGCGTTCTATAATCTGTTGAGCTGTGGCACCGTCGATTGCGTTATTTACCTTTTTACCCGACGCTAGCTTTTCAAATAGTGATTCTTGTTTTTCTTGAATTTGACCTAATAACGACGACGAACCAACGCTGTTTATTTGCATGAGTCTATCCTCCAGAGTTTCACTGTGTAAATGGTAGCACAATACTGCTTATAATCTACTCAATTGTGCTGTCATCCTCCCTCCTAAAAGGCTTTCCTCTTATTAAAATAGACAAATGTTACAACTATATAAACTTCAATTTTGATTTAAAAACTAATGATTTATGGCAATACAGTCGACTCATGATATATTTATTTTCATAGATGTTAAAATAGTGACATATATATGTTCGATGGCAAATCAATACTGATTACTGGTGGAACAGGTTCGTTCGGCCACAAATACACTGAAACACTGTTAGCTAAGTACAAACCGAAGCGTTTAATCATATATTCTCGTGACGAACTAAAACAATTTGAAATGCAACAAAAGTTTAATGCTAACTGCATGCGTTATTTTATTGGTGATGTTAGAGATAAAGATCGCCTAACAAGAGCTATGCAAGGTGTTGATTTTGTAATACACGCTGCTGCTATGAAGCAGGTTCCGGCTGCCGAATATAACCCTACCGAATGTATTCGAACCAACATTGATGGTGCAGAAAACGTTATTAACGCCGCTATCGACAATAATGTAAGCAAGGTGATTGCATTATCTACTGACAAAGCTGCTAACCCTGTCAATCTTTACGGTGCGACTAAATTAGCTTCTGACAAACTTTTTGTCGCAGCCAATAATATGGTGGGGGCGAGGAAACCCAGGTTTTCGGTGGTTCGATACGGTAACGTAGTTGGGTCTAGAGGATCCGTCGTACCCTTTTTCAGAAGCTTAATAGAAGAGGGCACTAACCATATACCTATTACACATCAGAATATGACGAGATTTTGGATAACACTTCAACAAGGGGTGGATTTCGTCTTAAAGAATTTTGAGCGCATGCTCGGCGGCGAAATTTTCGTCCCAAAGATTCCATCTATTCGAATTACAGATTTAGCAAAAGCCATGGCACCAGAAATTCCGGTTAAAATTGTAGGTGTTCGTCCAGGTGAGAAACTTCACGAGATGATGTGCCCAGGTGATATGGCATTCCATACGTTTGAATATGAAGACCATTATGTCATTGCACCAGCAATAAAGTTTTTTAATAGAAGTAATGATTTTAAGACTAACGCTCTCGGAGAAAAAGGAAATGCAGTGATTGAAGGTTTTGAATACGTTTCAGACACAAACCCACATTTCCTTACGGTAGATGAAATCTCTTCGTTTGATCAGGAAGAGAAGTAATGATTCCCTATGGCAAACAGCATATTGATGATGAAGACATCAAAGCAGTTGTTGAAACACTAAAATCTGATTGGCTTACGCAAGGCCCAACAGTTCCTATGTTCGAACAAGCGATGTCTGAATACTGCGGAGCGAAATATGCTGTCGCGGTTAATAGCGCTACGTCAGCGTTACATTTGGCTTGCTTGGCACTATCCGTGGGAGAAGGGGATCGAGTTTGGACATCCCCCAACTCATTTGTAGCCTCTTCAAACTGCGCTCTTTACTGCAATGCTAGCGTTGATTTTGTAGACATTGATATTGAAACCGGCAACATGTGTATCACTGCGTTAGAAAACAAGTTGAGAAAGGCAAAAAAGACAAACACTTTACCAAAGGTCGTCATTCCCGTGCATTTTGCAGGGCAATCGTGTGATATGGAGAGTATAGCGACTCTTGCTTCGCATTATGGGTTTCGAATTATAGAAGATGCTTCACATGCCGTGGGAGCAAAATACAATAGCAGCTTTGTAGGTAGTTGCGAATATTCCGACATATGCGTTTTTAGTTTTCATCCAGTAAAAATTATAACTACTTTAGAAGGCGGGATGGCCATGACTAACAACGCAGATTTAGCGAGTCGAATGCATTCTAGTAGGAGTCATGGAATAATAAAAGACTTAGATCTGACAACCGACCAATCACATGGCCCTTGGTACTATCAACAAGTTGAATTGGGCTATAACTATAGGATGAATGACGTAGAAGCAGCACTCGGCATTAGCCAATTGAAAAAAATTGACACGTTAATTCAGCAGAGAAATGATATCGCCAAGCTATACAATAAACTTTTGAAAAATAATAAAGTAATCAAACCTCTTAGTAGCACAACAAATAATTACATGAGTTACCACCTGTACGTTGTTAGGGTCACATGCTGCGATTTGAAAATGAAACGTAATTTAGTATGTAGTTTGCGAAACTCAGGAATTTTCGCTCACGTGCATTACATTCCTATACACACTCAGAGCTTTTACAGAGGTCTTGGGTTTAATTGGGGAGACTTTCCCAACGCCGAAAGATATTATACAGAGGCAGTAACGTTGCCAATATTTCCGAGGCTAACGCCAATAGAGGTTAAAAAGATAGTGAGAGAATTAGTAAAGTTGGTGAACAGGCTTCCCGATGGTAAGTAGATTTTTCAAAGTTGTCTCATAAAAAATAAACTCATACGTTTTGACAAACTAAAACAACCGGACAAAAGAGGTTTTATGTTCAACCCTGATTTTCAAATCGGTTCGAAAAAAGTTGGTTTCAATCACCCATGCTATATCGTCGCTGAAATGTCAGCTAATCATGGGCAAGATATCAATAGAGCAAAAGAATTGGTACATGCGGCCAATGAAGCAGGCGCCGACGCTATAAAACTGCAAACTTACACACCAGATACTTTAACTATGAAGAGCGACTTAGCGCATTTTAAAGCATCCGGCCCATGGAGTGGTCAATCTTTGTACTCCTTGTATCAAACTGCACATATGCCATGGTGGTTTCACAATGAATTGTTTGAACTATCTAACTCTTTAGGCCTTACGTGCTTTTCCTCACCTTTTGATAAGACAGCTTTAGATCTGCTCGTTGAACTGAATGCGCCTGCTTATAAAATTGCTTCTCCTGAAATTATCGATCATCAGCTAATCAGAGATGTAGCATCGACCGGAAAACCAATTATTATTTCGACGGGCGGAGCAACTCTGGCTGAGATAAATGAAGCAGTTGACATCGTGTCCAGCGCTGGATGTAACGACCTTTGTCTGATGAAATGCACGAGTGCATATCCTGCTCCAGATGATTCTATAAACCTTTCGACGATTAGTGACCTAAAAGCTAGGTTTGATTGTCCAGTTGGTTTTTCGGACCACACCTTAGGTAACGAAATTGCTTTGGCATCAGTAGTGGCAGGTGCTTGTATGATTGAAAAACACTTTACACTAAAAAAAAGCGACAACACAGCAGACAGTTTCTTTTCTATGACACCAGACGAATTGGCCGATTTAGTTAAAAGCGTCCGTAGAGTTGAGAAAGCAATTGGTTCAGTCAAGTATAGTGAAACTCCTTCGGCAGAGCGGCGTTGCGTATACGTAGTCGAAGATGTAAGTGCTGGCGAAGTATTGACAGCCAAACATTTGAGGCAGATGCGACCTGGTGGGGGAGAAATTATGCCCAAAGAGCTTCCCCAATTAATAGGTAAAGTGGTTAACAAGCCGTTATCAGCGGGAAGACAGCTTAGTTGGGACGATATTTTATGAACCAGCTAAAGAATGAGATATTAGTTCTGATTCATCAGTTCCTAAATGAAAAGGGAATCATAGTGCGATTCGATGACTTACCTGACTATGATTTCGCGAAGGCGGGCGATCTCGATTCCTTTGAAATACTTACATTGATTATGAGTTTGGAACATAAGCTTGAATACTCCGTACCGATCGAACGTTTGGTGGCTGGAGAAAATACAAAAATTAGCAAATTTTTAAAAGTGTTAGAAAAATTAAATGATGACTCTAATCAGGGTTGACACAAAACGTGGTTTTGGCCACTTAATGCGATGCAAATGGCTCGGGCTATCTTTATTAGAGCGGGGACAAGATGTTCACTTTATTTTCGATGATAAACCACCTGAGCGCCTTGTTAAGGAAATAAGAACAAGGATACATATAATACCGGGAATTACTTCTGAAAAAGCTGACGCTCTTGCATTGATTGAAAAATTTGAACTCCAACGAACTAAAGCTGAAATGGTTATTGTGGACAGCTACACGCTAGATGTACTTTGGGAAAAAACGATTAAAAGTTTTTGCAATAAGCTGGTTGCTATAGATGATTTGAACAGAACTCACATTTCTGATTTTGTAGTGGACGCTAAGTGGGATGGAGAAAACACAATAGAGAGATATAAAGACGGAAGGAAAACACAACAAAAGCTATTGCTTGGTCCTGACTTTTCTATAATTAATCCAGAGTATCAAAAAGAAAATAAAATTGCTAAACGAAATCAGAATGAGCTTCTAGTTTCCTTGGGGGGGGGTGGTGACTGGGAACAAGTATCAAAGATAATAGAGAAACTGTTGTTTAATGAAAACAATCTAAGAATTACAGCGATTATCGGCGATAATGCAATAAAGACAGACCTTATCGAAAAACTCAGTGGATCGAATAACCATATAATATTGATTAAAGGTTCCGCGTGTCTCGCCAAGTATTATCGTCGATGCACATTATTTTTCGGTGCACTAGGGACTTCTTTATATGAGTTAGCAGCGACTCGAACTCCTGCATTAACTTTTTCTATCGCTGAAAACCAACAGAACAACCAAAAAGCACTTGATGATTTAGCTCATTACTTCCATGTTGACGATTTACTGAATTCCCCAATTTCAGATGTTACTAACTTACTTAAAAAACTAATAAAAAACGCAGAAAGGTTAGCTTTGCTAAGACTGAGTCCGAGAGTGACGGTCGATGGAAATGGAGCCTCACTTACTGCAGATAAGTTATTAGAGCAACCATCAAAAAATTATTTGACGCAAAGAGTTGAAAAGAATAATTTTAGCTACATTGAAAAGTTCTCAAACGGTGTAGAGTTAAGAAAGGTCTTTGATTCCGACATAAATAACTATCTTGAGGCAAGAAACAGAGCAAGCAATACGTGGCGAATGACACGTTTAAATAAGATAACTAAAATAGAGCACTATGTTTGGTGGTTCTCAAACACAAGGTCTTCTTTTGTATTGGAAAAAGACAACCAGCCACTACTGTTCATATGGCACGAGTTACATATTATTGACGATGAAGAGTACCTTATCGGAGGATGGTTTTCTGCGAATGATGATACTAATTTTATACATGCAGATTTAGCTCTTAATTGGCAATTAGCATATACACTTAAAAATCACCCAAAAGCAACTTGGCTTGCAGTAATCAACAAGAATAATAAATTCGTTTATTTGCTTAACAAACGAGCAGGGTTTGAGGAAGTTTCTTCACTTGATAGATCGGCAATCGTTATTCAATCGTTATTTCCATTTGCCACGGAATCTAAGTTCTATTTTTTGAAAAAATATACGAAAGACTAAGAATAAATCATTTGATTGTGAGAGGTCCTGATTTTTACGATTTTAAACAATAAGCGTATGCCAATTACACATAGCGCTCGGCAAGCTGCTATGGCAGTTTACTAACCGATAGGTGGCATTACCGAACGGATGAGTTCAACCTTCGTGACTTCGCGTTTAACTTGAATGAATTTGCCGCTTGTTCTTTAAAGCCTAATGTCACGACGCCGTGTGTAGTAAACTTGAACGTTAATGTGCTGCTGGCGATAAAACTCTACGGCCGTGCGTCCGCTTTGTTATTGATACTCAAATACATTGAACCAGTCTTGCACTTCTGTTCGTTAATATTGCTGCATGGTCATTTTCCTTAGTAAAAAGAGCACACCACGCGGGTATCCAACTTATGAATTAAGTGCGGGGATTACCAGACAACACATTAAACACGTTTGAGCAACCCTGACTGAACCAATTTATCTACAATAGGTAAAAGGTCAATAGCACTTTCGTGAATCTTATCTGCAATTGCAATCAAGTCCCGTTTACCATCCGCGTAGGCCAGAAAATTAGTCATTTTTCTGACTTCTTTATAACTTTGTTGCATATCGCTTACATTTGGATAAAGTCCTCTTTTTCCTAATTGAGGCTCACAAAGCATCGTAGCTTTATATATGTAATTGTATTCTAGTGTATTAATAGACGACAACAGAACGTCGTACGCACCTTTAAGTCCAGCAGGAGAGATAATAGATAAATCATCTAATGAAGTATGATATTCCGGGTATGCACCGTATTTAGAACGCATGATAGAACAAACCGGAAGGTCAACCCCCGGCGAGCAAAACTGCCTCTCGTCACTTCCTCTATCCAAAAAAGAATAGCTTGTGTAGTCTTTTATGTGGTGCTTTAGAGTATGTTGAGCAACTCGATCAGCTAAACTATTTTCCTGTCTAGAAGAAAGATAAGAGTAGTCTCTGTCATCACCTACACACGTAACTATAAACCCGGCTTTCAGAAATTTTTTTAAATGCGTTATATATTTTGAAATGTAAACGATTGAACCTATAGTTTCTGGCAGAAACAAAATTCGATATGTATATCTTCGACATTTCATTTTTTTTATCGCTTCTGCAAGTGCTATTGTAACTACAGGGCCAGATAGTTCATTGTTAGCCATTGAAGGATGACAAATATAAGTTGATAACAAAACCTCCTCTTTACTTTCCCCAGGAATTACTATTTCACCATAATTGATTTCACCATCAAAAAGCCGCGAATCTATGAAAACACGATAATTTCCATCTCTAAGCTTTTCCATTTCCCTATGAGAAATGCAAAACCCCCAGTTTTCTTTGTAATAAGATGTCACATATGGAATAGCGTCAGGCATTGAAGGAATGCTATAAAGATGTTCTTTTAACTCCGATAGAGGCATAACCATATTTTGAGGGGTTGAGTAGCCCATTAAATGCAAATTACATTTTTTGAAATCGCAAATTTTTTTTCCTTCCGGATCGATTATATACGCATCTTTGACGTGCCACTCTTTTGGAACAGTCCAATCAAATGCCTTAGTATTTGAACTTACACCATTGATTACTAACTCGGATACAATTCCCTGCAAATAACGCAATGTTTCCCTAACGCCCTCTCCTGATAAACTTCTATTAATTGGGAAAAGGTGCCTAGCATTCTCATACATTTTTTGACCAACATTTTTTACATGCATTTAACGTTACTCATAGTTGATGTGTCGAATAATAATGGTAGGTTTCATAATACCTTATTGTAAATGATTATCATCTTGTACTTTTTTGGACAACTTCACTATTAATTTTGCATATGTATTCGTTATTCTTTAGCATTAATTTCAACTGGTTATACGTAAAATCTACAGAGTTGTTAAACTGTTTAAACACTTCTTTTATTACAAGGTAATCGTCGTTCTCATCTAAAGTTAGTCGAATATCACTGAGATCTTCAGATTCACATATGTTAAGAATAGTGGTTTCACGAAATTTTGTCATTCCGAGAGTCACATGTTCTAAATCATTTTCATTTTTTGCATGGCAATAAGTATGTTTTAGTAGATCATAAGAAAACACGCTTACGTCAAGTCCTCTCGGAAATCCACTATGAGGTCCGATGTTAACCAAATCGAACTTACCCGATTGATGCTTGCTTATTGCTTCCTTGCATAAGAACTTATCAATAAGCGGGCAGTCACTGGTAAGCCGGACAATACTAGTAGCATTATCAGCTCCATACTCTGTTGCAGCCCTATAAAATCTCTCCAACACGTTGTACTCCGATCCACGGAAAAAGGGGATGTTGAGCTGTTTACATAAATCGACAATAGGTGCCTCACTCCCATTGTTGGTGGTTGCGATAATTATATTATTGCGTAACTCACCTAGCCGGCTAATCATTATCTCAAGTACTGTTTTACCGCAAAGAGGCAAAAGCACTTTGCCTGGTAGTCGCGTTGAAGAAGTCCTAGCCTGAATGATAATCTGAAGATTTTTCATAAAATATTGTTTTTTTTTCAAATTTAAATTGTTACGTCTCGAGGAATAGCGTACAGGATTGTCTCTAGTCCCCAGTGACCTTCTTGCCTTAAATATAAATGATACTTATCTGGCGCTATACGATTAATAAAAAGAGGAATTCTCCAAATGTCGTCGGGTGTATGATAGACGGACAAAATTAATGTTGGCGTCCTCGCGTTGATAAAATCTGACATTTGTAGCAAAGCACTATAGTCAGCACCCTCGATGTCCATCTTAATTAAATTGAAATCATGATCGGCCAACAGCGGCTTGAGCTGGATACTTGGTACTATGGTTTCATTAGACTCGATGTTTTTGTCATAAACAACTCGCACTTGCGTGGCAGAAGAGTTTTCTTTGATGGCAAGTTTTGCATCGGTGGGTAATCCAACAGCACCTTGTACAATTTCCACTTCGGAATTAGGAAGCGTAATCCCTCTCTTGAAAATTAAATCAATATGGCGAGGACTTACTTCAATAGCAAGATATTTAGCTATTTTCTCTGGCCACCTTTTGGCATATTCGTTCAGCGTATCGCCATCAAAAGCACCAATATCTAAAATCTTAAGGTTATCACCTGCATACAGTCCATCAATACTTAATGGAAAGTACATTTCATATTTCTCAGGTTCTGGGTAAAAGTTACGGCACGGCATTTTTCTGAAGTTTATAATTTGCGATAGAGTGGATTTTGAAGCTGTATCTCCTAGAAGAGTTAATAGCTCACTAATTTTTTCATCGTCAAATTGTTCTGCACGAGGCTCTTGCATCCATACAAAACCACACGTGGTAAGTTCAGATAGCGCCTCTGGGTACATGTCGAACACATCATAAGTATCAACAACATTAAAAAATCCACGCTGCTTCACAGAAGACCCAACGTCGCCGTAACCCAAAATACAAAGTAAGACGGGATAACCGAATTCAAATTCGTTATCATGAAATTTTAATATTGGAATAGCCAAGTATTTTTCTGCTGACGGGGAGATATCAATAAATGCGCGTGGTTCTATCCCAATAGATAAAAGATATCGGCAAAGCGCTTTTCCAAAAATGCCCGCTCCATAAAGATAAAACTTCTTGTTTTTTAGTTCCAAAATATTTCTCCTTTTATGACAATATAATTAAGCAAAAAATCAGACCAACATTTCGCAAGCCACCACTCCCGAATTCAGATAATAAGTGCACCACTCTTGGTTAAATGGTGAGAAGAGATCAACTGCCTGTTGGTGGTACTCTGTAATCGCCAAAAAACAAGAGTAGTTACCATGAGTTACAAGCAGTTGATCG
>Ga0208895_1001003_pt1 | contig 12305 bp, 4 predicted proteins | sample ETNtaG_10_FD_185765 | JGI IMG/M metagenome (GOLD analysis project Ga0208895, IMG submission 185765) | Marine microbial and viral communities from oxygen minimum zone, Eastern Pacific Ocean - ETNP201302SV82 (SPAdes) (version 2) | ecosystem: Environmental > Aquatic > Marine > Oceanic ... | reverse complement strand
GATATACTTTTCACCGCTTGTAGCAGTTAGCACCCAGCTGTGATGTTCACCAGCATTATGCATAATGTTATAAGCAATGGTAAGAGTCTCAGTTGTGGGCATTACTTCTACTTCGCCGTAGTCTTTAACTACTCTCCATCCATCTATAAACCGTACATCAAAGGCTCCTGTAGGAGGTTTAGGTGGAAGACTGTAGCTCAACAAATCTTTATCAGGAATGTTTGTTCCAAAATATAAAACTACTCCTCCAATGATAAGAGTGTTTGCATCCGCCATGGCGGATAAATGTTCCGGTGGTTGAAAGAATCTGGACTTTGTGAGAGGTGCGGAGGATGATAAGGTAACCTCACCTTCGCCTGTGCTTCTAAGCCAGTAGCCAGAGCCTGGATCAAGGAATTCTGCTTCGATATAACTTCCGTCAAAACCGTAAATCGTACCGGGAACAATGAGTTCGTTTAAATCAATGATGGTGTTGATAGCTACAGATGTGGAGATACCAGAGATTAAATTCCATCCTTCATTGAGGGAAACGGTAATATTGTCTATTGGTACACCAGAGAACGTACATTCATCCTCCTCCTCAAAGCGGAGCCAGTAGCCAGAGCCAATGGCCATCTCATCAGTAGAAATGTTTAGGTAACTACCGGTTTCAAACGAATAAAGTGAACCATCAATATATCCATTACAGGGAAAAGGAGTCGTATCAAGAGGAAGACCAACAAGGTTCCAGCCTTCATTATGAGGAAGAGTGATTTCCATGATAGATTGATTATTTGAATTCCCAGGTGAAGGACTCAAAAAATTCCAATCACTGCTCCCATCAGAAACCCTTCCATAGGAAATATCAGTTGATTGGGAGCCAAAGGTTATGGAATCCAAAAGTGTTATCCCATCAAAATTCACAAGAGCCAGAAATTCACCTCCAGAACTCAACTTAAAATTTGTATGAAATTCTCCCTGCTCCTGATCCTCATCACACCAAAACAGAAGAAAGCTTTGTGGCTGGATCTCTGTTCCATCAGGAATTACCCATTTTGTCAGGTTGTCTACATCATCAGTAAGGTATAATCCTCCTATATCTTCTGATTCGACCCCGATATTATAGAGCTCCAGCCAATCATCGTATTCTCCCGCTTCATCCGTATTGATTGTTTCATTGCTGGCAAGGATCTCATTGATGTATATCGCAATCCCAGGATTGTCATTCTCCATAAAAACTGGGGTTACATTCAAATCTCCATCAAGAATGACGGTAATACCTTCCTCCGTTTCAGTTGAACCTGCCCAATGGGAAAAACTGTATCCCGGATTTGAAATGGCAGTAATTTCTATGGGTATGTCATTAAAATATTCACCTGTCCATGGATTTGCGGGAATGATCAAGCCTGAGACAGATACAGTTCCTCCATTTGACGGAATTGCAGAAACATTCAAATTTGAGGATTCATTAAGTCCAAAATAGTTTCCTACATGATTGAAAACTATATCAGCTCTTAGAGCCCCGAATTCTTGTACATTAATAATATTTTGATTCCACTGACCAATATTCCCACCCCATCTAATAACGTGATTCGGCATTTCCGGTGCAATATTATCAACTATATCTGATATATGATTTACTACGTAGCTTGGCTCAAAACGTGTGCTTAAATAGTAACAAAAGTGGTTTATAAATTTTATTTGAAATTCTTCGTTTTCCATAAGGCTTCTAAATAAAAATGTTGACCAAGGAGGGTTGGGCCAATTCGGTCCATTAGCATCTAATGCGAATAATAATGTATTATGATATACATTGGTGGCCCACCAAAAAAGCCCGAAGCCAAAATCAGTGTCATAAAGAATCCATTTCCATTTTGCACCTTCAATGTGCGGTCTCCAAAATTTGATGTTATTGCCGGGCCAATCAGTATTTCCCACATAAATTTGAATAATATTATAATCGATGAAATTTTCAATATCTACCTGTTCTTCAACAATCAGATAATTGTCTGGATTTGAAAGGTCATTATTTTCTACAAAATCAATCATATTTAAATAATCCTGATTATCTCCTTCAATAATACCTGCATTAGCCTCAAGCTCATCCAATTCATCCGGGTCAACTCCAGGATTATTAGAGGCTAAAAATTCCTCATTCACTTTTTCTCTTAAATTGTGTATGCCCCAATACTCTCCATTAATGTAAACTGCTGCAGGTCGATATTCTTGGTGTTCTACCTCAGTATTATCCATTAAACTGGTATGCATTCCATCTCTAAACATTGTTGCGTTCTCTTGTCCGCTACCAAACCATTCATTACCAGAATTCCTTAATACTATTGCCGAAAATGTATCAATTTCTTTATCTGGAAAGATCTGATAATTAATCTCGTTCGTTCCATAGCCCGGCCTTGCATGGATTGCCAAGGATTTTTGCGGCAATCCCCTGCTCCACCCACCAAATATTTTAACTCCTGCATCTAAACTGAATCCCAGTTCTCCACTAGGCTCAAATAATTCAACATGAATTGGTCTTTCCCAGTCTTCCCAAAAGTTTGCTCCAAAATAAGGGAAATCCCACTGAGCATTTGGACCCATAACATATATTCCATAATTCTCATCCCATAGGTTGAATGGATCCGAAGTAAGTGACACAACAGGAAGGGTTGACTCCTCACCGATTAAAAAGGAATGAGTAGTAACTTCACCTGGAAAACATTCAGAATGAATCGCTGCTGCTCTCAAAACCATGGTTGTCGTGATAAAAATCGGTTCTAAATAAATAAATGAATCTTCTGATGGAATTGAACCATCAAGGGTGTAATAAATTTGATGAGTATCTGAGTTTATTGATAAGGATACGATAACTGGGCCAGAATAAAATCCTCCCTGATGAGAAACTTGAGGAGTTTCGCAAAATTCATTAAATCCTTCCGTATCATTCGGTGACTGTGGTGTTGGTTCTGGAAAAAATAACCAGGTGTCACTACCGTCAGGCTGGCGCCCGTATGAAATATCTGTTGGAATTGCCGTTGAATCAACCATATCCATAATCTCACCGGAAGGATGCGTTAATAAAACAGGTTCTCCCTCTGATTTGATCTTAAAATTGGTATGGAGATTGGTTAATGAAAAATTAAGGATATCAGGAGTCCCGGAAGGATTATCAGGAGTCTGGACCATCCCAAGGGTGAAAAAGGGAATCAGACTCATATCTGAAGAAGTTATATTATAATTATGCACCTGGATCGCCAAAATATTTTCCCCATTTATCAGGAGTCCTGATTCGGAATCTATTTCGTATCGTTCAGGCAAACCACCACCATATATTTCTGCCTCCCGCCATTCATAGGCACCTTCATCATAGTTGGGTACAATCCCAGGAGTTCCGATATTTGCACGGGCGATCTCATCACCATTCAAATAAGCAACAAACGCATCATCATAGTCCACATGAAACACGAGGGCTGCAATATTATTAACGGATTCAACTTGGAATGTTTTCCTTACAAAGACAGACATAACCTGAGGAACTTCTGTAGCATCGTCACCGTCCCCGTAACCAAACCCGCTGGGACCGTTTAACCAGCCAGAGTCATCAAATGACAATTCCCGCCAGCTAGAAGGTGGGTTTGTATAGCCGATGAAGTAATTCCAGTTGTCGCCCCAATTAATAACAGTTTCCCAATGCTGTACATTTGAACTTTCATCTTCTCCTGATGCGAAAACAAGTAAATAGCTTTCAGAATCAATAGTCACGCCTGGAAACACCCATTTGAAAGGTTCCTCAGGATCGTCAGAAACGCCATACCCTTCCATGTTTATTTGTGCTGTGGTGCCATTGTAGAATTCAATCCAATCAGGAGTATTCCCCTCTTCATCATATAAAACGGTACTATTACTGGATACAATTTCATTGATATGAATAGCCTGTCCGGGAATCATTGTGAACAGGAATATCATGCATAATAGGAGCTTCACAGAGTCATTTTTCACTTTTATTTTTTCAATTTTTTGAAGTAGGATTTCTATAAAAAAATGGCGAATTTATTCCATAGTCAATAGGATAACGGTTTCTCCTTAGAAATTACCTACACAAAATAGAATACTAATTTCAAATGTTTAAAGAGAGTATAAATATTTCATTTATTTTACCCAACGAATTTTAGCTCAGAATTATATAGAATTGATGAAAAAAATGAAAATAAATTAGGTTAACACATGTTTAGTGGAATTGATTTTCTTGTTGTCATATACCTTTACCTTATTATTATAATATCGGTTGGACTGCTTCTTTCAAGGAAAAAATCAAATACACCCGAATATTTTTTAGCAAACCGTAATATTAGCTGGTTTGTAGTTGATGCAGCTTTATTTGCATCAAATATCGATTCCGGACACCTTAGTAGAAATAGCCATCTGTCTTATAATTAAACAATGATAAACTTTTCATTAATCTCCTTTGTGATAGCAACTGGCGCAGTTGCCTTTTTCACCTACCGCATTGTTCATCAGATGAAAAAGTCCGACAATGCTACTGAAGAATATTTTACAGGGGGGCGTGCTTTGGCATGGCCGGTCGTTGCCGGGTCACTGTTGCTTACCAATCTTTCGACAGAACAATTGGTAGGTTTAAACGGTGCAGTTTTTGGAGACAAAGCCTTGGTGGGTATTGCCTGGGAAGCCTTGGCGGCCTTTGCCATGATTGCCACAGCGTTGGTTTTTTTGCCGCGGTATCTGGCTAGTGGATTTACTACCACCCCTGCGTTTCTAGAAAAGCGTTTTGATAAAACCACCCGTTCCATGGTTTCGGGTCTTTTCCTGTTTGGATATGTAACTGTACTACTTCCCGTAGTTCTTTATACCGGTTCTTTGGCTTTGATCGGTATGTTTGATCTAAACCTCCCGCTTTGGTTGGTGGTGGCAACGATTGGTATCCTGGGGAGCTCCTATGCCATTTTTGGCGGTTTGAAATCGGTTGCTGTAAGTGATACATTAAATGGCGTTGGTTTATTAATTGGCGGACTGGCTATTCCTTTTCTAGCGCTGATCGCTTTGGGTAAAGGTTCATTTTTTGAAGGATTATCAATTTTGGGAAGAGATAATCCGGGATTCCTTGCAGTAATGACTCAAACCAATGTAGATAATAAAGTCGTTTCGGTCCCCTGGCCGGCACTGTTCACAGGAATGATGTTTATCCAAGTATTTTACTGGTCTACAAACCAGGTGATTGTGCAACGGGCTATGGCGGCAAAGAGCCTGTCAGAAGGGCAAAAAGGTGTCTTGTTTGCTTCGGCCATGAAACTTGTAGGGCCTGTCATGCTCTGCCTTCCTGGTATCATTGCTCTACATATGACAGATGTATTGGATATTTCAAAACAGGATCAGGTTTACGGGGCGATTGTCCGTCATGTATTGCCTGATTGGTCATTGGGTTTATTTGCTGCTGTTTTGATGGGTTCAATCTTGAGTTCATTTAATAGTGCATTGAATAGTGCATCAACTCTCTTTTCACTGCAATTCTACCATGGATATATCAATAAGAATGCAACAGGAAACCAGATCGTTTCAGTAGGAAAGAAGTTTGGGATTGGCCTTGCTATTGCATCCATTTGTATAGCGCCTTTATTAGCACAGATGGAATCAATTTTTGAATATCTGCAGAAGGTGAATGGATTGTACAGTGTACCAATTATTGGTATTTTTCTTCTGGGGATTGCTACCAAGCACATCCCGGCAATTGCGGCAAAAATAGGAATGATCGTTGGCATGGCTGCCTATGCTTTTTTTACTTTTGTGAATATAAAAGATGTCCCTACTTTTTTTGCTGATGGCGATGGAGACCTGCACTGGCTCCATGGCTATTTTATCAGTTTTATTCTATCGGTTGGAGTTATGCTCGTCATTGGTTATTTGAATCCAAAATCTTCAGAAGAAATTGCAGCCAGTGATCAGCGAGACCCTGCACCGGTAGACATGACCCCTTGGAAACACGTAAAGAACGCATCCTATGCGATCATGGGGACCACGATAGGTATCTATTTACTATTGACAATAGCAGCTAAGTGAGTACTATCAATATTTAAGGTCTATTTCGCTGTATCTTGCTTCAGTTAGTTGTGAATTATCATGTGATAATGTTGCTATTCCAACGTACAGTGATCTTCCCCAATCTGAAATATCTAATTCTCCGATTTTAACCCATTCATTTTTATCATTAATATAAAAATGCACATATTCTTTTATTTTTTCAACTTTTAGATTTTGGTGAGACCAATCTAGCTTAGGACCTGACTTAGCTTTCATCACTTGACCATTTTTCTCCCTGTATCCATATTCCGTACCCCCACTAGGAAAAACATTTATAATTCCATGAGCTGAATTTTTATTTAAGTTTTTTCGTACCATTACTCCAGCTTTCGCGTAGGGATGTGTATTTTTCAAAGAGTCTACCTTGACGGAAAAACTGAAAGCACCTCCAATTTTCTGGTAAGCAAATCTAAACTGATCCTCTGTATTCCATATATCATTACCACCGCCATAAAAGGTCCAACCATTTGATTCAATTATTTGTCCACCTTTTATCGAACGACCGATATCTTTCACTGCCCATGGAGAGGGTAAAGGATCTTCGCCAGGAGGTCTCAATAATGCAGGTGGTTTAGGCGGTAAAGACGCTAATGGAGCTGTTTTATCGCTAGTTGTTAACCAATACCTGAGATCTTCGTCAATTGAATATTCCATTGTACCAAATGATTCAAACCAGTTTTCAATCTCACTTTTACTGGCATTAGAAATATTTATATTTATTAAGGTATTTTCATTTGTAACCATTCCCCAAGAACCGTCCCCGATTCCTCCATTTTTGTTTAAAACCTTATAGGACCACATGGTAGCGGGCCAATTTAGGGATTCATAATAATCGTAATAGCGACGCATCATTTCACCACCGCCAGCATCTTTGATGACAACGTTAAATTCACCAATTAAAAGTGGACTATTAAGGGATTTCATTTTTTTCTCCCATATCGGAAGTCCTTCCTTTATGAATTGGGTATGTATATATGGTTTTGGAGATCCCCACCCAAAAAAGCCGGGATAAAAATGCATTGTGTAAATCACATTATCAAGATTGACCGATCGGATATTTTTGTAAAAATCAATACCGCTTGTGTGCCCTGGAAAGATGACAATGTGTCCATCATTATTTTCTCTTATGGCTCTGTAACATTTAAGAACCACTTTTTTTAGGTTCTTTTCATTGCTGCCCCACGGCTCATTTAACAGATCGTAAGCTGCAACTGTAGGCTCATCTTTGTAACGCTTAGAGATCTGATTCCACAGCCATGCTGTTTGTTTTTGGTACCCATTATTTGACCATAGTTTATTGTATCCTACTCTGCCAGTATGATCCATTCCACTTTGCCTTCCCGGTGCACCATGCATATCCAACATGACATACATTTCTCTTTTTTTGGCCATTGCAATAGCTTGATCAAGCCATTCCCAGGCATCATCCTTTAGACGAAATGGTTTCTCATCAGAATCCATTAATAACTTATAATCAAATGGCAAACGAACTGTATTCATTCCAAAGGATTTGATGATATCAAAATCACTTTCCTGAATCCAATTGGTTCGATAGATATCCATGAGGCGTTCCACTTCTTCTATTCCGAATCGTTCTTCTAATGTTTTAATGAACTCGTATTGATCAGCAATCCCTCTTTCTGAATAATTAAGCATCCACATCTCCAAAATGAGCCAGTTACCCAGGTTGCAACCCTTCAGGTTTATGGTTTGATCAAGGAAATTTTTTATTTTCCCATCATCAAGCTGAAGAAGATCCTGACTTCTTAGGATTCCCTGCACTAGAATAATTGCATAAAGTATTGTTCTCATGATTATTATTCTGCTATTTATCATAATCAATCAAATAGAGATTTAGTATGTATGAAGACGTTGATTCGTGTTATTCTATTGTCTCGATTAAAAATATAGCTGCTCTGTTTCTCATCTAACCTATTGCTCTCCAATTCAACCCTTGAATCATCATTGCAGTCCAATATGATGCGGCTCTCTGTATCAGATAATGTATAGATGACGGGTACTTGGCAGAACGTGTATGCCAATTGACCTTTTTGGATGGTCAGTAGTTGTTTCTGTTGAAAAACATCATAGTATTCGTAGACTCGTTTTGTGGTAAGGAATTCATTTCGTTTAAGGAGACGGGGTTCAAACTTTACGCTGCCTTGAAGCACTAGGCACCCCAGTTCACCAAATCTGGTGAGTATTTCTTCCTTTACCTGCCCGGTCATCCCCGGCTGCTGAGCACCTGAGTGGGCAGGGGTATGAGAATAGGGGTCAAAAGGAAATGCTCCATATTCCTGTGGTGTTTTTGCTGAACTGAGGCCACTACGAATATCGTAATAAAGATGACCTAATTTTTTTACTTTTCCTACAGGTTCGTTCATGCGTACTGCTTGAAAATAGTTTTCCTGTACTGCCAGCAGGAGTTTGGATACCATATGCCAGTAGACAGAACCTATGCCCTCATAGGAGAACATCGTCCCTGACCTCCCAGTGTAGTTACGGTGGTCGAATACCTTTTCGAAGATTTCCATCACTAGATCGTGCTCTCGGATGACAAGGCCATTATAATTGGTTTCATTTTTCAATTTGTTTAGCTTGGCTTCAAGGTCAAAGGAATTTCTAAACTGTGGTCTAAAACGAACCTTCCCTCTTGCATCTTTTTCAATGAGAGTACGGTCATTATTTTGAAGCATTTTTGATAGTAGTTTGCTTTTAGAAATATTACTAGATGAAATGATGTTTTTATGTAAAAAAGGGGTGATCTCTTTTTTGGGGTAGAGGATAAAACTATGCATATCATCACGGTATAGATCACTAGTGAAAAGTGATTCCAATAATTTGATAGCATCATCAATATTTAATGCTCCAGAACTTAGTGCTGCCACTTGACCTTCAAGCATAAGGTCCAGATGATTAACATCTGCTGATTTACTTTTTAGATCCAAGTTAATAGTATTATAGGCATGATAAAATCCATTACTATCCTCGCCCAGCTGGATAGTGTTATCCAGTTCATTGATGATTGTATTTATAAAGCCACAGATGGTTTCTATGTCCAGCTCTTTTTGCCCACTGAATCCTTTTTCATAAACTTTAGTACGATATTCTGAAAATGCAGTGCCCAGCTGGAAAATATTTTCCATTTGTTCCTGATTACTGGTGATATGAGTATTATCCTTATCCTGCCAATCAGAAATAATATTATTAACGGAATGGATCCAAGTTATTACTTCTGTTGAAACAGCAATGTTTTCAAGATTCGTATCCTGCAAAACAGAATTAAAAAAAGATAGGAATCGTTTCATGTAATACACCGTTACCATAGAAGCGCCATAGCCTACCAATGCATTATTTGCATCATTCCATTCCGGCCGCTGGGTATTCAGCCAAATACCGCCACCGGGGATCAGGTTGCATATTTTTGCCAGGATAAGAACCAGGAATTTTTCACCAAGATTGACATGATACACAGTCCCATCCTCATTCAGCACAAGTTTACCATCAGAGCCCAGTTTTTCAACTACTTCTTTGATAACCGCATTCTGCTCAAAGTCAAAATCAATGGTCTCTTTAGGGTTTGCCACGATATCATCAACGCTTCTTATTCGGTAGGGTATATTGGCATAACTGAAAATTGAATCCTGAAATAGACGCTCTACCCTGGACGGATCATGGTTGTGGAAATGCTCGAGTAATTTTAACAGATAGATGATTTGATGATCATTCCAGTAGCCTATTAAACTCCATGGATCCTCAGGATCACTGACTTCCCAGTCAATACCGTCGCTGGTAATACGATAGGGATTATAGCCGTCCATGGTGGTTGCATTTAGAAATTTGGCAGCCATAGATTCCCAGGTTAGGGGATAGCTGTACCCTAAGGCTTCCCAGTTCTGGAAAATATCCCGCCAGTTCCCTTCATAATAGAAAAGCTGATTACCATGTTCATCCCGTGTTCGTATTTCAAAATGGTTCCAGGGACGGCTGGGATCCCCGTGCCTTCTACTCAGGGTAAGCGGCAGGTATTCTCTGCAGAGCCTTCTAATAGATGAATCTTTTGTTTGATCACCAAAATCGATAAGATCTCGCAAACCAATATTATTAGGCAACGCATTTATTGCTTCAAAGTATTGTTCAAATATTGGTTTATTTCTGTTTTTCAAAAACTTCAGAAAATCTTCTGTGCTTAGATCATAATTCTTTAATAATACTCCCCCCCGCAAAAGGTTAAACATAGAGTTTGCCGTATGGTGTAAATCATTAATGGTCTCGTTTGTGCATTGATATCCATCAGCAGATCCAACGGCATTCTCAAGGAGTAGATGATTTTCCCTTATACTTTCTTCCAATTTCAGTTCAATATTAGATATGCCGTAGAGATCGGAAACGAGATGAGTGACTTCCGATTGTGATTTATGAACGTCAGCAATCGTATACCACTGTATTTCATCTTCAGAATCCAGATTTTCTTCTATTTTGGTTAAAAAACATCCCGGTTTACCTTTAACAATATGTGTACCATTGAATGTTCCATTGTTTGTAAATCGAGCAATATCCTTTTCACTTAAGGAAATAATCTTTTCTCCATTGTAATAAGACCAAATAAGGTTGGTATATAATGATTCACCTGGTTCTGGACGATCCATGAGCAAGGCATTCAAGAAAAACAGAGCACAATTGGTATCAGGCATATATTCAGATACCTTATAGGCATTGGCTAAATTGCTCATCTCCTGCTGGGTGCGCAATTCCACACTGGAAGGCATTATATTTCTTAGGCCATCAATCAATTCTATGTTGAGCATTTTTTTACTATTGTTGATCAATCTGGATTTTCTGACAAATCCATACTTGGCACTGGATTGCCATTTGTAATGAAAGGTTAGTCCCAAAGATTGATTTATTTCTTCAAAGATTATCGTATCTCCCAAACTGTTTTTATAAAGATTCCATTCCTTCTCATAAGATTCATCATAAGGGTAGAAGGGGCGCCATACTAAATTTTTATCATCGTCATTGATGCGTATCACGGTGACGGGGCCAGTAAAATGTGCATTACGATGCAAAAGATCATCCGTCACGTATGGAAACAACGCATACTCTGCTTTTATTCTTCCAGCGGTCAGGCATCCTGTACTGGAAAGATACATCCAGTGGTCAGAACCGCTGGTAATGGTCATCAAAAATGGATCCATATGATTCACATTAGAAATTTTATATAATGACCGGTCCATGATTTACGTTCTTACGCTTTATACATTAATCAGTGTTACGATGGATCTAGAAGGAATGCAAAGATCTAGGATGAACTCTCCATTCATATATGTGCAATTTTCCTTAGTATTTTTTTTATTCATTACAATAGTGGTTGTAATCCCTGAATCATTGATTGAAGCAAGAGCCAGAAGATTATCCGTTTTGTTTTCGCATTCAATGATTCTGTCACCTCGTTTTATGAAACGTGAGAAATGGCCAAGATAATAGTAAGAGCTTTGATATAGGATTTCCTGTGTATTAGTATCCACAATGATCGGGGCACTGCAATAATTACCTACATAATTTGGGCCTCCATTCTCATCCAATATGAGATTCCAATCAATCCATGCTACAGTCCAGCGATTTAAATCGTTTATAATGGAAGTGGCGTACCGTTCTCCAAGGTCCCAAGATCCTATATGCGGTCCATTTTCCTGGCAGCCTTCTGTAAAAATCAGTTCCTTATCTGGGAACTCATTATGAACTTGCAGTACTGCGTCAAAATGATCACCATTGTACCAATGGAATCCCGTACCCCAGACGTATTTTCCCGCTTCCGGATCATTGAGCAAGGTTCTGGCTCTTTCTACCATAATATCCCGGTTATGATCCCATATAATCACTTTTTTATCGAGGAGATTTCTGTTTTCCAAAGCAGGGCCTAAATAATCTCGAATAAAATCCCGTTCCTCCTCCGCGGTATAAATACAGGAATCCCAGGTCTGTTTCGCTTCTGGTTCATTCTGAACCGAAATCCCCCAGATTGGGATACCTTCTTTTTCATAGGCATTGATATACTTACAGTAGTAGGTGGCCCAGGCATCACGGAATTCTTCTTTCAATTTTCCCCCATGATTCATCTGGCCATTTGTTTTCATCCAGGCCGGCGGACTCCAGGGTGATGCCAAAATATGTATCGGTATTTTTGCATGGTCCAGAGCATCCTGGATAAAGGGAATAAGCAATTCTTTGTCTCT